>Ga0182004_10003151_pt1 | contig 13051 bp, 18 predicted proteins | sample Sormic07211540_1_FD_120479 | JGI IMG/M metagenome (GOLD analysis project Ga0182004, IMG submission 120479) | Endophyte microbial communities from Sorghum bicolor roots, Mead, Nebraska, USA - 072115-40_1 MetaG | ecosystem: Host-associated > Plants > Roots > Unclassified | place: USA: Nebraska... | reverse complement strand
TTGATATCTCTATGTAATCCCGACGTGTGGGCCTTTCTTCTGTATTTCCTGATAACCCCCTGCAGAAATAGACAAACACCAAAACTCGTGGAATTCTGTCAGATAAAACCCTAAGTCTAGATGCTGATTTCATTTGGCTCCTTTTCTTTGTTTATTTGAAATTAAATTTGATACTTAAGGACCGTCAAGAGACACTATAGGTGAGAGTTGTAGTATAGGTGTAAGCGAGGTGCTTAGACCTAGATTACTTGTGGATATCCCCTGTCTTGCTGGATCGTGTGGTAGGCCGTGTAGGTGACAGTTACGTTGGTCCCCTATAGTCCACCTCCTGTTAGCAGGACGGGTAGGGTTTATCGGCTTATGGATAAGCATCCTTTGTGGTGTATTCTTATCACGTGGTTCATCCCAGACATAGACATACCCCTTTGAAGTAGAGAAACAATAGTTATCCTCTCTATTCTCCTACCATCGCTCATATACTAGATTGCTCTACTCTCTACTCTCCTACCATCGCCAATATATTAGATTGCTCTACTCTCTATTCCCATATTATCACCCATTGTTATCTTACCTTTAATATTATTCTTATTTAATTTTACCATCTTTCCTATTTACACCTATCTATCTATCTATCTAGGTGAAGTTAGAACGTAGATCAGTTCTCCCGTTTCCCTGTGGATACGATAAAACCTTTAACCGGGTAAAACAACGGTATCCGTGCGCTTGCGGATTTATCTGTGTGCGTATAAATACCATAGTACACTCTAGTGCCATACTGGGGATGACAACCTAGTATTCAATTGGTGTTAGCAAGTGTCAACAGTCATATCAGATGGCATTTCATGGTTCAACTAAAGTATCACCTTATCAACTGGTGTATGGACATGATGCAGTGTTGCCTTGGGAAGTCAAAACTGGTTCCAGGCGAATGTTTTCTCAGGATCAGCTAACTACCGATGATTATACTACTTTAATGAAAGATGAGTTGGATGATTTAGTAGAGCATCGGTTGAGAGCTTTAATCAGCATAGAGGAAAATAGAAAGAGAGTTGCTAAATGGTATGACAAGAAAGTAAAGGCCAAAGAATTTGTCGATGGAGATCTGGTGTGGAAACTGATTCCACCGATTGTGACTAAAAACTCAAAATTTGGAAAATGGTCTCCTAATTGGGAGGGTCCTTATCGGATAAATCGATGTGCTCCTGGCAATGCTTTTATTTTAGAAACTCTTGAAGGAGTTGAATTTCCCAGAGCATTAAATAGAAAATATTTAAAGAGATACTATCCTAGTATCTGGATTGACGCATAAAAGTTTAAATGCCGATAACAATCCTATCGGCTGGACAAAATATCAAAGTGTTCTTGGGGCCATGTATAAAGAGTTTAAGTGCCAATAATAGTCCTATCGGCTGGACCAAATGATCAAAGTTTTTAAGAAAGGGATTAAACAAGCTGTCGATGAAGAGTTCACAGGTTCAACAAGGTTTGGATGGCCGATATTGCGCGCAGACGGATCTAGTTGGCCTCCTCTATCTCTAGGATATCTTCATCGGCGGAACCTTCCACCGGCCTCAGCTTCTTCTTCATGCGCAATGCTATTCAGGCTTGGCATCTCTTTCTTGCTGAAGAGTCTTAAGCACATCGGGCAGTTGGTTTTCCTCTTGTTGGGCTTGAGTCAGAGCTTCCTCCACCTGCTTGAGTTCGGCCAACAAAGCTTCTCTTTTGGCTGATAGATCAAAAATTCTTTGTTTCAGCTCGGTGCCTGAGGATTGCAAAACGCTAATGCTCTTATGCTTCTCATCGGCGGCATGCTTCACTTGTAGCATCTCCTCTTCAAGCTGGGTGTAGGCAGCTCTATCGGCAAGGCGTTGAGTGGCTTTCTAGTACTGGAGCTGGCGACTTTCTAGGTGGGCAGCTTGAAAGAGGATCTCTTCAGCATCGACTGGAATTTGGCCACGGAGAATTTTGAATATGGCTTTGGTCGGGTCGGAATCATCCACTAGCTGAGCTGTGTCTTGATGCAATAGAGCTAGTAAGTCTTCCAACTTAGTCTTGATCTCTGCCAATGTAATACCGACTGCCGTTGAGGAGCTTGCTTCTTCGCCGTCGTCATCGGAAATGTCGATAGCAAAGGAGAATAGGCTATCGGGAGAGTCTTGCTCCTGGAAAAGGAAGAAGATGAGTTACCCAAAATTAAGTATTGATGATGCAAAATCTGATAAATCGGGTGACTTACTTGCTTCAAGGTGATTTCCTGTCTCTGGCCCGGAGATGTAGCTGGTACTATAGTTTGATGGGCTGGAGCTACCGATGGAATATCTTCAGCTGGAAATTACCAAGGGTCACAATGGTATTTATAAAATCATTGGTAATGATTATGTAATCGGTACTTTACCTTGAGGAGGAATGGCGATTGTCTGCTCAGGAGGAACTACCGATGAGGTGCCTAGATCGACTTGGTCGGTTGTCTGTCTAGTTACATCGGTTGGATCTGCTTGTGGAGGAGAAGGAACTTCTTGCGGCTGGGGCACCGATCGAGGAGGAGAAGGTGCTACTTGAATCGGAGATACTGGACGAGGTGGAGAGGATGGTGTTGCCTTTTGTCATTTTGCCTGGGTCTTGGTGCTCTTTGGACCTTTTCTTTTGGGTAGAACCTGACTGGGCTGGGGGGCATCGGCACCCGATGTTTGAGTCCTCTTGGTCTTTGCCGATGCACCAGTCTGCTGTTACAAAAAAACAAAATTTCACAAGTTGGACATAAGAAAAGGAATTGGTGGAATTCTGCTAAAAGTTTGGTGCAAAACAGAGTTACCGATGACGTTCCCATTGCGGCTGATGTGCCCTGAAAAAATAATGTAAGTATGGAATGAAATCGGTATGATGAGGGAAATTGAGAATTTACCTTAAAAGCTTGTGCCAGAGTGGCAGTAGCTACCGATGGAGAAACTTTCGACCGCTTGGTGGTCGTCTTTTTGAAGCGTACGTTTCGGTGCATCAGAGCTGCTAGACTTGGTGCATTATAGCCGATCAGAGAAATTGGGCCTAATTGGAGAAGCTCGATCGGCCTTCCGCTTCTGCTCACCGTCGGCGCTGGGTCATCAACCTGTTGAGATGGAAAAGGATGAGTTGCCGATAAAGTTAAAATTAACAAAGGAACTTAAGTATCGGCAAGGAACTTACCACATCATCAGGAACTTCATAATCGAAGTCAATCATGTTACAGTACATGTGGGCTGATACGCTGAACATATGTTCCTTCCATTCTTCCCACCAATGTTTGTATAACTGAGTAATAAAGAGAGCTGGAACCCATGCCTATAGATCGATGTCTGTCATATCGATGTCTGGCTGGAGTTGAGCTATCCTGATCCACTCAAGTCCACTGGTTATAGTCTCTCTTGGTTTTACAACATCGGCATAACAAAGTCTGATCAGCAGTTGACCAAAGGCCAGTTGGCGAGCTAGTGCTGATGGGTTGTAAAACTCGTAGGTGGTGTTAATGTTCTTCCCACTGCCAAAGTTGTTCACTGGAATTGCTCTTGGAGTGATGATTGCCATCATCAGATCATTGTCTTTGTTAAGAGCACTATCAAAAGGATGGAAGGTGAGCGGAAATCTGGTCTCTGGATCTTCATAAGGCATCCACGCTCGCTGATCTTTAGAAAGGCCATCATACAAAGTTTGAAAGAATCAGCCGATCTGGTTTTCGTTGGAGCCGGTACCAGAGAGGACTATAATAGCTTCACCATAATTGAGGGGTGAGCAAGTTGCCGATTCATCATCTGCCAGTTCATAATCTTTGGCAATATCTCGAGGGAATTGCTGTGCAAAAAAGTCAAACCGAAGGCGTTTGTGCATATGAACGTTGAGCCACATGTTGATGAACCACCAAGGGCCTCCTAGATTACCGATGGGTTCACCTAGCAGGAGTTTCTCGGTTACTTGATGGAGGAGATGATAGACGTAGCCTAGCAGGTATCGGCCAAGAGGGAATCGGCCACCATCGGCTAACCTTTCTGCTACTGATAAGTAGACGAAGGTTGGTCCTACCGATCGACCGCAGAAGATGAATTTGTCTAGCCACAAATTTAGAAAAGTCGCATGCTCCCTCTGACCAACCGGTCCTGTTCGTTGGTATTTCTGAATATACCCTGACCAACCGCCGATGTTGCGGGTTTCTACTTTGTATTCGGCTTTGCGGCCGAATAGTTGGCCATCATCGGCAGTTGCAATATCTAGACCAGTAAGCATAACGGCATCGGCAAGAGTAGGGGAAGTTGGGCCGTGACCAAAGATGAAGGCATTGAAAGTGTCCGACCAAAAATATGAGGCGGCTATCAACATTGATTCATTCTTTTCCATATTGATGATGGAAAGCCTGATACACTTATCTATCTTACGTTCACCCCATTATACTTCATTCGTGTTACTGACCCTCAGGAACTAATCTTTCCATCCTTTGGTGGGGTTTGGCCAAGATCGGAAAGTGTCCTTCCATAGATCTAAAGAAAAATTCTCGGCTCTAAAAGGAATTCTATTTGTTTCTGCATTGATCAAATCGGTAGGATCTGGATTATCCATTGGACCAAGGCATTGGAGGTGGGGCTGTTCGGTGGGAATGGCAATTTTCTCGCTCAATTCCAAAAGTTTGAAGATTGGAAGAACAGAAGGAAAAAGAAAGAAAATACGAAGTAAATAAACTTGCGAAAAGGTAAAGGATTACGGTAAAAGAATGGGGACGGATTAACCTTAGGCACGGTGAAGTTGACGGCCATTTCTTTCCGAGAAGAAGAAGAAGTCGAAGACTCGGAAAATCTAGGGGAGATTCTTTGCTGTCCGAGCTTTTGAGTTCTTCGTCAATGCTGCCGCCAGAAGATGAATTTGGGAATGAAGGGTGGCAAGGTGGGGAAAGAGTGTTGAGGAAGGAAGTATTTATAGATTGGAGTGAGTAGGGGTATTTTTGACTTATCTCTTTACCGTATCCGTGAAATTCGAGGGTGTTCAGGTAGATATGGTAACTGTTCGCACGATAATCAAGGGATTGTGCAGGTGATTTGACAGCAAGTAATCATGATTTTAGGAGATATTTCACTATGCAAGATCTCTTGGTCGGCTCATCGGTAGTCGGTTCTAACAGAACGGTTGCTGATGAGCGTATGTTTTGGAGATTTGGTTCGGGAGGTTGAGAGATTCGAGGTATATGCTGGAGACCCGAATTAAGGTTGTTTGGATTTGGCAATTAATTGCTGTCAGAGGGAAATAATTGTGAAAAGGGCATCATTATCAGGAGAGAATTTCGGAGCATTAATGATTTTATACTCCGAAATTGGGGGCCATGTGTTGACACCGTTTCTAGACACGAATCAGGAAAGTTAATGAACCTTGGATCAGCAGCTAGAGAAGTAATGACTGGTCGATAAGGAAGTTGCCGCGATGGCCTATGATACCGATGACAAGGCAACAGGAGGAGGATATGGTTAAGTCTAGGAACAGTAGTTGATCGGCACCGATAGCTGATGTTGACGAATTGCGGATGCCGATGAAGGATGGTATGCCGATGATGGTGAAGGAAGACGTAGAAGTCGTCGGGAGAACAATGGTGGTGTGCCGATCACCCAGGATAGATAAATTGTTATTTTCTATAATTGTTAGAGTTTATTTTATGTACGAGTTCTGTTTGGTTTGGAACTAAGATACTAGTCATATCTGGTTGTAACTCTTTAGGACAGAGTATAAATATAGGCCTAGTAGCGATGTAAGAGAATAATCCAATCAATACTATACACAACTTTTACATCTACTTTTTCGACGACTTCGTCAACTCGTATATTTTCTTTTACTTACGAGTTCTTAAGAATTCATCGAGTCATACTCGACGGGTTCTCGAGTTCCGCGGGAATACCTCTTGGCCGTGGCATTCGGGCGCATCGCTGTTATCAGGACCAAAGTATTCGAGTTACCACCTTTGTCGGTTGTAAGGTCAAATCGGTTGGCACGCCTTAACGTTGAATCGGGTATTAGCCTTTTGTGCTTGCATATTCACTTTTGCATCAACAAGGGCGTGGCCACATGGACAATGACATGGCATTATATATTGGCATGGTAGATGATGTGGCAAACATTTTGTGACAAAATTTATCATCACAAATTAGAATCTGGCTACAGGTTGTCCCACATGAGATGGGTTGTTTTTAAGGATGGGGATGACCCTGCAAATAGATATCCGCGGTTCTTCTCTAGTATAACTATATGAACTAAATGAAAAAATGAGGGAAAAAATGTCTATTTAGTTCATTAAATTAGACTAAAGAAGAACTGCGGGTAACCGTTTGGAGCACCGTCCCCATCCCTGTTTTTATCCTGTTTAACTAGGCTTAGCCCATATAATGGCCACCATTTAGCTTCAGTTTACATGCTCATTCAAATACGGCCATTTTGGCGAACTGATCATAGATCAGTTGGTTGAGTTTCTTGTGGTGGAATCTACCCATCTGGGTTCAAGTCCCCGACTTGACATGGGTACTCATATTTTCTGAATTTATTCCAGGATTTAACGGCGGCGTGTTCCTCGACAGCGAGACACTTGTGGTGACTTCGTCAATCTCGAGATGTGTCGGTTTCAACTCGGTTCTTTGGAGGTGCTCATAAGAGTAGGGTGTGCGTGCTGCAATCTGAGGGGTGAGTATGCGCTCGTGTTATGAGCGTCTGCGTCTATAACTGGGTCTCGCAAAAAAATAGCCATTTCGGCTTGGGCCAAATCCATCTCAAGGGCTATCACAGTTGAAGTTGATAGCATATTTACAAAGTTAATCATAAAGGTTCTCAAACCAAAAGACCAATTTGATAAACATACATCCCATACATTTCCAATATGGACCTATTATCTCATATTGTGCTTGTTTTGGGCAATTTGTACCAGGTTGAGATACCCAAACCTACTCTTCTTGTGAGCCCTAGGATTGAAACCGAACCTTATCTCTTGATCTTCTTGTTGTATTCTATTAAACATATGCATATCATACGATTTCATTAGCTAACCATATATATTAAATGCACTTTCCAGATTGAACGAGTTGTGAAGCTCTGTTTTTTTTTTTAAAAAAAAGAAAAATAATTGGAAAGGGCTAGTACCATATGAAATCCTGTCTACATTGTACAATCCTACTTGAACTAGCTCGGATCTGTTATTTATTTGTTCCAACCATGTATACATATACACAGCACTGTACATATTGGAGTGATAATATATAACACAACAGTTGCAACGATTCACCGTCACAAACAGCACGCTGGGTGCACACACATCAACTCACAGGTCACTGCACCAGCGGAACTCCCAGGCCCCCAAGATCACACATCAGTCAGAGTCTACTAGTAGTACTATAGTGAGTTCCTACCTCATGTGGCCTCCGCGGAAGTGGAACCGGACATCTTGCTGAGCCTGCTCGGCGGCTTGCCGCTGCCAGTGGCACTGACAGCAGCCGGCTTTCTCGGGCTGCCGCCGCCACGGCACCGGCTTGGTCCATACAGGACCCGCTGCGCCACGGCGCCCGCATAGAGATCGGCCCTTGATTTGCCTGCAGATTTCTTGTTGCTGTCGTGGCTGGCGCCGCCGGTGGTATCCTTCTTCGGCTGCCCGTGGTCTGCATTAGAAGACTCCATGGCTTGGCTTCTATCAATCGCTCTCCAGCTAGCCTATTTATTAACTCCCTCTCTTCAGTCTTCACGAGCTTGCACTACGGTACAAGTACAGATCACAAGTCTAATTGGAGTGGCAATTGGCAAGTCTCTGTGAAAGCGCATGACACACACACATCACACAACTCTGTGTGGTGTCTGGAGCTGGAATTTATATAGTTTTTAGGCATTATATATATAGCCCCCAGAAGAAACGAATATCGCTGGTGTACGTGTGGTTTGCTTGGCAGGAGAGGAGAGAGCTAGTATATTTTGATGCCGCGCGCCTGCCTTTTGCTCCGGCTTTTCTCGCTCGAGTCTTTGTCGCTTCAGACTCAGGTAAACTCACTATCTACTCTACAGGACGGACTGCAAAACATCCCATATAGCAGGTTCAGGGTGGCTGGATTTTTGACTGACGGATTCTCGCTTCTTTCCGGCCACCGTGCCAGTTGCAATGGATCCAGAAGCAGAAACCCAATAAGCTGGGGCAGATCCTTTTTGTGTTGTCATGCTCAATCACATGGAGAGGTTTATTCTTTGGAGATCCTTGAAGGGATAAGAAAGTGTGGCCAGGGGCGGCGCAGAAGGGGAGCGATCTCTCTGCTTTCTTTGCCTATGATGAATGGGATCATTCATTCCTTGCCGATAGACAGAAGGATAGGAAAGGCCTCAATGATAAATAAAAAAGAGTTGCTGTGGCATCTGATCTTGCTGGGACTGGGAGTAGGATATCTAGGAATATTCAAAAGTTAGTCTGTGGCTGTGGGCAAATGGCGCAGTCGTAAAGGGAGCCTGGATTGCTACAACTGCCATACAGCCATAGCGAGATAGGGATGCTTGTCTAGATGGCAGCAAACAAACATGGAATGAACTATGCACGGAATTGTAAGGGAAGGCTTGGAGAGGAAGAAGAAAATCAGGGAAAGGAAGAGAAGAACAGACTTAGATAGTTCCTATGGCAGGATTGTAGTCCATTCATTTCTAAATTAGAAGACGTTTAACTTTTTTGACCTCAAGTTTGATTACTCATTTATTTAAAAATTTTGTGTAAAAATAGTCAAATTGAAGTCATTATTGAATAATTTTTATTAATAAACCAAGCTACGATGAAAAAAGTGATATTTTACACAAATTTTAAATAAGACGAGTGGTCAAATTTGGTGTTAAAAAAATCAAACGTCTTATAATTTGGAATTAATTGAGTACGTAGTAATTAGAATTCCGGTTTACAAATTTCCTGTCTCTTCTCTCCACTCCAAGGATTTATTTTTCGGTAGGAAAATTTTTCGGCATCTACCGATAAATAAGAAATTTTGGAAATTTCAGACTAAATTTAAACAAATTTAAATTGATTTTTAAAAAATTGGCATTATTTTACTAGAAAAGCTTTCTAATCAGTGAAATAACATAATATGTCATTGCGGTAGTACAACAGGCTGATGGTGGGTGAGCTGCATATGCTAGTGCCATGAAATATGTGAGTGAGAAAATTAAATAATTTTAAAGAAATTTAGAGCTTTGTAAGACTAGAAGATATGGTTTGTCATTTTATTGTGGTTTGGAGTAATTTTGAAGGAAAACATAAATTTAATCAAAATATTTAACTGATATATTTTTTTTAGATCTCAGAAAAAATACGAAATTTCAAAAATTTGAGGAAATTTCGTCGAAAAAGAAAACCTGCTCCACTCTCGTTCTCCTTTATTATACTCATCAGGAGCTCTCGTTACATGTGCCACTCTGGGCCGGACACGCGAGGGTTGGGCCTCATTACTCGCTTGGGCCGCGGTGCCACCGTTTTCTTGTCTTGACCATCCGCCGAGCGCCGAGCGCCGAGTGTCTGGAGGAGAGCAGCTGCTCCCAGTAATCCCTCGATTTGTTCTTAAGGAAAAAAAAGAGTAAAAAACATATAAATGGTCATTACACTTGTCTCACCTCTGTGTGCTTCAGTCTTCCCATCGTAATAAGGGAAATGTAAATCGCAATCGCAACTATGAACCTCTATTGCTAACTGATTACTCGATACAATCGTTAGGGCATCGGTAAGAGTCTTTCTAAATCATTAATCATTATTTGGAGAGTCATTTGCATAAAAATTGTTTTCTATATTTTTTCACTCTTCAATAGTTTTCTTAATATTTCATGCGCACTTTAGAGAGACATTCTTGTCTTCTATTTTTAGCTAACGAAAAACTTAGAGCATCTCCAAAGGCTTTGGCAAATTGACTTGGCATTTGTTGTTGTTTGCAAACTCCCATAACAAAATACAAAAGATAAAAATAGGTCATCTCCAAGGAAATTGACATTTGAAGTTGGCAAAAGATAAAAATAGGAGGTCTCAGGCGCGCGCGCTTTTCTCGCGCGTGACTTTGCTCGAGCGATCGGGTTTGTAAAGCCATACACAGCTTGGTATTTTTGCCAAATTTGCTCCTTGTCAAGTTGCCCAAATTGCAAACTTCAAATGCAAAACCGTTGGATACCTCTTTTGGAGCTTTTTAGCAAATTACTCGAATGCAAACCTTAAATGCAAAACCCTTGAGATGCTCTTAGAATATAACAAGATTATATTTAGATAACCATTTAAAGAAAATTGTTGGAGAATAATTTTGTACAAAATCTCTATTCCGAGTAAGTATGTAGAAATGATATAAAGAGTCCTCCCTGTAGCAGCGGCGGACCGTCACCCGATCTCCTGCCGCAAGCCCGCAAGCCCTCCTCCACGGCGCCGCTCATGGTGATGCTCCTATAGTGCTGTGCTCCTTGGTCGGGTGGTTTGTTGGCTTGCTAATTTGGGTTGGCCGGCCGGCTGGGTGGGTGCGTGCGCTGGCTGCCATAGTATAGAATTAAAGATAAATTACTCTACAAAACCGCGAAACAAAACTCTAAATTGAGAGAGGCACTCGTTTCATTGTCAGTGTCATTAGTTGGAAATCGGGAGGTGAAATCTCCCATTAAGACTGGTCTTAAATATACTTTTAGACACACTACTCCCTCTATCATGTACTCGCTCCGTCTCCGAAAGCTTCAACTCCTAGAATCCGTGGCAGTCAAATTTTTTTAACTTTGACCAACATTATAGAAAAGAGCATCAATACTTATGATATAAAATGAGTATCTTATTAAAATATATTCTATGATAAATTTAATGGTATTAATTTGGTACTATAAATATTAGTGTTTTTTCTATAAATTTGGTCAAAGTTTTAAAAGTTTGACTTAGGACAAATATAGAAATTGCAGCTTTCAGGAACAGAGGGACTAACATACTACATTCTGTTGATTCTAAGACAAATTAATGCAGAGTATAATAAAAGTATGTATCCCCAAACCTATTGAAATCCTGCATATACACATTGTATTTTACATGATCAAAGGGTGTACTCATAGAGACACGAGCATTTAGGTGAGTGTATGTGTATATACGAGTATTTGCTTCTATATATTGTAATTTCAAAAAAAAGATGTGCTATATATTTCTTTTTGTACAAAGAAAATGGCAAGTATGCAGAACTCTTTTTTATTACCTCCCGTCAATTATCTCTAGCGCTTAGTTCAGGTTGGTCTTGGCAGCTTCCTTCCTCTACGGCACGTCAGCACCAAACGACTTGGAGCTGGTCCACATGGAAGTCTCTAGTTCTTAGATCCCATGTATAAGGCCTTGTTTAGATGTAAATTTTTTAAAAAAGTTTGACATTGTAGTATTTTCGTTTGTATTTGACAAACATTGTTCAACCATGGACTAACTAGGTTTAAAAGATTGGTCTCGTAATTTAATGTTTTATATTTAGTGCTTCATGCATATGTTTAAAGATTCAATGTGATAAAAAATTTATAAAATTTTTGGAATTTTAGGTGCATCTAAACAAAGCCTTGATGCTACACCCGAGGACCCACCCCGATCGCCGACACCTCCACTAGTCCTCTTGTAGTCCTTTTTTTTTTCCATCCAAGCCGCCGCCTCCATCGCCGCGCGCTTAGGGTCTTTTCGACAAGAGCAGAGAACATCGGAGTGCGCTCGCCATCTGAGATGTCGCTGCGGCCAAGCGAGCAGACGGAGTTACGTCGGAGCAGCTTCAAGGCGTCGGTTAGTGTGGCCGACGGGCTGCGGCGGCGCGTAAGCGCCATGGACAGCATCCGCAAGGAGAGCCGCGGGAGTGCCCTCCGGAGGAAGCGCTGCTCCGAGGTGGCGCCGCATGCACAATCGCAACCGCCGGCCCTTGAGAAGAAGGTGGGTTTCGCGTTGGTGTTTTTTTTTTCCTTCTTGTTCTCCCATTCATTCTACATTAGATTTGTTCATTCCGTTCTGTTTGGTTTTCTGATTTATGTATTCTTTTCATTTACAGCAGATTTGTTCGTTCCATTTTGTTTGGTTTCCTGATTTTTTTCTCTCTGTATGTATGTATCTTCTGGAAGTAGTTGACGAACCTGACGCAGTGGGCCGCGGGGTTATACTCGGATGACAGCAGCATGCAATTTGAGGCGGCCAGGGAGTTCCGGAAGTTGCTCTCGATCGGTGTGTTACCTTTTTTCTAGTTAATTTTCTAATCCTGCCTTTTTCATTTGCATAAGAGCGTTATTAGAACTTGTATACAAAAAATAGACTGTGTTATTTGGTTTGTAAATTAGAAAGTTATTTATCTCTTGATTTTTTGTCTGATTTTGTGAGATGGTGAGACTGTGGATCTCTTGTTTTTAAGTTTTATAAAATGGCTAAACAATAAAATTTGACTATTAATGTTAGCCATGCTCTTGAGTTGCTCTTGTTAGAACATAGAATCGTTCTAGGAGTAGAACAGTGGGGTAACCATTCTCTATTCAGTGTAAATGAGTGCACTTATGAAAGATCTAGGAGATCCAGGAGAGAAGGGAAAGTAGCGGGGTTCACACCATCGGAGGAAGTAGGAGCAGGCGCGGTGGAAGATCCGGATCCGGAGGCCGCCATCTCTGGTTCGTTGATGCAGATCTGCGCACGGGCAGCGACGGGTGGGGAAGACTCGGCGGTGCAGTGCAGTGGCGGCGCGAAGGGCTTCCCGTCACTGGCTGCGCCCTTCTCTAGATCGGATTAGGGTTTCGGTGGGGAGTGCGGCTCACGGTGAACCTCGTACTGAGAGCCGGCGGCTCCCACCTATATTTATAGCGCAGTGTGACAGGGGCCCTCCAGCCATAGATGGGCTGGGCGCCCCCGATCAAGGCGCAGGTCAAGGCCCGATTAGGCCTTTGGGCCTAATCGGTGGGAGATCATTCTAACATTCTCCCCCTTGATCTCAACTTTTCTTTAACCTTTAAACTTTGACTTTAAACACTTTACTTTTTACTCATTCCATCACAGATGAGTGCATAGAGCATGCTTCATCGTCACGGTCTATCGCCG
>Ga0182004_10003150_pt1 | contig 13054 bp, 7 predicted proteins | sample Sormic07211540_1_FD_120479 | JGI IMG/M metagenome (GOLD analysis project Ga0182004, IMG submission 120479) | Endophyte microbial communities from Sorghum bicolor roots, Mead, Nebraska, USA - 072115-40_1 MetaG | ecosystem: Host-associated > Plants > Roots > Unclassified | place: USA: Nebraska... | reverse complement strand
TTGTGTAGCTTAGTTCTCTAGTGTAACTTGTAGAGACTTAGTTCTTGTGTGCATAGAGATCTTAGCAACTAGAATTGTTGGGTAGGTGGCTTGCAAACACCCCTTTAGAGCTAGAGCAAAAAGGCTAGTAACCTCATCTTATCTTCGCTTTGTTATTTACTAACCTTTTGCTCTAGTGAGTTTGTAGAATTTTTAAATAGGCTATTCACCCCCCCTCTAGCCATATTAGGACCTTTCAGATAGTACCGTTGTGTATGTGTTAGCATTTTTTAAAGCATTTTCAAGGGTTAGCACTCTTTTAACCATGCTACTCGACCCTAGCAACACATTAAGTTAGTTCACTCAAATGGCACTAGGTGGCCGATATGCAAACAAGTTTGCCCCTCTTGATAGTATGTGTAAGTGCATTCGCTTCCAATGTGGGTTTTGGATAATTAACAATAATCAAATTAGGGACTAACATATTTATTGAGTGGAATCTACAAGTGTTAATCTATTGATGGAATTGAATGAACACATTTGGTGAATTATAGCACCCTAAATTTTGATGGACAAAAGGCGCTTCGACTCAAGGGCTTCAACACCTTTTACTTTTCTTTGGGTCATAGGAAATGCCATACTATCAAGAAGGACACAAAACAAGTTAGTAAATTGGGGTATTAGCCCAACGGTCAGATCTTGGTAGACCGAAAGTTCCGATTGGTTCAATCAGAAGTTCCGATTGGTTCTGCCGGAACTTCCGATACCACCCTCTAAATACTTCTTACCTTTATTTCTAACTGTTGCCTGAGCTATTAACATTCATTCTCTGACTTCCAACTCTCTTCAAGCTATGACTCACCCACACACTCTCTCTCTCTCCCTTTGCCTCCAAGCTTCAATATTTGATTGTTTGAGCTAGGGATGTGAGATTTGAGAGCGGGAGCATTGATATTCGACTTGAGCACTTGGTTCCCCATCTTGTTGGCTTGGTTTGTGGTTGTTACTGTTGGGTTCTAGGAACCCTAGCTAGCTAGGCGTTCTTCGTGGTTGTTCATGTAGATTCATTTGTGAGGGCACCCTAAAGTGTTTGTATCACCCCTTTGATCCTTAGTAGAAATCTTAAGCTAGCCTTCGTGGTTGCTTGAGGGAGGAGACCTTCATGGTCGAACCTTCATGGTCACCTCAACAACGAGGACGTAGGAATTCCTTCATGGGGATTGCCGAACCTTGGTAAAAATAGCTTGTCTTGCTGTGGCGGTAGCTTTGACTATCCTTTGCTCTTTTGTGTTCTTGTTGTTCTTCCTCTCTACCCCCTACTTCATAGGTGGGTGGTGCCGATCTATGACTTGGTATGGTGCCAAGCCTTGAGGAGCTTAACATCTTCATCAACAACCTCTAGGAGGGTGTGGTAACACTTAGATATGAAATCCCAACTCAATTCACTCTGATTTCATAGCTTGTTTAGGGCACTAGAAGTTCTGGTATCCTTGACCGGAACTTCTGATCCAGACACCGAAACTTTTGGTCTGGTATTTAACTTCCGTAAATTTGAGTTTGTGAGTTCAGCCTTTCAGGTTTTGTAAAAAGGCCTATTCACCCCCTCTAGGCCAATTAGGTCCTTTCAGTATGACCATTTATCCTAAATCCGGTCATGCACTTCCCTACACAACCTTTGAATAGTGAAATAAAGTGCTCTATAGGCTATACCTTTGTATTACGCATTCCATTTCATCTCCTCTAATGTTGATGCAACACAAGCACTAACCTCGATCAACAAATGGTATGATCCACTTCATATCATCATGTGACCTTATTGGTTCATCGATCTCATTTGCTCTTCATCATTGCCTTGGTCCATCGGCGCCAAGTCTTTGCTCAAGCTTCCCTACCACACGGTTTATCGCTTTAAAGCCTCTAACTTGTCCTTCATGCTTACAACCAGTCCATCAAGACAAGTCTCATCCTGATCTTCTTCACCTAGTCACATGACTTCATGTCATATTTCATATGCAATGATCTCCTTCATCACATGTGTGGGAGTTGCAACATATCCAAGAAAGTTTCACCTCCATGGCATGTGTTGCTCACCCAAGTTTACTTGTGGGCTAATCACTTGTGTATCCCACATAAACACATATTGGTCCATTGGCTATCACTCAATTACCAAAACCCAAAAAGGACTTTTAGTGGTTTAAATTTGAGGTTCTAACCTATATAGGTAATTTTGAAATAGGTGGTGGGCCAAGCTGACCGATTGTTAGCAGCCCCCCGCCCCAATAAGAAGATGTGGACACCCATCCCTTGCATGCTTGCATCGATAACAAGAAAGGTCCACCTGTTAAATAATCCACCGTGGCTAGCAAGCTAGAGACTACACCGCCGCTGTAGAGAAGTTGAGGAGAAGGGAGATGGGAAGAAGCCAGATAGAGATAGGTAGCCCACTTGAGCCACCTCATCACCTATCACGGACTAGATTGGCATTTGTCTTAGACGTTATCGCCTTCGCAGCAGTAGTGCTTATTGCCATCTACATTGCCGAACACGGTCACCGCCAACACCACTACGCCCACGACCTCTACCAGGGGTGGACCCAGTACCCAAGGAGCAGGGGCACATGCCCCCACTCAAATTCAACTAATGGACTCAAGCTGCACACTCGAATGAAATGCATGCAACAATAGTATTTGTGCTAGTGCAACCACACGATAGATGAGCGACACATCGCTTAGTTGCTCTTGCTCTCTCTCGTGCAACTCGCCCTGCTACGCAAACTACACACACTCTTGAAGGTCGATTGCCTAGAGGGTACGACGTTGCACAGAGCATTCACACACGAACGTGTGAAATGTGTTGCACCGCGTAAAACAATCAGGTGTAAAATAAATGAAAATCGAGGGTTTTTTGTATTTTTTGTGCAACCAGTTACACTAGGTAAACGATCAATTTTTGAGGAACTTTCTTATTATTTTGTGAGACAATTAGATTAATGTATCAAATTAGGTATGAACCTAAAATTCTACAAATGTTGTATGAGACCAACAAAATGTTGATGTTATGGTTATGGGACCAAAAGAAGTTACCAAACATGCTTAGGCTTTGTTTAGTTTCTAAAAAATTTCAAGATTCTCCGTCACATCGAATCTTGCGACACATGCATAAAATATTAAATTTAGATGAAAACAAAAACTAATTATACAGTTTGCCTATAAATCACGAGATGAATCTTTTGATCCTAATTAGTCTATGATTGGACAATATTTGTCACAAACAAACGAAAGTGCTACAGTACCCAAAATCCAAAATTTTTGCCAACTAAACAAGGCCTTAGTTGTAGCGGAACGTAACAGCTTGTTGCACAATCACTAAAACGATTTGCAGCTTAAAGATTTATTCAACAATCATGTCATCTAAATAGATACGCCTTGGAATCATACTCTATACCGCCGCTAGACGTGTCTTGGAGGTAGACTATTTTTTACTAGATGTGCATGGTTCTAACTCATATAAATATAGGTCGAGCCTGTTCGCTTTACCCGTGTTTTCTCTCTTACAATAAATCAGCAAACAATACTGGCAAGATTCAGCACATGACGTCGCTAGACATGCCTTGGAATCGTATGTCGCTAGACATGTGTCGTTGTTATGCAGGGGGCATTAGTCTAGATCATGGACGGGACAAGGCACGACAGACATTGTAGGAAGTAAAAAGCAGACCAAAGAATCCCTTTAATTTTTAATATTAGATAATACCAGCAAAAGTATCCATACGTTGCTACAATTAATATTTTTATATATTTTGTATTAATAGTAGATGGTATATAGACAGTTACAATGTAATTAGAAAAGCTCGCAACATATTTGCACAGATAACGTACTTTGAATCTTGATCAGGACCCATGGGGAGGAACACTTGGTGGTGCACACATGTAAGCATGAGAACGGTTTGAAAAAGTCTTTAACCACTTTTAGTTTATGTTTATACGTGAAAGGAGATGGAGGATGATGTCTAGAGAGGGATTTCCAAAAACTGCTAAGAATAGGCATTTCCAGTTTGTGGTAATCCCAAATCAGAGAATATAGCCTCTAAAGTACAGACACAGTGCAAAACTGATACTAAACAAATATGGGAGCCAAACACCTGTGAAACAAAGGATTAAACACAAAATGTAGTACGTAAGTTCAGTTTCTGGGAGGTCAAACCTGACTAGTCCGGTATGCACGAACATTGCACCCAAAAACTAAAATATCCTCTTTTTCTATTCTTTCGATCTTTTGCTGCAATATATATGTTTTGTAATTAGTAAGAGCATCTCCAAGAGACTCTTTATATTCTTCCTAGAAATAGAGATTTTGATGAAAAATTACTCTCCAACAGCTTCTCTAAATGGTCATCCAAATATAGCCATTGTCTATTTCGGATTTTTCGCTAGCCAAATATAAAAAACAAGAATGACTCTCTAGAGTGCGCATGAGATTTAACAAAACTGTTGAAGAGTGAAAAAATATAGAAAACGACTTTTATGCAAATGACTCTCCAAATGATGATTTAGAGATTGAGATTTAGAAAGACTCTTGGAGATGCTCATACCAATACATCATGGGGTATTTAGAAGGGCACAAGAGGAGTAGAAACAAAAATTACAAGCTACCCTTTGTGTAACAACTGAATGGCTCAAGATGTGGGTGTGGGTGTATCGGGCTTTAAAAAAATAAAAGCAACAACCTTCTATGCAAATTCTCTGATATGAGTTCAGTTTAGATCAAACTTTGCAGTAAGTATACACATTTTATGCTTTTGATAGGAGTGTGGAGAAAATCATGGACCCATGTTGCATTTACTTTACTAGTTTTAGAATAGCTACTTGATTAGCGATTGTTCTGAATAAATAATGGACCAAACGATCATGCTCACTCCATCACGCGACAAAAGAACCAAATGTGCTGTAGCGACAAGCTGGGTCTTGCCGGAAATGGCAAGCTTTCCTAGCTGAGCTAGCCCAGCAGCTCAGCGAGATTACCAAACAGAAAAATTCCAACATATAGATTAGCTTCACGAACGCAGTCTTTCACTGAGTCCGATCCGGAACAGAACAGGTAACCGTTGATTCTTTGAGCCTGCCCTAAACTTCATTAAATTGATGAATCCGATCCGGAACACAACAGGTGTTGTTGTTGAATTGAAACCAAATCGGCAACAGCTGGTCCTGAATCCGACCAGGATTTGCTTCTTTCAGCCGGCCATAAATGTCACCGCGGCTCGCCGCGGCTGCCGTACCCTTCAAGCCTTCTCGATCAACTCATCTCAGAATCACGATCCTCTAGCTACCAAACCCTAGCCCAACTCCCAAGCGCGCTGTGCGTGCGCCCATGGCAGCGGCGGCGTGCGCACCCGGGCTCCCGCCGGGCATTCTGTTTTCCCCCGAAGACGAGGTGGCGGTTGGGCACTACCTCCTTCCTCGCCTCCAGGGCTGGCCGCTTCCCATCGACGGTCTCATCCTCGATGACGACCCGCTGAGCGCGCCGCCGTGGGAGCTCCTGGAGCGGAATGGGCGCAAGGAGCAGGCTTTCTTCTTCGCGGAGGGGCAGGCGAGGTGCGGGAAGGGCACGCGGCAGAGGCGAACCTGCGCGGGCGGCGGATGGTGGGAAGGGCAGAAGACGTGCGCGGAAGGCGACAAGCTGCGCGTCCCTGGCTGCGGCGGCGGAGGCATTGAGGCCGCGTGGCGGAAGAAAGCCTTCAACTTCCACAGCGGCAGCGGCGGCGGCGACGGGAAGCGCAGCACGGGGTGGGTGATGCACGAGTACGCGGTCACCGGACCGGAGGATCTGGCGCGCTCGCCGCTCAGGTTGTACCACATCCGGCTCAGCAGCTACGGGAGAAAGCAGTGCGGCGCCATGGAGCTCCCGCCGGTGCTCGGGTTCCTGCCTGGCTTCGTCTTCGCCCCCGAGGACAGCGACGTCGTCGTCCATTACCTCCTCCCTCGCATGCTGGGCCAGCCGCTCCCGCTGGACGGCCTCATCGTGGACGAGGACCCGCTGAGCGCGCCGCCGTGGGAGCTCCTGGAGCGGAACGGGCGCAGGGAGGACGCCTTCTTCTTCGCCTTGGGGCAAGCCAAGAGCAGCAAGGGGTCCCGGCAGAAGCGGACTTGCGCGGGCGGTGGGTTCTGGAACGGGGAGAAGACGTGCGTCGACGGCGAGAAGCTGCACGTCCCCGGCGGCGCGGAGGTGGCGTGGAGGAAGAAAGCGCTCAGCTTCCAGGAAGGCGGCGGCGGCGGCGAGAAGGGGGGCAGCACGGGGTGGGTGATGCACGAGTACGCGATCACCGCGCCGGACCACCTGGCCGAGTCGCAGCTGAGGCTGTACCGCATCCGGTTCAGCGGCCACGGCAAGAAGCGGAAGCAGAGGGGAGATGGTGGTGGTGGAGCTGGAGATTCGTGCGGGGATGTGCCAGCTCGGAACGAGGCCCGGCGCCGCCGCGTGGCAGAGGATGCCGATGCTCTGCTCCACATGTCGTCGCCGCCGCCGCAGCAGCCCAGCTCTTCTTCGACAGTGCTGATTGGTCACAGTTGCATCAATGGGGCCGACGACCACCACCACCACCACGCAGCACCGGCGACACTACTCGCCCCTGGCATCGTCGACACGAACTCTGATAGCCTGGGGAGCATCGACATTGACGAGCTGTTTCGCTTAGTTGAAAATTACCCTTCACCCAACCCACGCGTCTCGCCGGCGGCGACGGGTTACGACGGAGCACATCTGGATGGTGCAGGCTCAAGCTTCCTCTGCATGGAGCCGATAGATTCCGCAATCTTCTTCACCGCGCCGTCTAACCAGTACTATGCAGCCTGTTAGCGCATTCCGGAAGCGGATAGATTGTTTATAAATTGTTTTAGTATACAAAATCTCAATTGTTTATAATTGTGTTTGTGGCTAGATAGCTAGCTATAGTAGTATTTATCGGTGGTCACTGGTCAGTGCTGTTTTGTATCTATCTATTGCATTGTCAGCTTGGACCTTTTAGGATGAAAAATGTAATGCCGTTGTGACTTGTTTACTCCATTGTTTTATGTTGGTAAAATGTTGACACGTGTGGCTTGTTTATTACTTCATTGCTTTGCTTATCTTTCTTTTGATGACTTGATCTGAAGCAATATGTTGGTAATAATATAGTGTCATGTCATGTGTGTGTGAGACCTGAGAGCAACGAAACCAGAGAGGATGCAGGAAGACAATTGCACGTCGCGAGATATAAATCTGGAGCTCTACTCCTCATTTTTTCAGAACCAAACGGTAATATGTTAATATGGAACAACCAAGTTTTTTTTAGTCGAAAATGGAACAACCAAGTGGGAGCTATTATTTTTACAACTGTCACAACCCGAAATAGCCATGACAAGCTATGGAAGTGTCGGACTCAAGATGATCCAATTGGGCCCAGCATGAACTCTTTATCTCTATTCCCTCGCCTCTCATGCCACCGTTGCCGCCTCTCTCTACCTATAGCCACGCCACCACCACCGCCTCTATCTGCCTACAGTCGTCTGCTGCTTTGCACTGTTACACCCTTGTTGCCCGATGCTCTACATCGTGGCCATGCAACCTACCTTGCTGTCGCTATCCATCACCCTAGCGGCCACATCACCCATAGCTTGCTTGGACTGACTATAACACCTTGCTCCTATCGCTCCCTCTTCTTCTCTAGGCATGGCCAGCCCTAGGGTTGCCGCTCCTTCCCTCAATTTCCCCTTCTAATTTCCCTAATTCTATCTCTAAATCAAGGGGAAGCCACCCCGGCCCCTAGATTGGACATGTGACAATAACAATAACATAAAAAAATTATATATCACAACCTTGCAGAGATGAGTCGACAAGAGTAGCCTCAATCACTAAAAGTTCCCTCTAACATAGTGGAGCGGGCCTTTTTTTTCTCCACTAGATTTAATTTGGCCAAAAACTCTTTAGTAGCTATATTTTGCCCTGCATATTTGTCTTAAAACATGCATGAGGATACTCAATGTTGTATGTACAGGAGAATATGAGGATACTCAATGTTGTATGTACAGGAGAATATCAGATACTCACGATAGTTTTTATGATTTTTCAAAATCATAAAAAGTCAAGTTCAGCCCCCGTGCCACAATGCTTCAATGATGCACCGATATCACCTTGTGAAATACGTTGAGGTCTTTTTTATGAGTGAAGCAATTTTTTATTTTAATTCTTTTGAACATGGAGCATCCATTACTGAAACGTCGATCGATTAGTTCTTCTTTTTATGACCGGAGGAAATTAGTTATTTTTTTGAAACATGAAATGTCCATTATTGAAACATTGGTACCAAACTGATGGCTACCAATTTATGCAAACAAGTTAGAATACTGTCAAAGAGCATGGCAATACTTTGAATGACTAGCTCCTACTACATCAAGCAAATGAGCAACCATAAAACAAGCCCATGAAGTCGATGGTGCAGGCTCAAGCTTCTTCTGCTAGATGATGGTGATAGCACCACCGCGTTCTGCAGTTGGTACCGCTAATCTCGTGGCACCTATAAATGTAATGATGCATTGTGGTTGCATGAAGTTGATAGATTCTACCATCTTCTTCACCGCGCCATCTAGTACTATGCGGCCTCTTAATTAGCCCCTTCTGAAAGCATAAAGACTGCTTATAAATTGTTTTCTTAACAAAATCTCAATTATTTATAATTATATGGCTAGATAGCTAATTATAGTATTTGTCAGAGGATCAATGTTGTTTTGTATCTGCCTATTAGATTGTTGGCTTTTATATGATGCAAAATGTAATCTTGTTGTGGCTTGTTTACTCCATTGTTTTGCTTACCTTTCTTTTGACTTGATCTGAATCGATATGTTGGTAACATATTGTCATGTGTGTCTTTGTTACTCCAATGTTTTGCTAATCTTTTTTTATGACTCAATCTAAATCGACAGGTTGGTAACAAAAGTGTCATATGCGTGTGAGATATGAGAGCAACGAAACCAGGGAGAAGGTAGGAATGCAGTTGCACGTTGTGAGTTATAATCTAGAGCTCTGCTCCTCATTTTTGTCAACTCCAATATAAGGCCTCTAGCTGAACATCGATCAAAAATTGTTGTGGTTGCACTCTTTAACCATCAAAGCACCTGCCTCCATGATCACATTTGAAATGACCAAATCGGTTTGCCCTCTATAGGCCTTGTAAACAGGCAATAACTTCATAGTGAAATGCCCTGAACACCTTCTCTATCCAGCCACATCCCAACACTATAGTTGTGCCCTCACAATCCCGCAAAACAAAACTCAAACTCTTGAGCGATCAATTTGGTTGAAAGCCCCATCGCAATTTAGCTTCGCAAAATTGGCTAGTGGTCATTTCCATATTGGCGTGTCAAGACAGGTTGGTGTCCTCTGTTTCATAGCAGACACCTCCTCTGCATAGCTGAGTATTGCATATGCCAATCGTGCACTGCTTTCTAGTGTTTCTTCCTTCATGTACTCCACATCTTTCACACTACCAATTAGGCCGTGTGTAGTTCCTCAGTGAAAAAATTTCACGACACTGTAGCATTTTCGTTTGTTTGTGATAATTATTGTCCAATCATAGACTAACTAAGCTCAAAAGATTCGTCTCGTCAATTTCGACTAAACTGTGCAATTAGTCTTTATTTTCGTCTATATTTAATACTCCATGCATACGTATAAAGATTCGATGTGACAGGGAATCTTGAAAAATTTTAGATTTTTGGGTGGAAGTAAACAAAGCCTTATACAACATGACAATAATCACCATATTAATTTGTAACTCCTTTGCCAACTTATTAATCGTGTCATGGCTAGCTCAACACTGCAGGCCGCCTTGTCGGCCCACACACGATCCTACGCTATGGATTATAACCGTGGGCCTGGATCATGCTAATGACGTGCCTTTTAGGGTCAAGCCCAATGCCTTGCCACCCATCGGGCCAGCCCATTTATAGTCGAACTCGGCAAATTTGGCACCCGGAGGCCGGATAGATCCCCAAGCGGGAGGGGGCGATAGATTCCGCGTCCGCCACCTCGAAATAGCCAAGTTCCCTATCCGCGCCACCGTACGCGGCGAATCTGCGATGCTCCTCCTGTCCGCGGATAGCCCCCTCGGCCTCCAAACCCTAATCTCCGCTGACGCTGATGCCTCCTCCAAGGGGGGCGGCAACGTGGCCACGCGCACGATCGCCGCCTCGCCCAGCGTGGTACGTTGCCTCGCCAACGGCTGCGAAGCGGATGGTGGCCGTGACGGGAAGGAGGAGGAGGAGGAGCGGGGCGGTGGTTGCTGGGTGTCGTACGGGTGGCGGCGCCTGCCGCGGCGCCTGCCGCCCGCGATCCAGTCGCCCCGGCCGCTTGTGCGGGAGCGCACCGCCGACGGACGCCTCGTGATCTCGCGGGAGGAGGCCGCGCACCGCGTCTGCGCCAGGAAGGTCGAGGATCGCCGCCTCGTCCTGGAGCTCGTCGACGACGGGCGCGACGGCGGCGCGGCGCCCCCGTCTCAGCGGCGGCGGCGGTGGTCGCACCCGTTGGTCGGGCAGGAAGCCAAGGCGTCTGCATCAGCCGCCGGCGAGGAGTCTGCGCGGGCTCCAACTACGTCGTCTCCGGTTGCTGCGGTTCCGGTACCGCCCGTCCCGGCCGAGGCGTGCTTCGAGGGTGCGATCCGCGAGGCGTCGCTGCGTGAGACGCGGATGAGCTTGCTCAGGATGGTCCATTGAGAGGAATCCCATCTTGCAAGTTGCATCCACCGTCCTGTTGCATGCGCTTAGAGTAAAATTTTGCAGCCATAGGAAAGCAATTTTGCAGAGGAAATATTTTTTTTAGCCGTCGTTGAAAGGAACTTTTGTTAGTTGTTGTTAGTCACCGTCGAATTTGGAATCGTAGGTGTGTGAGTGTGAGCCAGATCATCTCAATACCCAGATTATAGCGAGAGAAGCATAGCAAATTAGCAAAGTTCATCAGTTTGATTCATTGTAGTTGTAGAGATTGTGCCAAGAAGTTCCTTCTGCTGGTGCTTTGTTTACAGACATAATTGTTTGTTTGGATAACTGATTACCAGGCATGGATAACTGATCTACCTGGTGATGGACTTGAGGTATGGCACTCTGTGATGGACTTGAGGTATGTCATTTAAAAACACTCGCACAAACAGTCAAATTAGTGGATCATCGCCATGCTAACCGACTTCTCTGATGATGCCAGGCAGGCCCAGCTATTGCGTTTAACAAAATATGGATATGCATATAGATATGACTCTGCATGCGTGGAAGAAAGGACAGATAATGTGGATGGACAACAATAAAACTCTGAACCGAATGTCTCAAAAGTTCTCATATGGATATGAGTTTGGCTGACTGTGTGGAGAGTGTGCAAAGAAGTTGTACCCGGACATAGCTGTTTGTTTCTGGCGAAGAGAGACGGATAACTGGTACCAGGTGGTGTATTGGTATGACACTGACTGATATATAGGGTTTAAGAAATCTTGCACAAACAGTCAAATTCTTGGATGACCGCGATGCTAGACTTGCTCTGATGACAGTCCCGCTATGGTGTGGAACGAAATGGACACCCTGCATGCATGGAAGAAACGATAGATAATGTGGACAATGATAAAACTCTGAACCGAACGGCTCAAAAGCGCTGATATGGATATGAACCACAGCGAACCAAAATTCAGAGGTCATCAATTTTCAGACAAGAACAGGATGGACCTTAACTCTTACCAATTGAGGTCTGCCGTTAAGCTTGATATTGTCAACGTACCTTCCTTGCTGTGGGGCAAAAATCCACACGGATTATTTTCAAACAGAAACAAAGTTTGTTTCTGATAATAGTGATACTCATGGTTGCACAGGCCTGAAAAAAAAAACAGTTTAGATTGAGGCTGCAATTTCTTATCCAGGAGAGTAACTGTACTGTACAACACCACTCCTGAACGTCTAAGGAAAGAGGAAGAGTGAAGCACAACTGCACAAAGCATATAGCAGATATAAAGAAAGCAACAACGAGTTCTACTTTTGTTCCAAGTTGCAAAACGCTTTGCACTAAGGGCCAAAATATAACTGTGCCAACGTCTTTGCCCTGGCTGTTTGGTTCCTAGGCATAGGTTGTCACAACTAATCTTAGGCAACAAGTGTGAGTGTGTGACAAGCCAGGAAAAATGTGGCTAGAAAATTTAGAGACACACTCTGCAATGTTTAATAAAATTTTGTCGTACCTTTTTTACTCTATCTATGACATTGATATGTGGTGCCCAAAACAAACATGCCAAATTTTGGTTGCAAACTAAACACTTGTAAACTTAATTAAAATTGTCTAAGGTGAAACGTGACAAGGAATCAAACAACTCTTAAGTCTTTCTATGATGAAGCCTAGGGATGCATGTGACTCCAAACATCAGTTCCCCCTAACCATTGGGTGACTCCAATACTCTTATAACTTTTCTAGAAATAAAAAAAATGGAGGAAACACAAAAGGAGGAAAGTTGTGGAGTTGTACAATCCTTTTAATTTGGGGGCCTCTTGGAATCCGGCCGTTCGGACGGAAACCATCGTCCGGCACTTTCCCGCGCTAACTTCCCACCTTCTCGCATCAGCCAGTAGCCCTGGAATTTCGGAAGCAGCAGTCGTATGCGTCAACCTAGCCCTGGAATTTCGGGAGCAGGAGCGGCACGGAGGCATGCCTTGCCCACACTGGCCAATCACGTTGGCCCACCTTATCCATATTGTGTGTGGTGACTTTTAACAGATTAAAAAAAGTTATAACTCCTAAACTAATTAAAACTCCAAATTAAATTCTAATTACATCATTAAATTTTTATAATAAAACGATCCTACATAGATATATTTAAATAAAATTTTGTTAACAAATATTTATCTTATTTTTTATTTTCTTGAGTAGAGACAATATTGTAAGTTTAGAGAACAATGTGATGTCTTTATAAGAAAATTGTTCTCAAATTAGAAGAACAATATTCTAGTTTTAGGTTCATGAAGTTGGTATCATAATTTAATAAATAAATACATAACATAATAAAATATAGTAAATT
>Ga0182004_10003149_pt1 | contig 13055 bp, 9 predicted proteins | sample Sormic07211540_1_FD_120479 | JGI IMG/M metagenome (GOLD analysis project Ga0182004, IMG submission 120479) | Endophyte microbial communities from Sorghum bicolor roots, Mead, Nebraska, USA - 072115-40_1 MetaG | ecosystem: Host-associated > Plants > Roots > Unclassified | place: USA: Nebraska... | reverse complement strand
CATGCAATGCTTATGATGACATGATCCAATTTTAGTAACCGTAACATCGGGGATGTTACACCAACCAAAGCATAAGGTCTTTTTCTGGCTCCTCCTGAAGGACAGGCTGAGCACCATGAATATCTTGAGAAGGAGAAATATGCATCTTGACTCCTACACTTGTGCTCTTTGCAATAGCTTGGGTGAAGAGACTTTGGACCACTTGTTCTAAAACTGCCCCTTTGCTGCTCACTGTTGGAGCCTGATGCAGGTGGATATTCCCCTTAGTGCTCCTTCCCTGACATCATTGATCAAACCAAAGACCAGCTTAATTTTCCCTTCTTCATGGAAGCCATCATCTTACTGGCTTGGACCATCTGGTCTGCAAGAAATGATCTGATTTTCAAGGGCATTCAAATTTTGATCCCAAACTGCCGAAAAACTCTGATAAAAGAAGTGGGTCTTTTACTTCACAGGGTCAAGTCTAGCTCTCATGCTCAGCTAGTTCTTTGGGTGAAAGGCTTGTTTCTTAGTTTGTGTAGTTCTAAGCCGCATGCCTTACTTCTTAGTTTTTCTAAGTTCAGCTCTTCTTTCTCTTGTTCTTCTCCCCGTCCCCGTTACTTCTCTCTTGTAAAAATCCTCTTTTTTGAATCTTTAATAAAGTCGCTGTAGAGGCTTCGGCCTCTCCAGATTTTGTCAAAAAAAATCTACTAAAAACTCGGTCCGTACGGACCGTACGTGGTGGCTAGACAGCCTCCCCGGTATTCCGGCTTAAGATTTTTCAACTATAAAGTATAATATAAGGGTAACATGTTTCTCCATAATATGCAACGACCATGCATATATGCTAAGATGACTGTTTATCATTCAAATATATATAACGTATAATGAATTAAAAGGCACATTTATTAAAATAAAGCATGAGTGTCTATATTTTGTGTATAATGATGTTACGTACGATTCCAGTAGTGTTTGCATATAGACGTTGGAGTGAAGAAGATGTAAACATGCGCACCTTTTGTTCTTCAGGAAATCCGATATGATGACGTCGATGAGATGCTTCTCGACCATCGCTGCATTGGTGCCAGCAGCAAGTGGTACAACAGTACTATGAACTAGGCCTTGTACTTGCTGGTAAATGCTTACCAGAACCTCCGTCACGTTATGACATGAAGTGACTGAAACGAAAGCCCGGGCCTGGAATTTATCTTCAATCGCTTCATACACGAGGCGGGCAAGGGTTGTTTTGCCCATCCCGGCAGCTCCAAGGATGGTTGCCATTTTCAGCTGCGGTGAGCTCTCTACCTCTTCTCCTACCAGGTGTTTGATGATCGTGTCCCTTGGATATTCCATTCCGGGGAGCTCTGAGATGTCCTTGCGGATATAGGGATCAACGACCCGAGGCCGTTTGCCAGGATGTACCAGAGAAGATGGTGGACTGTGTTGGCAAGTCTCCATCTTCCTCCACTTCTTGCGGCACCGCTCCGACACATCGTCGGCTCTTGTCATGAGATCCTTGAAAGGACTTGGCTGGATCTTTGACTGGATGAAGCGCCTGTCATCGTTGCTGCGCTTCAAACTGAGGATGAATTCGTCGATGGCGTGGTTCATGTCGTCGGCGAGACGCCACGCTTCCATCCTCAGCTCCTTGCCTGCCGCATCAAGATCCTCCCTCTCCCATATCACCCAAAGGATTGAGTGGACGGACTCGAGCTTGGATCTGATGAGCTTGATGTCGTTACATGTCCCTCGCTGAAGCTTGTACTCACCGTCCCGCCGCAGCAAAGTGCTCAGCTTCGCAACGACGAGCCCTAGGGCACCCGTGGCTGCGGTCACGACCACAGGAGCCTCCTCCGCCATGATGCCTCCAGGCGATCGGCCAAGAACAGATCCCGGCCGCCGGCACTGTCAGGGCGGCCGAGTTTGTGAGTTAAAAGTTGTGTGTTTGAGTGGGTCGTCGCCGTCTCGTTTTCTGCAGCATGCAGTAATGCTATACCAAACCGATCGAGATGACAAAGGACATGTGAAGAGCGCGAGGGGGTTAACGTCGGTTAGATGCACTTGCTTTGATTCCAAGCATCTTTCTTCTCGTCAAACCGAACCAAGTTGTGTTTCTTTTTTTTTTTACGAGCAAGATCAGTTTACTAATGTTTTCTTTTTTTTCTCTTCAAAAACGCACACATGTGATCTAAAATTTTTGTTTCAGTTGCTTCTCCATTTGAGATCCCTCACTACCATTACACACTCACTTGTGACTATAGAGTATATGGACTCCTTTGGTACTAACTCTAAAATATTGTGAATCAAATATTTTGGCATCAAGACAACTTCAAATAAAATTATGTGAACTACAAAGTTGCATAGCTTTTCGAGATTTACAACTTTTGCTTTTATTATTTCTGCATCAAAGATCCTTCCCTACCACAACACGCTAACTTGTAGATTTTAATTCTACAAAATTTTACAAAGCCTGAGCTCATAGGTCGAGAGCCGCTGGAGAAACAAAATTTTTGTGATGCATATTTAGTTTGGACATCCAAATCAAAACAAAAATAGTTTGATCTACAAAGTTGTAGATCTCGTTGGTACTACAACTTTGGTGTAAAGTTTGTCATCTTTATTGGAAATCAGATGAGAAAGTTATAAAGTTTTTCGTGTCATCTATCATGGTCGGGTCATGTCCTGAACTAGCAGTTCAAGCCAAGAACTGGCAGTGATGACCCATATCACTGCTGGTTCATGGCTTCAACCGGCATTGATAGAAACCGGCCGTGATGAACCAGGTATCACTATCTATTGGTTCTATCATTGGCAGTTCAAGCCACGAACTGGCTGCAGTGATGGGCTTGCAGACACTATCACTGCTAGATCCATAGTGAAGGTCAGTTATGTAGTAGTGCCACGTATAATTAAAATGGTTTTTTATTGGTCTTTTCTATTTTCTTAGATTCTAATGGAATGCTTACATATAAACTTTTGTTTTTATCTGGTAGTAAACTACTAATAAGAGCTTTTGTACCAACACCCTATACATTTTCCATCGCAGTTCCCAAATTTCAAAATAAATGTGTTTACATGTGTTGAGTTGAAACTGTTCACAGTCTAGCACAATACCCATATATGCTTTCTTATCGTTATATCCTGTTATGAAAAACATCACGGTGGTTTAAAGTACTATACATATTTGTTTTTAGGACTTTACTAGAGCATGGGCGTACAGGCAAGCGCACTTCCACCCGCACACCTCCTCCCCGCATCGTCTTCCTCCTTCAGCACTCCTCTCCATCGCCTCCTCTCCCGTGTGGTTACAACCTTTTCACCATGCTCGGCTCCTGCTCCAGCCCTCAGCTCCAGTGGTGCCCGGCCTCCACCACCTCCCACCGCCACAGACACGGTAGGGCTGCGCAGGAGCTCCCTGCCCATGGAGCTCTGACGAAGCCCTACCATGCCTGTGGCGGCAACCTTCTTCCCCTCCCCCTCCCCCTCCCGCATGAGACCATGGAGAACTCCAATGAACTCCGCCGAAGTCAGGCCACGGCACCCCTGCCCCTACCGTTGCCAGCTCCACTGAACAGCTGCCCGTCAACCTCCCCCACCACTTGGCCTCTCTGCCTCCCTCCGACCGACCATTCTATACCCATCGAAGTTATTTCTTCTCCCTCTCCGAAGATCTCCTTCTCCTGCCAGAACCCTAGCCACCACTAGAGCTAAGGAAGAGAGAGGGCGAGCGTGGGCGAGAGAATCGGACATTAGGAATATAAATCATGAATAACTTTTAAATTGTTAAGTTAATTTTAAAATATGAAAACTATATAAATAGATTTGTCTTGAAAAATATTTTTATAAAAATATACACATATTACTTTTTGAAATAATTTAAAAATATACACATATCAAAATAAAAAATTAAAATTAAACTTTAAAAGCCGTATTGCTGTCCTAAATAATTTTTTTATAGGTACGGAGGAAGTAACTGGTCTGCCCGTTTCTACGACTAGGGCCTTGTTTAGTTCACCCGAAAAACTAAAAAGTTTTCAAGATTTCCCATCGCATCGAATCTTGCGGCACATGCGTGAAGCATTAATTTTAGACGAAATCAAAAACTAATTACACAGTTTACCTATAAATCACGAGACGAATCTTTTGATACTAATTAGTCTATAATTAGATAATATTTGCCACAAACAAACGAAAGTGCTACAGTAGCGAAATTCAAAAAGATTTTGCATCTTAACAAGGCCTACGAGAGAAGGTGCAACGCGCTACTAATTAATACACACATGTGGTCGACAATCGAGGTGCGCTGTGCAGGACAAGGACAACGAAGCTACGCGCTGCAGTCTTTGGACTCGTGGTTTGGTTCTTCGTCGTCTTCTCATTTCGATCTGGATTTCGATCTGGTTCCTTTTTTTTCTTTGGCTGGGCAACTAAACAAGGATGATACTCCATGTTGTCTACGTTCATATCGTCACGAAACGAAAGCTGCCGGGACGTTGACCACGACCTCTCGTCCCACGTTTGAGTCTGGCAATAGGTTCTGCCGCATCGCATCTTCGCCCTGTTTATTTATTTTACACCTCGCTCCACGTTAGACCACGTTCTGGTCCGCTAGCTGGGCTGCTGAGGACGGCCTAATAAGGGCGCCTTCAATAATTACACATGAAATCATATAGGTTGACTGAGTCACTAGACGATTTCAGTTAAAAAATGCACTCACATATCCGCGCGTTAGTGGCCAAATCCTAAAACTGCATGTGGCCACATCATAAAACTGTGTGCTGCCAGCATAGACCCACCCCCGAGCAGTAGGTTAACGGCACGACCATACATGATATTTCTCTTTTAAATTTCTCCTCCTTTGTTGGGATGCTAATTACATACACGTTCCTATTTTTTAAAGATTTATGTAAGATGCCAAACAGCTCACAACCTTTTGGCAAGCAAGGCTGGCGCGCCCGTCTTCTATCAAAAACTGAACGAAAAACTCTAAACTCATTAGCTCGTGACTGGCTCGGCTCGTAGCTAGACTTAGACTGGAGTTCCGTCCCCCCAACATATCCTCGAGCCTCTCGTACCGGTCTTTAGTTTGGATCTTCTAGCAGCCTTTCCATCGTCCTTGCTTCCGTTCGTCTGCGCACCGCTGACGCCTTGGAGCTTGGACGGTATGCAGCCGCCCTAACAACCAGTACGTGCCTGCCTCCTAAAGGTCCGCGTTCGTACTCGGAGATGCCTGCTCAGCCCTATCTGTTGCATACTCTTCTTCTTCCGTTTTGTTATCTGGTAGTACGTAGTAGCAGTACCTGCTGCTTAATTACTGTTTCTTTGCTTGCCGTGGCATGCAGTTGATGTTCCCGTCGTGTGCTGACGATTATTGTTGCAGAAGATCGGGAGAGGCCAAGGTCATATTTCTCTGATCTGGAGCTTGTTTTTCCTCATCCAGTAAATTAGCACCATGCATGCATGGCTCATACAGAATGTGTAAAATGGACTCGTCGAAGCATGGGCTATTGATGCCAGATGATTTTGTATTTTCTTTTCAGTTTAGGATATTTTTTTATTCCTTTTTTTTGGGCGAAATTATAGTTTGGGAGATGCAAAATGGTGTTCACATTTTGTAGTGTTAGAAAATTCTACTATATTAATGTTGCACTTGCACCTGCTAGGAGAGGGAGCGCTATTTTATTGGAGGTCTCACAGGCAGGAACGATATATAGTGCCTCTAAAGTTCATGCGTTCGTAAATCAAACTTAAGATGCTTTGACTCTCTGAGATTCTTAGAATGTTTTATAATTTGGTATGGAGGAAGTAGTAGTAAGACGAAGTCATCCATTTCTTTCATAGAAATAACCGCTGGTCGTTAAGGGTCGGTTTTCATTGTTGGCTTTCTATGTCATCGGGCTGAAACCTGTTGTCCAATTCGCTGGGAGTGGTGTAGTTAAGGATGAGGATGGTGCTTCAAACGGGTACCTACGGTTTTTCTCTAATGTAACTAAATGAACTAAATGACAAAAATAAGAAAAGAAATTGTCTATTTAGTTTATTAAATTACACTAGAGAAGAACCACGCGTATGCATTTGGAGAGCCATCCCCATCCATAGGCGGTATAGTTGCCATCGCTTTTTTGTATAGATGGCCAGCCGGGCCGCACGGCACGGCACTGGCACGGGCACGGCCAGGCACGGCACGGTTGGGCACGGCGGCACTGCCGTGCCGTGCCGTGCCTGATAGTGCCGCCGTGCCAAGACCTCGGCCCAAGCACGACCCTATGACCGGTTAGGCGTGCCGTGCCGTGCCGATGAGCACGGCAGCCCACCGTGCCATCCCGTGCTCGCTCGCTGTGCGCCACGCCGTCGAACAGCAGTCGCACGCCGTTGGCGCGCGCAACGGAGCACTAGCGTGGAGCAATAGTACGCGCCGCCACAACGCACAGTGGAGCACCACCGTCGCGCACCGATGCACCGCCGCCGTGGAGGAGCTGCAGCGCGCCGCCGCCGTGGAGCAGCAGCAGTTGTGTGGAGCAGCAGCCTGAGAGGAGTGGGCGAGCTAGGAGGAGGCGATGGCGGCCTGCCCCGGCGACCGGGCCTTCGGCGTGGCAAGAGACGGACGGCGGCTTGCTGGGAACGCTGAAGAGAAGCGGCATGGGGCTGCTGGCTGCCTTACGGGAGGGAGCAGGGGAGGAAGAAAGAGGCTGGCGGCTGGGAGAGGGAAATTGAGAGGGACTTGCTTTTATGGCTAGGTTAGAGGCCGGTGATGCAAGCCAATCCAATGGTCAGAAATAATGCAACTTGATCCAATGATTCACAATAATCGAGCCACTATCGTGCCAACTCATTAACCGTGCCGTGCCCGTGCCGGCACTACGGGCCAAACATGCGGCCCAGGCACGGCCCGGGATCGTGCCGGTGCCGGCACTGGCACTATGAGTCTCGTGCCCGTGTCGTGTTAGTGCCGTGCTTTTTCGGAGCGGGCCCGTGCCGGCCCATCGTGTTAGTGCTAAATGGAAAACTATACTTTTTTGATTGCTTCTTTGGCGAAGCCCTTTGTCCTTGGGCCGAATAGCAAGTAATTGTCGGGTCCTAAACTGTGTACCTGTTGACTTCAAACATATGATCGTGTGTATTTTTTAATAAATGAGATCCAGCCTAGGGAAAATTTGGTGGGGTTTTTCATATTAATCATGAATCATTAAGAGAAATAGGCACCCTCAAGAGACGACTAACCTGGGTGGTTCATGGTTGGGTGCATAACCACACCACTCGCCCAACAAGTTGAGTTAAGCTCAATTCCTGACCATTTAGTTACTATATCTATAATGAAATTAGGTTTGGATGGAACAAAAAAACAACCGCTGGCCAGATAGTGCCGCAGTGGACGTTAAATTAAATTTATCGGTCTGTGCTTGATCTGAGCTTTTTTCCACCACTCATACTTTGGTGCACTTCGCAACAACAGGAAGGGAGGTTGCAGTAGCGAAGATCTCAGAGCACGCAGGCGAAGATGGAGCTTGTGGTGGGTGCTTCGGAGGCCAGCATGAAATCTCTGCTGGGCAAGCTAGGCGGACTCCTTGCCCAGGAGTACACTCTGATCCGTGGCGTCCGCGGCGACATTCAGTACATCACCGACGAGCTCGCCAGCGTGCAGGCTTTCCTCGGTGACCTCGGCTTTTCTTCGGATGACCATGACCGCCGGCTCAAGAACTGGATGAAGCAGATCCGCGACATGGCATATGACATGGAAGACTGCATTGACGACTTCGCCCACCGCCTCCCTCACGACTCATCCCTCACTGACGCAAGATGTTCCTTCATACTGACAATATTCTATGAGCTCCGGACATTCCGGCCTCGCCGTGAAATTGCTTCCAAGATTGCTGAGCTCAAGGCCAGGGCGGAACAGATCGCTGAGCGGCGAGGCAGATATGGAGTGGACAACCCTGCAAAAAGTAGTCTTGAAGAGGGAGCGAAGACGACAGCAAACCATGCTGTTACCTTCTATGGCATTGCCGCTGAGCATCTGATGGCCAGCCGTCGTCAGCTCGTCCACACGCTGAATCCTATAGGAGTGGAGGAGGACATGAAGAAGCTTCGGCCTTGGCTAACAAAAGAATCTCATCGAGCTGTTATTTCCATAGTCGGGTTTGGTGGGGTGGGAAAGACCACCATTGCCACCAAACTGTACCAAGATTTCGGGAACGAATTCGACTGCCGAGCGTCAGTCACGGTGTCGCAAAACTATGATGAAGATCAAGTCCTCAGGGATATTCTGGGTCAAATCAAGCCACGGGACAAAGAGCAAGGCAATAATAATGATAGCAGCAGCACTATTCAGCAGGTAAATAACAGCAAAGATCAGGTAATAATGACCCGTGATGACCAAGCGCAACAAGACCGCAACACAGCAGGGACACCTCCTGCTGAGAAGAACCAATTATTAGCTTACGGCATGAAAGGCTTTGTGAAGCGGGTTATTATGCCACTCCGCGGCCACAGGAAGCAAGGCAATGATGGCAACGCTGGTTGCACACAGAGCAACATAGAAACAATGGCCCACGACAAACTTATTCAAGAACTGCGATCGCGCCTGAAAGGAAAGAGGTAACTCTAAACCATTGCTTAATTTGCTTTTATTAGCCACACATGAAGTGTTTGAATGTGGTGGCGTATATTTAGATTCTGTTTGCATCTCATTGTCTAAAATTTACTTTTATCCGTTTCAAATTATGTCATTTTGACTTTTGTTGTATATCGATTTTGTTATGCATCTAGATATAATTTGGAACAGAGGAAGGAGTAATTGATTACTAAACTTAAGACCATTTTAACACATTTGTATAGTAATAAACTAATGGTCCTTTAAGGTTGACTAATAAACTTTAGACAGTACTTAGGACTTTTAAAACACATATATAATGGTTTGTCGTTTTTGTTTAATCAGCCATTCAGCCCATTTAAATAACCATTTAGCTTGTTTAAGTGTCCATTAGACTGAATAATGACTAAATAGCGAGTAACCAACTATTTAGCGTTTACGATAACACTGCTTAAGTTAAGACTACCTATTTGGAACTATAATAGCTAAAGTTTGGCCAAAACCTAAATCGTGGGATCCAAAAATGACTTAAACTTTTGTACACTTAGACTAAGCTTGGATTACTATAGCGAGGCATATTCTGACTATCCACACACACGCAACTTAGAGCAAAGAGTTACCAAAACCGACACCAAATACAAAAACAAATAGCACCAATTGTAGTAAACAATGTCACGATTCTCATAACAATTAGAAATACCTATTCTTTAATTTGGAATACTTTAATCATTATTCAGCGATATCTAGTGGATCTGTTCTATTTTCTAAAAATTACCCATCTCTGTAATTATGAAAATACATATAGTAATAGTTCCTTAAATTTGTGTCTATATTATTTACATCCACCATTACAATTTATAATAAAACTACTACCACACATAATCCTTTGATATTGAAAACTTAACATCTTAAGTATTGTTGTGTATGTTGAAATGACTAACTTTATGCCATAGAGGACTAAGAGTGTAGCCTATGACCTAGAAACTGTATATTAATAAAATTCAAATGGAAAATTTTGACAAAAAAGCACTAGAGTGTTAATTTAACTCGCGTCCATGAATAAACATTGAAAGCAAAAATATATATTCACCTCTATCCTGCAATATAGTGCATTCTAAAAATTCTAAGACAACTTAAGAGATATGCAACTTTGTGGTTGACTATATAGTACTCGAAGAGATACGCAACTTTGTGGTTGACTATATTTTTATTTGAAATTATTTATGGCCCAGAAATTCTATTTTCAAACTAATAATTTTGAAATTCATTTTTTTTAAAATTTTAGTGACCTTGGATGGAGAAACGACTTTAAACCAAAGTTGTAGTACTAGAGAAACTAAACATTTCTATTTAAAACCTTTTCGTTTGAATTCGTTTAGGATCTCAATATGCATTATAATATTCACTAGAGTGAACACAAAAGGAATGTATCAATCACTTAGTCACAAGTAATTTTGAGGTGCAGTGATATTCTGAGATCTTGAGTGTTATTCCTTTGGTCGCACGCGTGCATAATTCGCTTGTCTTGAGTTTGATCCTGCCGGCCGCACTCATGTGTATTTCGAGCAAAAATTAAGTGATTGGAGACAAAGTTCTCTCCTAGGTTAAGATAATTTTTAGTATTTTTTACTCGATTTACAAATTCTGGAAATGACTTCTAGAGACAAAGTTTTGGCACGTCTCTAAAGATCAGTTTCTAGAGGTGGTCAGGTGGCTGGATACCGTCACTGATTTGTAGAAACGTATAAGTTGTAGAAGCGCCAAATAGCCGCCAATCTAGCTGGTCACGACGTCTCATGCAAATTAAAAGACAAATAAGGTAGCATGTTTTTTCTCACTTTGTATTTTATTTGGTTTTTCTTCACAGGTATATCCTCTTGATTGATGACGTATGGTCTGTAGAAACATGGGAGAACATTAGAAATTGGTTGCCACATGAAAACGGCAGTAAAGTAATTGTGACTAGCAGATTTCAAGCTGTTGGTGCGGCCTGCTCAGAAAGAGATGGAACTGATTATCTGCATACCGTGAATGTTCTTAGTAATCCCAAGTCCGAAAGTCTATTTAATCAGGGTGTTTCTGAATCCCAAAGCAACAGTAGCGAAAAAGAGAAGGTTCATGAGCAGATATGGAAATATTGTGGGGGCCTGCCTTTAGCCATAGTAACCATGGCTGGCCTTGTTGCCTGCAACCCAACAAAAAAGAATGACCATTGGAGTACAGTTTGCAAGTCATTATTTCCAGAGCAGGTTGCTCCCCTTACCCTCGATGGGGTCACAAGGATACTTGATTATTGCTACAATGATTTGCCTCCAGATCTCAAGACCTGCTCATTGTACTTGAGCATGTTTCCTAAGGGCTTGACAATTAGTAAGAAGCGTCTGACCAGACGATGGATATCTGAATGTTTTGTTACAGAGAAGCAAGGGCTAACTGCAGAGGAAGTTGCTGAAACATACTTTAATCAGCTCATAAGTAGGAAGATAATACGCCCTGAGGATCACAGCAGCAATGGGAAGATAAAATCCTTTAAAGTTCATGACATGATTCTTGAGTATATTGTGTCCAAATCAAGCGAAGAGAACTTTATTACTGTTGTTGGTGGCCACTGGCTGATGCCAACTCCGAGCAACAAAGTCCGTCGACTCTCCATGCAAAGTAGTGGTTCCAAGCATGGGAATTCAACAAAAGGCATGAACTTGTCCCAAGTGCGATCACTGACAGTGTTTGGAAGTCAGAACCGACGACTTCCTTTCCATTCATTCAATAATGGAATAATTCAAGTACTGGATCTTGAGGGTTGGAAGGGTATGACAGATAACTATCTGAATGACATATGTAAAATGCTTGTGCTCAAGTATTTAAGCCTCCGACGAACAGAGGTTGTTAATATCCCATCAAAGATAGGGAGGCTTGAGTATCTGGAAACTCTTGACATAAGGGAGACGAGAGTTGAGGTGCTTCCTAAAGCTTTTGGCCAGCTCAAACGTCTTCGTAGCATGCTTGGAGGGAGTAAAAACCCAAAGAAGAAGGCATTGAAGTTGCCAAATGAGAAGACTAAGGAGCCAATGAAAGCACTTCGTATACTGTCAGGGATTGAGATCAACGAGGACTCAACAGCTGTAGCAAGCCTTCATCAGCTGACAGGGCTAAGAAAGGTTGCCATTTACAAGCTCAACATACAGGAGGGTGGTCAGACCTTCAAACAATTACGCTCCGCCATTGAATATCTCTGCAGTTGTGGTCTGCAGATTCTGGCAATCAATGATGAGGGCTCTGACTTCATCAACACATTGGACTCCATGTCCAATCCTCCAAGGTACCTCATTGGGCTGGAGCTATCTGGCAAGATGGAAAGCCCCCCAAACTGGATCAAAGATCTCGGTAATCTCTACAAGTTGACACTTTCTGTGACAGTTCTTCGGACTGATACTTTCATGCTCATCAAGAACCTGCCCAAACTATTCAGTCTCACCTTTACACTCAGCACAAAGAAGGATGATCGGGACATAGTGGACATCCTTGAGGAAAATAAGCTGCTTACTGACAGGGAGATCATTGTTCCACCTGGAGGATTTGAGAGTCTAAAGCTGCTTCGCTTCTTTGCAACTCTCGTGCCAAGGCTGAGCTTTGCAGTTACAGGAGAAGACGTAATGCCAGCACTCGAGAGGATTGATATGCGGTTTCAAGCCTTCGAAGGAATTTATGGCATTGAGACTCTTAAAAGTCTCCAAGAGTTGCATCTCAGTGTTGGTAACCAAGCAGATGAAGTAACTAAGTTCTTGGTAGAAGAATTGAAGGACAGCGCCAACCGCAACTATTTAGATGAGAAATATGCAACGAAGTGGCCAAAAATAATCAGTGACTGAAGATATTCTATCGAGGATGACATTGTCTTTCCTTTCAGGTGCATCATCTGGTTCTGTATTCTTATGTGGAGGCTATTTCGGTTCATCTACTCCAGCTTTTCACGATCACTCTGTTTTTCGTTTTTCATTTCAGAGTTTCAGTCTGTCGGTCTGTCTTTCCCTCAGTTTCAAGAGTTTCAGTTTCATCAGTTTCGTCAGTCAAGTTCTTGTAAGCCTGACGCATGTCATTAGTTCATGCGGAGGCACGTCCAAGTGCTGCGCGGCTCTTGCGTGGTCGTGGGATGGCATGATCATAGTGACGCTCGTGCCGCGCAATCAGGAGAGTTGCTCCTTGTAAATTTCCTTTATATTGCAAGATATGCAAACCAGTTGACAGCACCAAAAACAACGAGTTCATCGAGCTTTTCCTGGGTGCGTCGTTTCCAATTCGCCGGGCGTGAGAAATCCCCAGCGAGCCCCAACAATTTCATCAAATCTATTGCTTTTCCTGAGTGCCGACCGCTTTCGTTTTCTACATTATGATATCGTTTTCTATATTATAAAACCGTTTTCGAATTTTGTTAAACATAAAACTTTGTCAGTTTCAGTTGGTTTCACAACCATTTTTATTTATTTTT
>Ga0182004_10003148_pt1 | contig 13060 bp, 4 predicted proteins | sample Sormic07211540_1_FD_120479 | JGI IMG/M metagenome (GOLD analysis project Ga0182004, IMG submission 120479) | Endophyte microbial communities from Sorghum bicolor roots, Mead, Nebraska, USA - 072115-40_1 MetaG | ecosystem: Host-associated > Plants > Roots > Unclassified | place: USA: Nebraska... | reverse complement strand
TTTTTCAGATTCTCCGTCACATCAAATATTTAGACGCATGCATAAAGTATTAAATATAGATGAAAATAAAAACTAATTGCACAGTTTGATCGAAATTGACGAGACGAATCTTTTGAGTCTAGTTAGTACATAATTGGATAATATTTGTCAAATACAAACGAAAGTGATACTATTTCTATTTTGTAAAAAAAATTTGAAACTAAACGAGGCCCAGACAGAAGCCGGCGGGCGGCGGCTAGTCTGGACGAGGGACCGCTGCAAGTCGCTTTTGGGTGGAAAATCTTCGCACCTTCACGTAGAGCTGTAGAGGTGGTGGGTTTGGACGACAGGCGAGATCAGCCGGCTAGTTTGGAGTATGTTCACATTACATCGCGATTTCGAATGGTTCAAGTGTGCTGTCTAGATCACCTATCGTGTTTCGTGAGAGTGTCGTGTACATTAATTGCTGATTTGACATGGTCATTAAATAAAGGAGTTTCATCAAATGAGAGAGAAGTTTCATCCCTATGAAACTCTTGTGACTCGGTTATCTAGTTTATAGTCTTGTTAACTGTGTCATAAAACTATGCATTGAGACTGACTTTATTAGATTAGATGAGGCATTGAATAAAAACTGTTTTTTATATGTTTTCACATTTTAATAACTTTTATATATCTTGTTTGTTGTTTGCAGATCTAATTGTCAGATATTTTACGATCTCATTGAAAAGTTAAGGCCTTGTTTAGTTCACCAAAAAACAAAAACTTTTCAAGATTCTTCGTCACATCAAATCTTACGGCACATGCATGAAGCATTAAGGCCTTGTTTAGTTTTCAAAAAATTTTGCAAAATTTTTCAGATTCCTCGTCACATCGAATCTTTAGACACATGCATTGAGTATTATATATAAACAAAATTAAAAACTAATTGCACAGTTTGGTCGAAATTGACGAGACGAATCTTTTGAGCCTAGTTAGTCCATGATTGGATAATATTTGTCAAATACAAACGAAAGTGCTACCTTGTCGATTTCCCAAAATTTTTTGGAACTAAACAAGGTCTAAATATAGATAAAAATAAAAACTAATTGCACAGTTTGTCCATACATCGCGAGACGAATCTTTTAAGCCTACTCTATGATTGGACAATATTTATTAAATAAAAACGAAAGTGATATAGTGCCAAAATCCAAAAAAAAAAATTGCATCCAAACAAGGCCGAGTTAGCAAGAAATTAGTAATAGAGGCTGACAATAGTTTACGATCTAATTGAAACGGTTGTTGGAGGATTTTTTTTTTCAACGAAATCTCTATTTTTATCAACACAAGTTGTCGGATGGTTTTTTTACCAAAACCTCTATTTCTATCGGTACGAAAAAATATAAAGAGACTATTAAAGTTGCCCTAAATATCTTTTTAAATGTATAGAGATATTTGTTAGTACAGTGGCGAAGCTAGAGCAAAACTAAAAGGGGTGCATTTGAGTCGTGGGTGCATAAACTTGTGTTATTGTGGGTGCATATATGGTAAAAATTTAGAGAAAACCACTATTCTCAAAAAATTTGGGGGGTGCATTTGCACCCCCTAGTTACTACCTACTTTCGCCCTTGTGTTAGTAGCTATTTATTAGCTTTGCATATCCAAATAGGGGTTAATAGGAGGACTAATTTTTTAGTCAAGCCTCTAACTACTCCATTCATATCAAATTATAAGTCGCTTTGACTTTTTCAGTACATCAAATTTGTTATGTATCTAGAGTTCTAGACATACCTTATGTCTAGCTATATACCAAAAAAGTCAATCGACTTATAATTTGGAATGGAGAGATTATTTGTTAGCCAACTAGTGGGCCAACTCTAGTTAAGTTGAATTTTTAACTCAAGCTAACAACTAGCTCTAATTATTCTAGGCAGGCTCTAAATAAAGTTTAGCGATACGATGTTTAGACACATAAACTATTAGCTATTTGTTCACCTTAGTTTCCCTTTGCCAACTAGTGAGATATAGTTGTCACTTGAGGTATTGACTAAAAACTAATCCACCTATTTGGGTGCTCTAGGAATAAACTTCAAATGACTAATTTAGATTTAGCATCAAACATGCCCTTAAAATATATGTCTTATTCTGAGTCGAGATGGAAGATGACATGTCTCCTCTCCTCTATCACTAGGATAGACCATGGGGAGACATTGACACGAAGGTGGGAGAGAAGAGTAGTGAATGTGGCATCATCCCCAAAAGGGGTCTACCTTGCGCAACCCCAATCTAGCGGGCCGATGCGGTAGCCGCAAGCGTGAGGCTCTTCACCGCTTATCAAGCCTTAGCAGTAGTGTCGCGATGTCTATCTATAACATCTATTTATATGACCCTACTTTGAGTGGCACATAGTACTTTAGAGGTTATGTTTGTACCCAAGTTATAGAACGGGGGTCATTCATTGAGGATTTATAATATCATGTAGATTTGGTACATAGAAGGATTCCCTAATTTAAGGTTTTGCATCATGCACTAGGGTTTTATAGATGAAAGAGTCCTTGAGTGAGATTTATGTGTAGTGGAAAATAGTGGTTGTGAATAAGTGGTGATATGGATTATGTGCTTAATTTCACAACATATAGTCTTATACATTGATTTTGTGTTGGGCATGTCTATGATGATAACTTTTAGCCCATTCATTTGACAGTGTGAGTACTCACTGGAGTGCTTTGGTGCACCACTGAAGTTTTTCAACGATCATCTCAACGGATCTCAAAACTAGCCTAACCTACATAAATGGTTGTTTTCTTGAATTGGTGGCCTAAGGTCGATTTCGGAAAACCATCCACGTACGAAAAAAATATATTTTGACTGTCCTTGGAAATTGTTTGTATAGTATTGGTTAAAAAGCTGTGTGCAAACTGAGGAGAAATAAAGTGTAAAGCACCATATTCTGTCTTGCTAGTAGCTACTGTCACATTTTTACAAAATAAGATTACTAGTGTATACATATACTATTGTTGTAATCTACACAACTCAGAGCAAGTAATTTGGTTGACCGTTGTTTCCATTAACATAGTTTGCTGATCAGAACCAACCCAGTTACTAGAAAGTCTCCCATAGATGGTTGACTTTAGCCTGTTGCTGCATCCAGCCTTCTGCCACTTCAGAAACTCAACAAATCCCATGGAGAGGGAACTGCATCCTCAGCAACAACAAGAACAGCAAGGAAACCATTTTGTCGCGGCTGGTGGTTGTGGTGTTGATTCTGGTGCTGGTGCCGGTGTTTGTTCTGGTGCTGTGGCCAGGGCCGGGGCTTGCTCAGCTTCCAGTGCCTTGTCTTCAACTTTCGGTGCTTCCTGCTCAACAAGAGGCTCTGCCTGCTGTGATAGCTGCGATGTGCTTTGCCGGGCAAGCTCAGGAGCATCGCCTTTCAGGGATTCACTAGACCTCACTTCACCTGCCAATCTGAAGAAATTGCAGATAATTAGGAATGAATACGTAACACCTTGGATTCAGAAAACATTGGTTGAATCTTTCACCAATGCAAACACATATTGACAGTCTAATTATTACTATAATCTGCTCTTTAGCGATGCTAACTGAACTTTATATGCAGATGCTCTATTTAGTATTAGAGTGTGTTTTTTTTGGCTCTATTAGGAAAGACTGAATATAAAAGATATATCCTAGAAGACACTTAGTACTTGTCAATGTTCAGTTACTAACTATCTCATGTGTAAAAACACTCCATTTATGATGCCATGATGAAATAGCTGAAACTAACTTCTATACAGTAAATATTGAGGGATGGAATGCTGTCATGCAGAGAAGCCATACATTGGGAACGCGAAGCTTGTTGTGCTAGCATCAGACCGGTGTGACAAGCTGTTGTTATACTCATTATTGTCATCACCATCGCCCCCAACCCTGGTAGCAGGCTTCACTTTAGCACCGTCCTGTACAGTTGCCACCTCACTTTTCATTGGGCTAGAGCTAGTGCTCAGCCTTGGCAACGGCGGCAGTGGCGCCAATGGGTCATTAGGGTTGCCTAGTTCACCTGATTTGCCATACAAGAAGAAATGATCCTTCGAGAAGCTCGCATTCCCAACATTGATGCTAAAGAGAGATTCATTTGATGTCACACTCCAGTCTGTTGGTGATTTCGATTTTGACCTCCGGAAAACAGATGACGGGATCCTTTTGGGGTCTGGACACTCATCCGGTGCCCTAGACATGGCCTGGACTGGTGGTGACTGCTTTGGGTCAGTGGGGGCATGATGCGAAGACGAACTGCTCTGTTTTCTAATATCTGAGATTGCTGCATTATCAGCAAATGATAATGTGCTGCCTAGTATTGGACCCTCTATCTGAAAGAAATCATCCTCGTCTAAGTTTTCTGATGACTTGGAAGACGAGGAGCTCGATTTCTTCTTCTCAAGCTTATCTGCTGGTGTTCCGTTATCGGCGGCAGGGGTAACAGAAGGACTGGTGCTCACTTGTCCATGATTTTGGTCTTCTTGCTGATGGGCCATTGTTTGGTGTCAAGAGAATTTTTTTGTGATCTATCTTCGCTGACTGTTCCTGGGAAATGAAACAAACATAAACTCAAATCTCCTGCTAATATGATTATTGATTATAAATCTTAACATACTGTGATGTGAGCTTGTAACTGTAACTGCATCATCTCTTTTAACTGATGTCAGTCTGTTCTGTTGTTTACTCCTATGCAGTTCAATAAGTAGGCTCAAATAATTCTATTAGAAGAAAACAGTAAATTTTTACAACAAAACACAAACATCTCAGCTATTAAAAATTTACCAAAATATTTTCATGTATTTTTGTTTCCTGTTGGGAACCAAAAACTTGTGGAAAAACTGTTGTAGACATATTCAAAGAATCACTAGTTCTATGAGACTTCATACTGCATCACTTGGAAAAGTGAGAATCAAGAAGGCCACACTTTTCATGGTTTCAGATTTCTTCTTATTTCTGGGGAAAAAATAATATAGTTTCACATACCAACAGATTCCAGAAGAAAAAGTGAAACGAAGAAAAAAGATACAAACACCAGTGAATATTGCATATATTAGAAAGAAGATTCAACTTTTTAATTTGATCGCAGAAACAGAGAAAATGGCTTACCACATTTTGGAAGAAGCATTCAATTTACATGGCCAGCGATAGCCAAGTATTTCTTTATCTTTTTTCCTTTCCCCCAGATCAATCAATCTACACAGCAAGTTTAAGCTAGGAAAATTAGAACGACATTTTCTAAGAAATCAAATAAAAAGAAACAAGAATACTGATAGCGTAAACTACCAAGGATTACAACATCATGTTTAATTACCTCTTGAGCCCCCACAATACTCGATCGGCTCAGTTTTCAAGCCTTCTCTTTGTTTTGAAATTTTCAGTGACACAGAAGATGCAACGCAGAAGCAAAAGTTTGGAACAAGAGAAGATCAGATCCACAAAATGGAATGTGTGAAAGGAAGCTACATGCAAATATGGAATGGTTGGTTTAACTGGGATACTGTCACCCACACATTCCCATCCGAAGATCTTGCATGAGCACAATATTTCGTTGTCATTTTCCTTTTTGTTGTGTAAGAAGCAATGCTGGAGGGAGTAGGTACAGGACACTATTATTAGTCTCCCATTTATTAAAAAATTATTGCCCGCTTTTTGCATAAATGCATGCTGATACGTAGAAGTACCTGCATCGTCTAAAATTACCCTAATTTAGACAAAAACAGCAAGGGGTTGTTTGCTTCAAAGACTGAAAACCTGCGCAATGATTCTCAGACGTAGGATTTTGATGGCCTAGGTTCAGATTCTTGACTAGATGGAAAGCTATCTGACAGGCATCAAACAAACACGCCCTAAATTTTAAATGCAACTTAGGTTGTTTCTAGTGTGGGCTTTCATTGGGTGTTTTTCGCCTGTATAACTCTATTCCAGTATACTGCCGTCGTTTATACTTCCTCTGTCCTCTAATATAAGGCGGTTTTAGTTATTCTATAAGTCAATCCATGCTAAGTCTGATCATATGTACAACATCAAATAGCTAAATTATGAATCACATTTCATCATGTATCAAAAGAGCTCATTTGATGTTGTACATATTGTTAGTCTTTTCTACATCAAACTTAGGACGGTTTGACTTAAGTCAACTGAAAGTCCATTATATTTTATGATGGGGGCTCAAGTCACACTACAATACAATGCAATTTAATGAACAGTAGCCAACTAGCTTCATAGCGAATTATTACAGTATATAGTTGCTATACCATCTAAGTGCCTTGGCCTAGCGGCAATCGGCACCAGTACACATTATTAGCAGCCAAGTCAATACTTCAACCAGATTTACAGCCTAGACTGTGTCCCTCCAGCAACAACAATTGTTTCAGCCGTAATGTATGATGCATCGTCAGATGCCAGGAATGCGGCAGCCGCAGCCATGTCCTCCACAGTACCCAATCTCTTGAGCTTGCTCCTCTCGTTAAGCTCTTTCCTCTGCAGAATGATTTAGGTTAGGTGCATGCATCTGAATGGAAGGAACAATAAGCTGGATAAAGTCTTTTTTTCTCGGAAAACACAGGAGATCTGCGCATCATTATATTAAGAAGAAAAAAGGTGGAAGAACCAAAGTACAACACAACACAACACAACCCCGAAGACTACGCACATACAGGTGACATCAATAGGTGTGAGCCACTTTTTTGCGCCAATACAATATAATTATGACATACTAGGCAAGAACCTCAGCGAGTATCTTAAAGTTTTGTACCTAGGTATCATAGGTAATAATCCTCTTAACACCGGCACATGGATAATGGCATCTAATTTAAATACCCCTTCTGAACCATCCTTTTTAGCAAGCCATTTCTAGCTTTTGAAACATGGAAATCAAATAGACAGTAGAAAAGAAACACGCTAAAATTAAAGATCACATCTAACACGTAGCAATCAGATAATATGCAACAATTGAAATCAGACAAGGAAAATGTTTAAAGGCAGTAACAAAAATTGAAGTTCAGATCAGGGTAGCCTTCACGTGGCACAATAGAGCATTCAAAAGATGATATATTCTCTTTTCCCTCTAAGTAAACTATGATCCACATAGACATTAAAGAATATATAGAACAATGAATTTTTTTAGGATAACAAGGAAACAATATAACAGTGCCAAATGTTTTCCTTTTTCGTTAACCAATCATTGAAATATATGAGTACAAACTATGCAAGCAAAGACAGAAATCACTTACAATGCTCTCATTTTCTGTGAGGAAACTAGCAAACCGTGTAGGAACAAAACCAGGGGCTATACAGTTAACACGAGTATTGGGTCCCATCTCACCAGCAAGAGCCTAAAAGGTAAAGGTCAATAACTCAGTAATAAAGTATCCAAAAAAATTAGTTTGCCAGGTTATCTTAAAAAAAGCATGCAAGGCTCCACCGATGCCCAAGGACACTGAAAAATGACAGTGAAAAATGGCTACTGACGAACAAAAATCAGTGACAGCAAACAAAGTAAAAAATGGCTACTGACGAACAAAAAATCAGTGACAGCAAACAAAGTGAAAAATGACCCCAAAAAGAAACAGATAAACATTAATACCTTTGTGAGACCAAAGAGAGCAGTCTTTGTGACACCATACATTGTCAATCCTTGTTCTGGATTGTAACCAGCAATTGAAGAAATGATAATCACAGATGACCCCTTCCGTAGGTGGGGAGCAGCATCCTGAAAAACATTTGGTAGAGGAAGAGAATGATGTCAACTTTATTGGTACAGAATGTAATAGGTGGAAGAATTTTCTCACCTGAAGAAGAAGGATAGAAGCCTTGACATTAATATCCCACAGCTTATCGAGAACAGCCTCTTTCATTTCAAGTATGCCATCTACAGTAGGATTTGCAGCAGCGTTGGAGACAAGAATGTCAATGTGCCCAAAGCTCTGCAACAATACAATACAATCAGTTGATTACTATTACAAGAATCTCCACGTCCTCAAATGCCTTACAGTATCTAAGACATGAACAGAAACTAAAACACTGTACAACATGCTTAACGAAACAAGTGGTTTGAGATAATGAAAAAGGTACACCTTAGACGCAAACGAATAAGACAAAGTATGATCCCTCTTTGTCGAAATGTTAACAAAATAAATGTAAGTTCAGCTAGCCATCAACCTGAATCAGCCTGCCTCACTTTTAAGAATAGAGAGGCATGAAACCATACTGTGTTGTGTTGGTCTAGGAGACTAGGACTCTAGGCAGTCAGCAGAGCTTTGTATGTTTTTGGCTGTCATAGTACCAATAATCAGTAATAGATTCAGACTTCTTTGGCCAGATGTATCTCACCCTGACAGTGGGCCGAGATCCAAACCAAACCCACAATAATCCAAAACATATATATGTGAAAGTCAAATCCAAACCAAATTAGACCATGACTTCAATCATCCACACCAAACCATACCACTCATGCGCTCAACCCATTGAAATACATATCCAACCCACCATTTCACTGGCACCTCATGCTATTGTTTATATTTAGCCATAAACAAAAGCAAAAAATAAATAGATAGAATAAAAGATCATTGTAAATTCTATTATTCACAGCCAAACCAGATCAGCCCACTTTAATAGGGACCAAACCAAACTAGCCCAACAGCCTTCTCAGCCTGTTTCAATCCAAACCAATACAGCCCAAAAGTAAAACCAAACCAAAAAACCAGGTTTAACCCAAACCATTGTCAGGTTGAGATGTATCCGTGTGGAAGAACAAGATAATAGGTCCAAGTCAGATTTGACAGGTATGCAGCACAGTGGATTTTATCGGAGGAGAGGGGGGGCATAGCCCAGGCCAGGTTGCCCTGAACTTAGCTCCACCAGTGTCCAGTGAGTACAATGGTTTGTAGATTCTTCTGGTCACAGCAAGACAATGATAATAAAAATGCACTGGCTTCCTTGGGGCCTTCTTTGTAGCAAGAAAAATAAAGGTGGTCTAGGGTACAGAGATCTGATCTGCACCTGTTTAACCTTGCCATGCTTGCTAGGCAAGGATGGAGATTACTAATGCATCCTGAATCCCTTTGCGCTCAAGTATTGAGAGCTAAATATTTTCCTGATGGTCAGATTTTGGAGGTGAAAGAGAAACCTGGGATCTCCTACTCTTGAAGAAGTATTGTCAATTGTGCGAGAGTTGCAGGCGTTGAAATCTGGCCTAATATAGAGAGTTGGTGATGGCTTCCAAATTGATTTATGGGTGGACCCTTGGATCCCAGAGGGAGTCATGCGAAGGCCAGTAACACCAAGAGGTAACAGTCCTAAACAAAGTATTTGACCTCACGGATCCAATCATCAGGGCCTGGGACACTAGTCTTATTATCTGGGAGAACGATGCGAAGAACATTTTGGCTATTCCTGTCCATTGCGAAAGTAATGATAGACTAGCCTGGCATTTTGATACCAAAGGGACCTTTTTAGGTCAAATCGACTTTAACATGTCCTTAAGGATCAGAGAGAAAGGCAGTCTCGAAAAAAAAAGGTCAGTCCTCACCAGGAAGTGAAGAACTCGGTCAAACAGTTTTGTGGCACCTAGCCCATAACAGTCTTCCACTACAAACAACCACAAACAGGAGAGGAATGTTGATAGATACTAGTTATCCTGTATGTATGACATTTGATGAAGATGGACGACATTGCTTACTAAAATGGAAGCTGGTAAGAAGGTGTTGGAGACAACTATAATTGGACTATACTACTCATCTGGAGGTGCTTCATTTGGAGTATGCTTATGCTGTTGTCAAATATATTTTATCAATGGAAGAGCAACATAGACTGGAGATAATCTTACTCTTATGGAACTGGTGGAATGAGAGGAACAAGATGTCATACAAGCATACAAATGAGCTAGGTGAGTGGCCTCTCAGCCCATGCGACCAAAGGATCAGCACGACAAGGAGAGTAGCTGCAATAGCAAAGGGATCATCAACAAACATGAACCAAAAGGTTGCAGCCTCTTCTCCCTCCTCGTTGTCTCTCTAATCCCCTTCCCCTGCTATTGCAGAGTCTTTACCTCTAGTTCTCCACCTGTCCACCAATTTACCGCAAACTGTATCTCGAATACTCTTGTATACAGTGAGATTTGGCTATGAATCCATGGTTGCTTGAAGTTGATCTATGCATCCAGCGGGAGAATCAAGCAGGTTCGTAAGACAAGATAAACGCTGGAGAACTTGCAAGATCCTATGAAGAGGTGATTCATAGGAGCAGAAGCATGGTTGCAGAGACCAACTCCTCATAGGAGAAGGAGCCAAAGCCTAGTTTGCGCTGGTGTTCTCCACTGTACCAAGAGATAAAACTGAATATTGATGGAGCCTTCAGCAATGCTAGTAAAACAGGTGGGTGGGGCTTCATTTTGCGTGACCACAGTGGTGTTGGGTACTTGGGTTAGCAACTGGAGCGGGAAAGATTCAGTCAGTACATGGTGCCCTTTGTGCTGAAGCATAAGTTTGCAGGGTTGCACACGAAGCTAGAGCAAATTAGAGGGGGGGTTGCCTTTCTCTTATAGTTGTGAAAGTTTAACCTATAACCATGATGAAAATCTGCTCCTAATAATGATTTTTCAAATTTTGGTGGGTGCCTGGGCACCCACGGTCTTCAACTTAGCTTCGCCCCTGGTTGCACTACAAGTACTGCTGACACTTCTGAATTTCACATATGAATGATGAAACGGATTCAGCTATGCTTGTGACGGCCCTTAAGTCAAGAGCCTATGACCTCGCCCCAGGAAGCACCATCTTCACTATCTTGTAGCGTCTATCACAACTAGTTTTACTAGAGTGTATATCTCCTTTAGTCCTTTGTTTCTCGTTCATGTAATAATTGTGCTCACAGTTTAACTCATTTGGGAGTGAATTGGGATCTGGGTCAGTCTGCTGTTTGGACTGACCCCCTCCCAATAGTTTGTAATGAGCCTTGTGGCCCGTCATCTCACAGGACATGTGGAGTAATAAAGCTACGAACTTATGAATTATGATAAAACAAAACAGCCAAATTTCCTGATGCACATGCACTCCAAACTTAATTCTAGGCTCCCCATGAGGTTTGGCAAAACGTTGACCGCAGGGAGGCCTGATGGGATAGCAATTAGCATCATAGCAAAGCAACAAGAGTAATCTGACAATGTAACCCCTTCCCCAAGACCCCAACACTGACCTTGACGGCCGTCTCGATGAGACTCTTGCGCTGCTGCGCGTCGGAGACGTGGCAGACGGAGCCCACCGCGGTGATACCCTTGGCCCTGAGCCCCTCCACCGCCTCGTCCACGTTCTTCTGCAACGCCCCCCCCCGAATCGATCCACAGAAACACCCCCAATCAGAACGAGCAGCAAGGGGAATTCCAAAGCGAGGACCGCAACCAAAGGAGGGTAGAAGGAAGAAGCGACAAGATTTGCCGGCTCAGCTGGACCTGCTTGCGGGAGGAGATGACGACGGCGGCGCCCTCCAGGCCGAGGCGCTCGGCGATGGCGAGGCCGATCCCCTGCGTGGACGCCGTCACGACGGCCACCTTCCCCTCCAGACGCCGGCACTTGACATCCATCGCCGCGCTGGCCGGCCTTCCACTCGCTCTCAAACACGCCTGCTGCTGCTACAGCAGAGTCCGTATCCGTACGGTAATAGAATTTCCCACAAAACTGGCTGCTTCGTTTAAACTTATCCGACGAATATACCGGACAAACAATATTTTTAATCATAATGTTTTAATAAGTGAACGAATTAGTGTGCTCCTTGCATATAAAATTTGAATACAGAAGGCACCAATCAAAAAAAAAAAAGAATTTGTATATAGAGGACACATGGAGACGACATATTAGTGCTCAAATAAAATTATGTATATATGCCTATTTTATCGAACTTGACCGATATTGTATGTATGTAACCAATCACAAGCTAATATGTATCCGGGTTCAAAAAAACTATAACATCGATATTTTAAACAAAATTATTAGATACTTAAACATTAAGCTTTTTTTTAGGATGGAGAGTATTATATTAGTAACGGGCTAACAGCTAAGAGGATATTGTTTGGTAAAGTCAATTACATTTTAAATTTTGTAGGGCTTATTCAAAGTCGATTTATAATGGATTTAATCCTGTCAAATCACCCTGTAATCCCTTTAGTTTAATCGAACAAGCTCTTAGCGGGATAGAAAAAAATATCCCTATTTTAGAGCATCTCAAATAATTCCTAAAACTTTTTTTGTCAAATTAATGAGTATTTTTCAAGTGGCAGAAAAAGATATAACCTAGAACATATCCAACAGTACTACAAAACAATCCAAAAAATGAATTTGCAATGTTACAAAAAAATATTGGAAAAAAAGACACTACCACCAACAGTTTCCTGTTATAAAAAGAGAAAATAGACCTACTTGTTGATTTTTAGTGGCCACCTATGCTCGCCATTGCGGCACCACAACCCGTGTTTGGCACCTAACTCACGTTCAGAATCTCCAAAACAAACTTTCGTCGAATTGTGGCAAATTCTCGAGGTCAAATTAGTGTCCAGAGGTCAAATTGCGGCAAAAACCTCCTAGGCTCCTATGCAGGCTGCAGCAACGAGAGTGTGATTACCATCCTAGCTTCTTAACTTTTATAGTTAAAACCTACAAAATAGAATTTTCGTTGGCCTACGTTCTCATATTCTCATATTTAAAAATACTGTCTGAAAATTTAATTCTTGTGAACCTTCAAACAATACCGATCAGGACGAAGGAGTGTGGAAGAAAAAAATCAACTCCAACAATTTACTATCTCTCTTCCCCATCCTTGATTTTTAGCAAATTGATAAAAAATATTCTCCAACAGTTTTCCATCCCTCCTCTCCATGTTTGGCAAGATAGGAAAAATCACTCCTCAGCGTGGATATATGTGTGCTTGCTAAGGGCCCTCTTTGGATTATAGGTTAAGGCCTTGTTTAGTTCCCAAAAATTTTGCAAAATTTTTCAGATTCCCCGTCACATCGAATCTTTAGATGTATGCATGAAGTATTAAATATAGATAAAAATAAAAACTAATTGCACAGTTTGGT
>Ga0182004_10003147_pt1 | contig 13062 bp, 12 predicted proteins | sample Sormic07211540_1_FD_120479 | JGI IMG/M metagenome (GOLD analysis project Ga0182004, IMG submission 120479) | Endophyte microbial communities from Sorghum bicolor roots, Mead, Nebraska, USA - 072115-40_1 MetaG | ecosystem: Host-associated > Plants > Roots > Unclassified | place: USA: Nebraska... | reverse complement strand
CCTGCCCTGCCCTGCCCTGCCCATCCCATTGCTGCCTCAAGTGCACTACTCCCTCACATCCCTGCTTCATAGTTGCAAATGCAAACTGATGCTCACTTAACGTTATAAGTGGAGTCTTCCATACAACATCGGCTCACACACTATTATGACAACCATCCAGAGCACATCAATCCAACGACGCTGCCATCTGCTATACAGAATGCCGATGAAGCAGAGAATCAATCGATTCACGCGTCCTCTTCCATCAATCAGGCTCAACAGCATAGGGACCATCACAGGGATTACAATTACAGACCACAAGACCTGAAGCCTTCGACTGTTCCAGCACCTCAGCTCATCTCTATTAAAATGCACCGACATAAAACACACCATTTCCACGGGTTACATCTGTACAGACAAGATTCATATATACAAACGGACAAACTCCAATGGTTACAATGCAAGTCACTCCACAACATTCCTTCAATCATGCAGACCATAACTAACCCCATCTAGCGCTATATTAGCTGGACAAATGCATCTATCTCTATTCAACATCATCTGTGAGCAGACATGTGCAAAGCATTCTACCTGGGCCCATATGCACAACCCCAATCGCCCAGGCAGCAGCCCCTACCAAACCTGATTTATCATATCAAGCATCTTCAAACCTTTTTACACTTGAAAAAGGAAGAATGCTGGCTACAGACAACCCGAATGCGGTGTCTATTTACATTTTGGTTAACCTAGGTATGAGTAATTATTTGGGGGGGGAGCCTCCGAGTTCAATGACAGGATCAGGGTAGGGGTTCCACAAACCTTCTGCAAGGAGGCTAACGAATCTTGGCTGTATCTTACAAATTGCACACGCCGTCCAACAGGCGATAGGCACCGAGAGCCTTGATGCAAACAGCACCGTCTCTGTGACAAGGCCATCCTGGATCTTGTAGCTAGCTGGACCATGCTGTGGGGAGCATCACTTCGCAAAAACACAAGGCCTACCAATTGTGTTGTGGCTGCATTGTCATGAGATGTAGGCCTCATCTTACTTGTAATTTTCCTCAGCGTAGATAGAGACAAGGGCGTTATCACCAGCACCAGCAGCTAGGAGTGATTTGTATGGGTGGAAAGAAAGGCAGTTTACACTGCCTATTCTTTGGCCCATAAAAGATGGCTGGTAGCGAATTATTGTCAACTGCTCTCCTTCAAGACTAAACACTTTGATCATCTGCTTGGCTGAGCCACTAGCAACAACTGGGGCATGCCGATGAACCGCTAATGCCGTAAGTGAACCCCTGTGTGCCTCAATAGTCAGGTAGGGTTCTGCTGCCCTTCTAACATCGAGAAACTGAATGTCTCCAGCTTGAGATGCACTTACAATCTGTGATACCATAAATAAATAGTGCAAAAGGGAGAATTGTAAAGCTCAAGCAAAATCAAGCCCAGAAAACTACAAAATACCTTAGTTGCTTCAACAATGAAAAGATAAAACATAGCAATGTAAGATGTGGTAGTATTTACCTTGTATGGATCAAACACAGGTTGAAACCCTATGCCTACAACCTTTTCTGTTCTTGGTGAATGTGGCCTGGCCATATAGACAACCCTACAGTATAGAAAAAAGAATATTCAGAGTAAAAATAATTAGGGTGGCAGAAAAGAAAGAGGAAAGCAGGACATTTCATAGGGCACATATGGATCCTATGCATCAAATGCAGGCCAGAGGATGTAGATACTACTGTACTAACCTATCAGTAGAGCGAACGTCATATATCCTGACAGAACCATCAGCAAAACCAGCAGCAAAATGTCCAGAGCAGACCTGAGATGCAGTCTGAAAAAAGAAGAAACAAGGTCATGCTCAGCTACTTGATAACAAAAAATGCAAATCAGATTATGCAATAGCAAGAACCAAATACATAAAAGTAATCAAACAGCTAATTTCACACCTATAGATAAAAAATATTTCCTTGAGAACTAACTTTTAAAATATTAAAGGAGAACAAGAGGATATGCTGACAAAACCATCACATTGGACTACTGCAGCATAGTATTTATTTTTTTGGTTAGTAAAAGAACATAGTTTAAGACATGACATGAGCAGGGGCGGACCTGGGCCTAGGGCCATGGCCCTTGTCGGGGCCCAGGAACCCCAAGTATCACAAGTCAGCCCAACAGACAGCACCATCCAGCCACCCAGGCTGACAAGGGCACAGCAATCGCTCCTCTGGCTTGTGACCCTCTGGCTTTCACTATCGCCCGCCAGTGCCCCGCACAACCACGCCATCACTCGCCTTCCACCAGTCCTTGCACTGGTGAGCCAAATTAGCAAATCGATTTCTTGGTTGGCCAGCTGGAGTTGGGCGACCATCAAGGTGCCGCTGCGCTAGCATGCGAGCCAGGGCGACTGGCTGACCACTGCACGGTGTGACATGGCATGATTACAGCCTCCAGGGGAGGCAGCGTCACACTGGCGGCCTGGCCCCGGGTCTCGGTGCCTGCACAGGCAGCACAGCCACATAGACCCCCCAAGAGCACTCAAGCAGAGTGGTTGAAATGTCTTCGTATATAACTATATATTGCTTTGTATATATTCAATTGGAGTGAAAACTGAAATTAGATACAGATTGGTTCATCGCCTCATTGATGTGCCTTGATTTTAATTGTTGCAACTGCTACAATAGAAAGGGTTTTCTAAGCTATGAAGATTGTCAAGATTGATTCTAGGAATAACATGAGGATGAGTGGTTGAATCATAGCACAGTATGTTGTATATATATTGAGTGGGTTATATTTACAACCATTAAAAAATGACATCTTATATCAATTTCAAGAATTGAAGACCCGTAGAAGAAGTTACCTAAACTATCTAGTAGTAGTACTTGTGGTATGTTACATTCAAGTTACAAATGCATTATCAATAAGGTTACATTTTTGCTTGTCCCTTTTCTTATTAACTCTTACATCTTGTCCAATTTTAGGTCAGTGATGAGGACATGGAAGATGCCAATGCACCAAACTTTCACTAGGTATTTATTTTTGTATGTTCCATGTTAGTTTCAAAGTTGAAGCAACTTCTCAATTTGAAAATTTTCCTTCACAGTAGCTATTTTACATGACATATATAAACTATGGTGTAGATGTGCCCTTTCATTCCTAAAATTTGGCCCTAGTTGTGACCCAATTCTGGGTCCACCACTGGAAAAGAGTGAATCCCTTGGCAAATTCAATTCTTGCTCACATTGTTCAACCTAATTGAGACAAGTTCACAACTTTTCCTACAGAAAGCAGCACCAAAAGCCACGTTCACTCATAAAAACTTTGAAGTGCACACAATTACTAGAATACTAGGAGGATGCATGTGCACCATCAATCTTCATGAAGGAATATTGTGACTCCATTTTACGTCTATTAACAGCTCAGCATGCAGATGTACCTAATTCTACCATGTGTATTATTATTTGTCACAATTTGACTATCAAATACAAACCCCCTGGAATCCATGGTAACCAATGACTAGCAGTGAAATACAGTTACAGATTGACGTTCTAAGCTATTGATTAATATAAGGCCGGAACATCAAGTATACAGCATGAACCACATAACACAAAACTCAGAATAACAAATCTATGGTTAGCTGGTTATTTCCTCAGTGATAAAGTGCAACATATAGCCTAGTCAAATAACAAATAAGTTGCTTGAACAAATGTTCCAGTTTCTCTGATGAGCGCATGGCAATAAAAACTCACCAGTGAAGAAATGGCACTATCACCAGATGACTGAATAGTGCTGAGAAGTTGTTCCTTGTCAAGATCCCATACAAAGATGGAAGACATGTCACCAGATGCATACTATTGGACAACAAAAGAGAGCAAGAATTAGAACATGCAATGTGTAAAAAATACATACTAGAACTACAGGGGAGGTATAGAACATTACAAGATAACCAGATTGCTGCTGCCAATCAATCACAATACTGCGACCAGCAGCTCGATGTCCCTGAACTGATGAGAAAGCCGTTACAAGTTTCTGTCCTCCCTTTTGAGCAAAATTTTTCCATACACGTACATTTCCATCACCTGCAACATGAAAATTAGACAATGCAATGGTAGAAGATCAGTGTAGAAGGAATAACATAGAGAAGAGAGGCATACTTGAGGCAGCTAAAAGCAAGCTCTCATCAAGCTCATTGATCAACAAAAGTTTGGATAGCCCTCTGTCTGACAAATTGTGGTTTTGATAAGAGTTCACTGGCAGCGCATCGTCGTAGTTCCACACTCTGGCATGGGACAGAACTTCAGCACAACTGCGGCAGTGTATTTCAGGCACTAGGATTTTTAATTGAAATAATTACTTCACCTTATTTGCTCATTTTCGTCAGCTGCAACAACGATTGGAGAAAATGGCAACAATAAAGCTGCTTTTGTTCCCAACTCAAATCTCGTATCCCAACTAGCAATTTGGCTTGTCATCTTGCAAGCTGATATTCCAAGGGTGAAGAACCAAAAAAAAACAGATAAATAATCAAGGAAACCAACAAGAAGAATGAATGTAATGCAGGCTAATGTACGTCCACATACAGGAGCGCTGGCACTTAGCAATATAATCTAGTGCAACTCGTTCTCTCTCTTCCCTTCTAGCATTTGCTTCTTCATTATCATCAGAGCCAGTTAAAAGAGGCCTAGAGAAGTGACCACAACTCCAGTTGTAAATTGTTGATTGGGGAAGTATACTTAGTTCAGCATTACTGGGAGCTGCAGCGGAGCTTAAAAGGGGATCAGCTAAGCCATCAGGTGAATTTATAGGATGTTGTCCAAACTCCATAGAACACACTCGGCGTAATCCTGGAAGATAATCATGCTGAGGGGGGCTAACAGGAGGGGTCCTAAATTTTATCAAGTTGCTTCCTGCAAAATATAGGAAACTCAATTCAAGAATTCGAGGTGTTTCAACATCCTAGCACATAGTAAGGAAAGTGATTATAACTTACCAGAATTCATATCAAGCCAGGACGAAGAGCGTGCCATTCCAAAGTTTGAAGCAGATGTCTCTCCTCGATGTGCACCTCCACTGTTAAATCTAGTATTTTTCATGACTACTTGTTCAACACCTATAAGGGACAGTGCTCTCCGACCAATAGTTGCAATTCTTGGGTAAGGATCTTTAGCAAAAGAACACATAGTTGATATAAATTGAGAATAAATGACATTATCAACAGGCCTTGACCTAGTGTAGCCGAGACCACCATTACTAGCATTCTCTCTCAGTAATATACCAGAATCAGAGTGTTGGGAAGAATCATCTGACTGGGGAGAGCCATGCATGATGCTACTTGTTGCAATTGGGCTACTTGTAGAAATTCTTCCATCACGACCAGCGGCACTGCTATCACTGCCAACCCTCAGCACAGGACCAATGCTGCCTTGTAGAATATTGTTGGGACTGTAAACATTGCTTGGATTACTTATATTTGCCAATGATGGTAGTGACTTCAGCAATGAATTGGATTGAGGTTTCCAATACTCAGCCGCAACAGATTTGAGATGTTTGTTGTGACCCAACGCAAAGCGAGTAAGCGCTGGAAAAATAAGAGATCAACTCAAACTGACTGCCATATAAGGTTAAGAGAAATCCCCGATGTTCAACATACTAAAAGAAGTGCTCCAGGAAAAACAGTATAATTTTCCAATGCACATACCTATAGCAACCTCAGATCGAACAAGGGGACTAGCATCTGAAGATATCTGCAGAAGGCTTCGAACTATATTTATTTCAGCTTTCACCTTTTCATCATCATCAGAATCATCATCAGCGCCATTTGATGTAGTATCCAGGAGAGTCCCAAGTGCAAAAACAGCAGCAGCTCTGACCTGGCAAGACCAAAATGTTTAATATGTATCTTGTCAAGTAGGCAAAAGAAAGAGTGGACATGATATGAAGGCATCATACCTCAGGTTGAGGCCCCGACAATAAACATATTACAATTTCTGGTGTATTTGTTTGCAAACTAAGTAGCTGAACATCAGGGAAATCTTCCCAGAGTTTCCCAAGGCATAAGCAAAGCCACTGTAAAAGTAAAGGTTCTGTATGTGAATCATGAGGATTCTCAGGTTGTAGGTGTCTCAGGCAAACATCTATAAGGCCTGCATTCATACAAGCCTCTTGACCCGTCCTATGCCCATCCACAATGACTGCTAAAACAAAAGCAGCCATTGCACGCTGTTCTGGGTAAGCATCCAAACTGTCAAGAAACCTAACAAAATATGCATGTCCTCCATCTTTAACCAGGTCAACCTGGCACGACTGTCATTTGGGAAAAAGCTACATATTAAACACCTGACAACAAAAGAACTGTCAAAAGATTACAATGAAGAGTGCATACCTTATCAAGAGAGAGAATTTTGGTCCATATAAACACAAGAATTTGACGCAACTCCATTGCACTTGTTTGAAGCAGTTTGAGTACATAAGGAAATATTCCGACAGACAGGGCCTACGACAATGAAGTGCCAGAGGTTGAAAACTAAAGAGAAAAAACAACAAGCATTCATAAGAATATACATGCATAAGAGGTCAGTACAAACCAAATCAACAGCCCATGGCCCCATGTCAAGAAATCTTCCAAGCAGAACAAGCGCTCTAAATCTGTGTGATTGACTAAGCAGTACCTGCCAAAACGATAAGATGTAAGAAGGAAAATAAAACAAGAAAAGAAATATAATCCCTCCAGTCATAAAATAGTATCATTTCGGTGTTGCCATGATCCAGAAAACATCACTTTGCCAAGTAATGTTGTACTAAAGTACGTACAGAAGAATAGGAAAATTATATGATTATGAGTATATGTTTTGGGACAAATCTACCCATAACATTTTCAAATGTCCAATCTCAATGTAAGCAATTAACAATCCAAATTTTTTTAATATGTTAGCTGAACACAGCCCAAAACAATAGTCTTTTGTAATAGGAAGGTGTAGCAGATATGAATGTAAAAAAATTTACCAAATTAAAACTATAGCAGAAAAGTGAAGGGCAATAAGGTTACAAAGTTAAACTGGGTTTTGCAAATAATTGACTTGAATGTAAGTGTAAAACCAAAAATGTCTTACCTGAAGAACTATATATAAGTGTAAAACCAAAATGTCTTACCTGAAGAACTATGGGTAACTGTTCAGGAGGTTTCTTGTCCTCGGAGCCATGATCAAGCCACACTTCGAAAGCCGTCAGTTGTTCCGTAAAAAACGGACTTGGCTGGTTTGAAGGAGAGAATGAAATTAGCAATACTGAAATGCTTGTATTCAAATGTCAAAACAATACCAGCAAAAACTACTGATATTTCTTGAAATGCTAATGATGAGTAGAACCTGAAACTCCACATTTGGATCAGCAATTAACTCAGGAAGCTTGGAAAGGCAAATCTCAGCAGCCATGTCCCATGCATCCCTGGGATTTAGCATGTTACAAAACAGACAAAAGGTAGTTAATGCAAAAATAGAAGGGTGAGACGGGTTAGTTACCACATATGGTGTTGATGTGTTGGGGGTAACAACGGATAAGAAACTGGAGAACAACTTGCTGATCGCATGATTCTCTCAGCAAGCAAGAAGTTACGAAAGAGACTAGCAACAAGAAGATCTTGCCTGAAAAGCCTTTGGAAGAGATCTGCACAGTGAAACTTGTATCATAAATCCAAAATAAGCTGACATTTATTTTGAACTTGAATAATCTTCTCTAGTTTTCTTGTTCCCCAAAATTATATATCGCGCACACCATACCATGAGGAAGAACATTCCATGCAATTGTATCTGTTATAGCAGTAAAAATCCAATTGAGCTCCCCAAGAAGAGTTTTACGGTCATTTTGCCTTCCAGGAATTTGGTCAATAAGAGAAAGATCCAGAGAACCACGGAGTAATGATCGTTTACAAAACCTGCAAGGTTTATAGGTATGTCCCCATGTAAGCAACATGCTAAGAAAAGGAGAATAAGAAATAAGGAACTGTCCACGCAAATACACACACACACACACACACAGAGAGAGAGAGAGAGAGAGAGAGAACCAGTGCAAAGCCATTTTGATGGGTGTTGTGAGGCAAGCCGTAAACACATCAGCAGGAAATTCTTCACTCTGAGGAAGACTTTGGTGTGCCTCACAGGCAGCAAGAAGAATGCAGTCCTTCTGTGCAGATGAAGAGGAGCTTGAACTCCAGTCTAGGCGCTGAAGTAAACAAAAGTCACTATGAATATTAGACAATCCGGAACAAAAACAAAACTAGCCCATAAATCATGATGACCTTCATCTTCAAGCACAGAGAGATATATGTGAATTAGAAGCATGTAGCATACCTCTAGAAAAGCTTTCACAATAATTCCAGCTGCTGAGCAATCAAAAACATAAATGGAAGGTGTCTTTAGCCATGACTCAAGATCAGTAATTGGAAGTGGAATATACTGTGTGTAACTCTGCAACAAAATGCAAAAACGACCATTTTATTTTATCAGAGACACCTATAAGGCACGCACGGCAAGTAATACAGTGTCTTCATAATATTACCTTGTTAAACACCCAAATCTCACCATTAGATGTAGGCTTTGGTACGCCATGGCCATTATAATGGAAAAGAACTCTCTCTGATCTGGCATATTTGCGGCAAGTATTGCAAAGCTTCTTAACTTCCTCCACTGTTGGGTCCAGCTGAAGCTTGTATCGAGCCTGCAAGTGGTGTTAGGAATAGGATGTGAAGATGCAAATAATCCTCACCAAAATAAGATTGAAGTTAAACAAGAAAGCAAGCTCCTCACCTTAGGTTGCCAGCGCTCATACTGTGAATGCAACGTTTTTCCAATAGTATCAAGGGCTTTAGGAGGTGCCATAGAAAAAGGATCTGAAAAGAAAGGAATTAAGATCTATGAACATACCTCAAGGAAATTGCACCAAGTGCAATAACAGTATCAAGTGCAAACCTATCAACAAATGTAAGTTACAATTGTTGTCTAAAATCTGGTAACAACTCTTGACAAAACTGTCATTACAAAGGCTAATAAATAAGTATATATCTTCATGACAATGGCCAATAGATGCAGTATCTTACACTAGAAAAAATTAATTCCTTTCCAATTGTCAGCTTGAAATCTAAAAGGGGATCATTTTCATCTAAAAACTATGGAACAGTAGGTGCCAGATAGTTTCCTTCTTGCTATTTACTTCAAATTAACAATATACCGAAAGAAACAATTATTTGAAAGGATTGAATGTACGTAAAGATTGTGCTTTGGTGGGAGAACATTGAAATCAGCTATCTACATGACTGAACCATGAACAAGTCTTTAGATCCTTTAATAATATTAATAATGTTGATTCTTTGTACATATTTATATAAGATTTTTCCCTTTTGTTTCCCCTTGTTGGTGCTCATGTTGGGTTTCATCTACAGTACACTATCCCAACAAGCTTGGAGCTAAATGGCTTTGTTATTAGTTGTGTACATATAATTAACAATATCCTCTCATCTGGCATTTAGAAATGCAATTGGTTAAAAAAAAAGGACACAATTTCATTCAAATGGTGAAAAGCAGTTCATTTACTGAATTTTTTCAACTAATTTGAAATTTGGAAATATATAATCAACTAAAAACTTACCTATCCAGCACTCCGTTCTTGCACAAGGGGAAATTTTAATTACATCAGGTGGATCCACACTTATGTTTAAACATAATACAAGTGCAACACATCCCGTCTTCATCTGCAAAATCCATTGTTAGTAAAGATCATGTAAAAGATGCAGAAAACTTATAAGAACTAACAAACCATCCCATGGCCAGACAAAAGAAATGATAGAATAGTTGCAAATCCATGATGACTAAATCAGTAATGGCAGACCAATACACAAAGAAAAACATACATGGAATTAGAATAGTAAATAGAAGAAATAAGTTCAGCAGTGCTGTTGACTTTCAACATGATCCTTAGACAAGTAAATATAAGCTGCAAACCTAAGGGACTTTGTCTCAAAGGTGAAAGGACAGCTTATTTTACATGGTACATAGTTGCACCAAGTGGTTCTGCAAAATTCCAAAAAGAATATAAGGAAAATGGAACATCTGTTCGTACATGTGTAGAAATTGTCTCTACCCAAGAGCATCAATAATCTCTAATGTTATTCCAAGGACTTCAAGGCTAATAATGTTAAATTGATTTCCACTCCATGTACATAAACCTCATCTTTATAGTCAAAACCTCCTATCTAGCAATCACATATGTCTGTTGCCATGAACTGAAACACCCTATTTCACATCTGGTGCTTCAAGCATTGCAACATTGACCCTGAAACAACAATGCACTTTTATGCCAACTTTGTTACAGTGGAAGCTCTTAAGCCTCCAGCCCAGTGAGACTAAGTATTCACTTCAATGATATGATGCCAACAAGTCACGGATCGGAAGTGTCAATTGGAACTTGGTGGGGGTTAGCAACTTAGCATTCATTATATGTAGGTATGTGATAGTGCATATTTGATACAAAAAACTTTTCAAAGACTGCACAGCTTGGACTTTTGTTCTATATGCAGGTATGCATACGACACCATGATCATCACAGTATTTATCCGACCTGTTAGGTTACCCAGAATAGTACTGTTTATTTTTTATTCGAGACATACAGGTCGAAAGACTGATCACCATGCTACAAGTAGGTGGTAAATGAAATTAAGAATCTGCATGAGTGTTGCTATAGCAACATAGCAACACCGTGTCACAATATTTTCGTTTTGTATCAACTATTATTAACAAAGAAGTGATCAGTGTCATATACAGTAAAAGAGTAATACAATAAGTAGTTTATAATTTAGCCCTGCCCCGGCAACCTTTCGAACACTTAAGAAGCGGAAGACACTAGGTTGTGGCAAACGGTAACTCGTTCCACCGTTTCATGATTGTCCTGCTCACAAGAGTAGTGACTAGTGAGCATTAGCGGTTACTTGTTCCGCAACTTCCAGGGTCTCACTAGAGTTACATCTGACAGCACCGCAGTCCATTCATACTCCGTAACGGAAATTGATTAAATAAATGCTAAATTGCTAAGTCGGCGGGTGCCGTAATCACTTCCCACGCCCCGCAGGCCGCAGCTGCGTCCAACCTACCATTTTTAAGCTGAATCAGCTAATTGATATCCTAAGGATCGCCCAAGCCCAGGCGTTACCGAATCCAGCGAATAGTGGAGTATTATAATATCATCAGAAGCAGAAGGAACAGCATCAGCACACTGCATCACACCCATTACCCGGTCCTTGGGGCGCCACTTGGAGACGAGGCCGCTGGTGGAGGGCGCTGCGGCGGCCGCCGCAGCCTCGTCGATCCCCTCGGGCTCGTGGCGCTGCTCGCACAGCACGACCACCTGCGGCAGGTATGCCACGGGCGCCGGCTTCTCCACCTCGGCCGCTGCTTCCACCCCGTTCCTGGGCTCCGGCCCGTTGGCGGCCAGGAGGCCATCCCCGGCATGGTTGTGGTTCTGGTTGTGGTTGTGGTGGTGGTGATTGGGCAGCGGCGGCGCCGGGGCCGGGGCCGCGGCCGCCGCCGTCGACCGCAACGGCGACGGCGACGGCGAGGACGAGGAGGAGTGGACGAGCCTGGACGCCATGAGATCTCCCAATGCCATCGACGCTTGCTGTGCCTCTCTTCTCTTCTCTTCTCTTCACCCCGCAGGCAAAGCCATGATGAGGTCGGGGAGCTCGCTCGCTCACCTACATCGATCGAATCGGGCCAGCGTGGCGAGTCGGAGGTGGGGAGCCAGGTCAGTGGGTGTGGAGGGACTGGGCGGAGGTTGGTGGGGGAGGGGTTTAGGGTTAGGGTTTGGATGCGGCTGGGAGGGGAGAGAGAGAGAGAGAGAGAGAGAGAGAGAGAGAGAGGAGGGGACGGGAAGCGGCGTCTCGATGCGGGTGGGAGGGAGGGAGCAAGCAGGCGACGCGACACCAGCGAGGGGAGCCGAGGAGAGAGACTGACGGGGGAAAAGAAAAAGAGAATTATATTTTGCTCCTATATAAAAAGTGGAAATGGAAATTGCCTGCTGTCTTTCCTCCAGGTTTTCTTTACTTGGAGGCAGTGAACGAGCACGTGGCCGTGCTCTTCTTCTTGCTTTCCCTCGTATACATTCTTTCCTTTTCTTTTTTTTTAGAAATGTTAGATGTGTTTTTATCTTAGTTAAAATTAAATTGAACTTAAATCGTTCTAATAAAGTTTGCATAAAATTTGCACTATGTCTCTGACACTAAAGCCCTGTTTAGTTGGAGAAATTTTTACAAAATGGCTACTCTGATGGAAGTAAATGCAAGTAAGTAGGGAGGCAATTTTTAAGTGCGAGCACGAAGTTGGGTAGTCAAGGTGCCAAGGGTTTCAATGAAGACAACCAAGGCTTAGAAAATAGAATGCAACACATATACTAACAAAGGAATAAATATGAAGTGCTAACAATTCCACCTGCATTTCCTAACATTTTCCAAGATAAGATGCTTCCATGACACTTGCGATGTCGAGAAAAGTTGTGGTACGTGTCACCGGAAGTTGAGGTCGTCCACCTTCAGGGTCCATCAACTCTGGGTTTTAGAAGCAATAAAACCATAGAAAAATCTAACTCTACTAGACAAAAAAAAACTGCACTGGGAGGTAGAGCGAGGTTTTAGAAACATTACGAAACTGGTTTTATAAATTTTGGAGCTAGGATGATTTTTCTATGAATTTTTGGAGGTGAGCAGGATTTGTGAAAAACAGATAAAAGGAAGAGAGAAGAAAAAAAAAGAGCTCGGGCAGCTCTGGGCTCACTTGCGATGAAGGTGGTGGTGGTCCAGCGGCAGAGGACCGATCTGGGCCTTGGCGCTGCCGACCAGCCCAAAGGAGAAGACGGAGAGGGAGGACCGAAGTGGGCCAAAGCCAACTGGGCTGCGGCAAGGAGTTAGCGCCGTGCATACAGGGTGTGAGGTGGCGGTCTTGGCCGCGGGCCATGGTGCTCGCGCGACCACGATGGGACGGCCGGGCGGAGGCGGATCTCTCCGGCGTCTGTGCCGCGGGGACACGCGGCGTGCGTGTATCCGGG
>Ga0182004_10003146_pt1 | contig 13065 bp, 8 predicted proteins | sample Sormic07211540_1_FD_120479 | JGI IMG/M metagenome (GOLD analysis project Ga0182004, IMG submission 120479) | Endophyte microbial communities from Sorghum bicolor roots, Mead, Nebraska, USA - 072115-40_1 MetaG | ecosystem: Host-associated > Plants > Roots > Unclassified | place: USA: Nebraska... | reverse complement strand
TGTAACCTTGTTAGTCACATTGCTTAGTTTGTGTAGCTAAGTAATTTGCGCTCTCTAATTTGGCATTGGTTGCCTTGTTATTGAGCATTGCTAGTAAGCTTAGGAGCTTTGTGCTTTTGCTTACTAGTTGTGTAGGAGCTCTCCCGGTTTACAAAGTACTAGTGGCATAGGTTTGTGTGACCTTGCTCCTAGAATTGGTTAGATGAGCTCTTGTTAAGGTAGCACCTTGCTTGCTTGTATAGGATATTTTCAAGGTGCTAGAGAACTTAGATAGAGGGGTGTAGTCTTGGCTAGACCGATAGTTTTAATTCCGCATTTGTTTCGGTTAGCCGACGCTTTAAGTTTTAGAAAGGACTATTCACCTCCCCTCTAGTCCGCTATATCGACCCTTCAAGCTTGAACATTGAGATGTAAACAATTCTCTTCCTCTTTAGATAAGTTGGCCCAATGCAATCAACAATAGGAGGTTCTGGAGTTAGCTCCTCACATGTTGACATATTCTTTGATAGTGGTTATGGCTGAAATTGAGAGCTTCGACTTTGATGCCAATTGAGACCTTGATGTCAACTACATGTGGTAAATAAGTGTTTCTAAAATTTAACAACAAATAAAACTTCACAACGAATTAGAAGGTTGCATAACTTATGTGTAGTTCTATGAAACTTCCACACAATGTTGCAAAACTTCTAGAACAAAATAGAATAATAAGAAGTTTACTGTGCCTACAGAGTTCAAGCACAAACCATACTTGTAGATGTGTTTGTAGATGTCCAGTAGCAAGTCCATGAAGTACTCGCACTTACGAACACACACAACCAAGTAGGTCATGTGGAAAGGAAATATTACAATTCAAAACACAAGAGAGGCAAGTAATTTGTTTCACCTACATGTATTTTTGCCTACTAGATTGTGTAGGAGCTCCCCTAATGCTTGAAGTACTAGGTGCATAGGTTTGTGCAACCTTACTTCTAGAATTAGTTAGGTAAGCTCTAGCTACCCTGGCATCTTAGTTGCTAAATTAGGATCTTTGTAAGGTGCTCGAGGATATAGATAGATGGGTTTTTGATGGTAGTTAAAGTATATCATGAACTGTCAACCTTTCTTAAATAAATGATGAATATGATAGAATAAGAGGTTATTACAAATAGTTTCCACGAGTTTTGGAGAATCTATATTTTCATAGGGATTATTCCAGCAAGCACATAAAGGAGGATTAAAACATCAAAAAAGATTAAACTTAACCGTGAAGAAATACACATTAGAAGACTCTAGAAGGATCAAGAAGACACCACACCGAAGTGGACCCCAAGAGGGTGCCAGGTGGGGCCATCCGGCCCCACCCCATACAAACTGGCCTGCCACCGTGGAAAAAGCCCACGAGCTTCTATAGTATTCTTCCACCATCTCCAAGGATGCATCTCAGCCACATTTCAAGGTCGGTTTGATCTAAGGGCTTACATGGATCCCCTAGAGCTATATAAACAAGTCTGCACCCCCACAGAAGCCAAGTCAGATCCTAAGAACTCAAGAGCGAGAAACCCTAATTCATATTTTCACCAAGATCTAGGCTAGCAATCAAGAAGATTAGTTCTCCATAAGATCTAGTCTTATATTAGAGATAGAGAGATAAAGTGAGAGAGTAGAGTTTTGGAGGAGTTCCGACGTGTCCGTGCTTCTCTACAGCTGTATTCTATGGGATTAAGTTCCTCCTGAAGCTTGCTTCCGAGATTCTCTAGTAATCGACTTTTGATTCAAGTAAGCAAATTGATTATATCATTCTTCAAGTTTGCAACTCTATTTGTAGTGCTTTCATCTTGGTAGCTCTTTGATTGAATTAGTATTTTGTAGTGTTAGTGTGGTGCTTAGATTAAGTTTACTTGCATTTGCCCCCTATTTCTAGATTCGGTGGCGGTTTGCGAAGTTGACTTTATAGCTTCATTGATTCCTCTGTAGTCCACCTCCCGTAAATAGGCTTTGGTAGGCTTTTGGATGCTTATATAGAAGAAACTCTCTGATTTTCCATGATAGAACAGGAGAAGGCAAACTTATAGAGATTGGAACTAGATAGTCCTCATTAGTTGTCTTTACTCCCCCTATTTTATGATCTTGGTTGTGAAGTTGGGTTAAGTTATAGAACTTGAATTAGTCTTATTCTTTGGGTTCGATATTAAAACTAGGTTATCTTGGTAAAGTGCTACAATGTTGTAATATCTGTGCACTTGCGGATATCTATATTTACTTGTGTGCATTTAATTTATACCAACAAGGGTGTAGTCTTAGCTAGACCGATAGATTTAATTTTGCATTTGTTTTGGTTAACCGGTGCGTTTAATTTTAGAAAGGACTATTCACCCCGCTCTAGTTCGCCATCTCAACCCTATACTAGTATAAATATCCCTTACGTCTAAGCTATTACAAACTTTTCGATGAATTAATAAACTATATGGTTCTGCAGCTAAGCGACCGAGTGTCTTACTCATACCTTTATTCTTCCTTCTTCTTCTTGGACTTATGAAGAGATCCCTCTAGAATTCCGTAGTTCATGCTCTAGACTCATTGGGTCCTTTGTGTGGATTACTTCCGGATTGTGGTTCTGCTATCATGTGGAGATCGAGTCAAATTTCTCATGGTTTTGGTGTCTCTCCCCTCGTCGCATAGTCATATCTAACCTTTGTAAGGTATAAAGTTAGTTATCCCGCTGTTTGCAGCAATTTATCTTAGTTCGTCGACCAACTTTCATGAAGATCGAGTCACCCTCAAGGAGGTTCCTTATCAAAACCCTTAAATTTGCATCTCATCATTGCTACCAATTTTAAAATAAACTACAATATCCCCTCAAATCTAAGTATAAATCAACAACATATGCTAATATTTGGAAAGTTTTGTAAATAACCACAAATACACCTTATATATTGTTTCTAGATTATCTATTTCTTTTATATTGATACTATAAATAAAACTAAGTGAAAGTAAGCATGCATTTTATTTTTACTAAAACGCACACACACATTGATGGTATCATTTTAAGAACTATATAAATAACTATAATGACTGTTTTAAATTTACCCACTTCTATTATTGTTAATACACAAAAAATAACCTAAAATAATTATAAATTTCATGCATATATTGTAACTCAAATATCATGACATATCTATCTGTATAGATGGAGTAATGTAAGCACTATGTTTTCTTATAAAAAACTAACATGACACATAATTCTTCGATATGAAAATTCAACTTTTTAGCAAAATAGAGGAGGTTAGTGCATACAAAAGGGTGTCCATGACCTGATTGGTCTGAGATTCATTTGAAGTAAATAGTGAATATTAGGTTAAACATCAATAATATCCTTTTGAGGTTTGTATAGTTGGCCCCTCCTAGATCTTATTTCAAGCTTACCAACAATCTTGAATGTCGTGGTGAGTGTTTTGTGTTATAGTAGTACTTAAGAGTGCAATCTACAACCTAAGATCCTTATTACTTAATAAAATACAAAAGTAGAGTTTTAAATAAAATTATAATAAGAACAAGATATTTGACTTAATTTTGGATAAAAATGAAAATTTAAATGTAAAAAATCTAGATTTATGATGTCATGAGAGATGGTTGCAATGTCAGGCCACTATAATTTAAGTAATGTTTTAGTTAAGTGTATATTCTCAATACTAAAACATCAATTGCTTTTAAATTATTCAGTTTGGAAATATGTGAGATATATTTGTATACTGGTAAATGGTAATGAAACATATATGCAAAATCTCATAAATTTCACGTAGAAGGTTTTAATGACCAAAATATGCACATCAAATACCCGCTCGTCCAAGGTCAATGTGACAAGTACTTTTTACTGAAGTCAGTAACTGACAAGTTTTATCACAGCCAAATAGAAATTACCTTGTATCTATATGCATATCTTGTTAGAAAACAAACAAAAAAAAGAGCACAAGGATAAACTAAGTTTTATTAGTTGTTGGCATGCATCAGACATGAATTAACTTATAACATTTATGTCTCCTACCATAGTAGTTGATAAGTTTACCACCACCGGATAAAAATCATACAGAGTATATATATGCACATTGTGTTGGAAAATGAGCAAAAAGATAGCACAAAGACAACTACTATTTATTTGTTGAGGTATTAAACATGATTTTATAATACTTATATTTTCTAAGATTCTAACCCGTGCAGAAGCATGGGTTGATGGTGGGCTGGTACAATACAATTAATGATCTATTGAACAAAAAAAAAAGCCTACCTGCAGCCATGAAAAAACTAAAATGCAGAAATACGGAGGAGGTGAACCTCTGGCTATTGTGTTAGAAAAAAAAAATCTCCACATATGGCTATGCACTTTCAAACACCCCAAATGCATAACAACAACTTGTACTACGTATCGATTGATTAAAATTGTTGTGTAGTCTTGCTGGGGTTTTGTTTCCCAAAGATGCTGTCACAAAAGAACAAAGGTAGCGATCGATCATGTGGCCATGCTTACATAAGGGCCAAATATAGAGAGCACAGGCAGCAGTGGTCTTCCTAGAAACAATAACCAAGCATGGCATCCACATATGATATATCTATGTACTGGGACAAGGAGGTTAAATTAACGATGTTTGTTGCATGGCGCAGTGTGCAAGTTTTGGAAGGCCTTGCTGATGGGCCAAAGTACTTGAAAGATCTCACTCCAATGCCCTGATCGACATGGTCAGATCCAAAGTACTCTGCCCAAGAACGCCTTCACCTCCGCCCCCGCTGCTGTCGCTGCTTCGTCTTGTCTTTTCTTGCCTCTGCTGCTGCTGCATGGAAACTGCAGCGGCGGGTGGCGACAGCGAGAGAGAGATCGAGAACTCGCAGCTGGTGGTGGTGTCCATGGAAGACGACGATATTGTCTTTCTCTTCTTGCTGGCCAACACGGAGGAGGAAGGGGACAAGCTGAGTTGTAAGTCCGGCGTCGCATCTTGGGCCTCCACCGGCGATGGCCGCCGCCTGATGAAGGACGCCTCGTCCGGCGGAGCGGCGGAGGCCCTTGTTGGTTCTACGACGTGCTTCGAATTCTGTGGCTGAAATGATCACACATACAATGTGGGGTGTCAGTGATGATCAGTTGAACGGATCTAGGGCTAGCTAGAGCGGTTTGAAGGCCCCATATAAATGAGCACGTACGTACGTACGGTACCTCGAGTGGCTGGCCATCGTCGATGACGACGGGATCAGACGATCTTGTTGTGATCTTGGAGCTGCTACCCGGGTAGCCGAAGACGAAATCTCTACCACTTCCCCCGTGCCGCCATCGGAACGGAAGACGATGATCTCCGGACACGGCCGCCGGCGACATGGCCAACGGAAGTGGCCGAGAACTGCTCCCGATGCAACTGTCGAACTTTACATTGGTTCCTGTCTCTTCCCTGTGCTCGTCGGCGGCGACAGCAGCAGCAGCAGCAGCAGCAGCGCCGGCGTCAGTGAATGGCCACCACCGCCGATCGCTCCTCAGCGCTACGGGAGATGCAAGCGGGTGTGTCTGCGGCGAAGTCGACGGTGGCGTGACGTGCTTCCTGGACATTGTGATCGCCTCCTGCTGATTCGACGACGCCCACTCATGCTTTCTGGCCAGAAACGAACAATATAATTAGGGTTTGCTTTTGCTCATATATATACTGTCTTTGTCAGGAGTTCAGTGTAAAGACGAACTGAATGCGTACATACCTGAAACTAGAATTTCTGAAGTCGAAAGTTTGGGTCGGAGCCGGGCGATGGTGGAGGAGTCCATAGAGCCGGCTCAACTCCGGAGCGCTGCAGTTCCTCGCGAAGAAGCCGCCGCGTTCCAGCTGCCTGGAGGAGGAGAGCGCAGCAGCTCTTTGGAAGAAGGACAGGTCATGGAAGCGCCGATCGGCTCTCATAAAATGGAAATCCATTGGGGAATACACTGCACACCGAATCAACAATTAATACATGGGTGAGCTTGCTCTCAGAGGAGGGGTAGATATCTATATATGCAAACAGATCGAGAGGATTTTTGTGCTAATAATATGAAAACCTGAGGAAACAGCTCCCCTCGGGCGACCATCTTGGTCTAGCTTCTTGCTTCTGTACATCTGAAAATAAATTAGGGTGTATCAATATCATCAGAATTCAGAAAGAGTGCTACAATAATATATAGATAACAACGATAATACTAAATTGGTTATCTGCTGCTAGCTAGCTAGTGATCATTTGGCAACGAATTTGTAGTAGATCTACTACACCTGCAGATGGCTTTTTACATGAGCAATGCTGAGGCCCCTAACATTCATCATCTGAAGCACCAGCTTAGGGGTCGCTCCTGTCAATCAATAAGCAAAATATCATTATCCTCTAATTAATTCAACTGCAATAAATCATGACCTTCTATATATATGATCATCATCAAGTACTTACTCTCTTGCCCACCAAGCCTCTCAACGGCATGGACGAAGGCCATGTGGAGGTCAGGCGTCCACCGGAGCCGGGGCAGCTTCGACCGGTTGTACTGCCGCACCGATGGAACCCTCTGCTCACCACTTACCTCTGACTTGCTGCCTCCCTTGCCATCTGCCTTCTTGCTCTCCGAATTGTTGTTGGTGCTGCTATTGTTGCTTGAGCTCCCACTCCCACCAACATCGGTGGTGCTACCGCCATCGTCGCCCTCCTCACCTTCGTCTTCCTCATCATCGCCGACTTCCCCTTCTTCGCTCTCCGCATCGAAACCCTCGTTGAGGTCTAGCAGCTTGTTGTTATCGATTGATCTCTCCTCATCGTCGTCCTCAAGGATATCAACTAGTACCCCCTTACCCTTGACCTCTCTTACCACCTGCTCTTCTCTAGCTACCATCTTGTACTAAGCTACCATCGATCAGTCTCTCTCTATTCCGCCATGGCTGGATCTCATCGAGCGTCAGAATAGTATGTGCAGGTAGGAGCAGGAAAGGGGAAGGAAAAGGTAGGAAGGAGGGCAACAATGATATGAAGAAGGTAGAGGGAAGGGCAACAAGCATAAGCAAGGTAGTGATGTGAGAATAAAATAAGGGAGAGTTGGACACAGGCCTTGTCCTTCTAAATTGACCGGTGTTGAACAATGTAGCAAGAAATGATGTCTGCTTTAGGGGACTCCTTCCTTGTGTTTAGTTTGTAGCAATGCAAGGGTCACACATATATATACACACACGCACGCGTACACAGACTGAAAGAGCGAGAGAGAGAGGAAGTCAGAAACAGAGGTTAAACTAAAGTAGATTAATCACAGAAACTTAGCAGCTAAAAGAAAGAGCTTTTAGCAAAGTTCATGGGCTAAATGGTGCGTCCATACTTTACATTGCAGCAGTGAGATCTTTTAGGTTTTGTCTTAGCTAGGCAGCATATGCATGCACGAGGGCCGGAGTGAGCTACTAGCTAGGTGCTCGATAGATCATGTGACCCAATCTGCCAATCTGGCTCGATTCCAAAAGCATTTCTGGCTCTGTTTTCTTTTGTTTTTTCGGTTTGGGATTGGGATCCTGACCGCCTTGTCGTGTGGATCTGAGCTGCCAATCCGTGACAGAAAAACAAAGCGTTAGTGGTTGACCTCTGCCTGCCCCCCGTCCCTCTGAAAGCCTTGTCTGAACAGCTGCTAGCTAAAAGGGACAAAATACCTGGGTTCCTCTTGCTCGCTTCATGACATGCATGGCTGTGTATTTATTTCATTCATGACCACATCATCCGATCGATCTACTCGTCTACGTGTGCCTAGAGGGCTACAGCTAGCCTTCATTCTAACTGAGCTGCTGCTGCAGCAGCTGCAGCTTCCCTGCTTTTCTGTAGCATGTTCATCGGCCCGACAATAATAAACGTGTGTACATGATACTTATAATAAAAGAGAATGGAGGTGGTATCTTTTTTTTCTAGGGTATTTTGGCTTAATCTTTTGTTATAATGGTAGAGTTGAGCTTCAATTTTAAAATGCTGGTAGAAGTGAATACTAGAGAACCATGCATGCATCTTCAGCTCTGTTATTTTTCTAATATGGTTGTAGTCGGTATCTATTAATAGATATAAGTATTGTGGGTTAAGTTTTTCTTAAGGGAGTGGTGGATGATTTATGTAAAGGTATAAGGTATCTTGAGTCAATGTTTTTCATGGCACGTAGTACTGGATCATTTGTTTTCATTTTTCCCATTAATGTCTAAAGAGTGGATGTTTCTTTTGTTCTCCAATACAAAGGTGATTGGGTCTTTCAAAATAACATTGATGCATAATTGACAAATAGATATAGGGTACATTTGTTACTATGGATGGTAATGGTGAGTAATTTTGTCTTTTCTTTTCGGATTAATGTGGTAGTTGCTTGATCTTGAGAGTGAAATGCTCTTTTATTGGACAAATACCTAAGCTAATAGATCTTTTTTTTCATGATGTATCTGGTGCATTACTTATAAGGGGTGGATAACTTATATATTGGTATATGGTATCTTTGTATAATATTTTTGTAACCACAATGGTGGGTAAATTTGCTTTTATTTTTATCGAACTAACATGGTAGTTTCAAGACATTGAGGCAAATGTGAAGGCTTTCTTGTGCTGACCAAATTCTAAGATAATAGGCACATTTCTAGGCAATGGAGGTGATTAGTAATTTACAAAAAAGTGTATAGTAATTTACTAAACGGTTTATCAGAACAGTCAATTTTACAAGCAAAGCTGCTTTTCGAGCCAAAGCGAAAAGCTAATTCACTACTAAAGCTAAGCTGTATCAAAGAGACCTTTGTAAACACTCCATTTGAAGCTCTTTAGGACTCATCATTACGTGGGCATATTAACTGGTCACACATCCCCAACGAGAGCACTTTTATGTGACAAAATTCAAAAACCATAATTTAAACATATTGCACAATAAAGTGCAAATTCTATTAGGGTGTCCCCAATTATCTTTGCAAATCGCCAGTAGATGTATAACCTAAAAACAATTCAGAAACAAAAGGTCTTATTGAGAAATGTGCAAGCTAAGCGCTTGCTACCTCGCTAGCATGGTGAGTTTTTTATGTTTCTCTTTCCTCCTGATTGGGCTGGTCAACCGTCAGGGACGCCCTTAGGTGAATGATGCAAGGTAGACATTGGTGGAATTTTTTTTTTCCTTTGTTTGAATTGTGCCAAAATTAATATCCCTACCGAAATTTGGCTAGTAATTATTTGCTAAGTTTTTTTTTGTCATACACATTTAGCCGAAACAAAAGAAGGCACGAGATTGATGTGAAGTGGAGACATAGATTCAGCTACAGCCTTTTTTGCCTCTATAATATAAGCAAAGAATGACCACCTTAATCTTGAGCCCGATTAATAAATATATGGTAGGGCATATATATGTTTTCATCAAATCAACCTTTTTAATTTGGTCGTTGATTGTTTGTGGTTTGGCAAGTTAGCTAGGGGGATGCAACAAAAGGGTACCTCGAAAGTGGTAGGAATCCAAGCCGGCCTCATGAGAGCTTCCGAAAAAGGGATGGTGATCACACACGAATGGACAGAATGTGGTTGCGTTGTCACGGCATTCTTGGGGAGAGCTGCCCCTCCATGCGTATGTAGGTGAAACAAAAAAAAAAAGCCAAAGGAGGCACGCACTGCAGGCACAGGATCGAGGAAAAGGAATTAAGCCACACCCGTTTGTGTGGCAATAACGAGATCATCAATATGCATGGCTAGCTGCACGAGGGACCGTCATGTGAGATAAACCGTGTAAAGTTGCCGTACTACTCTGCTTTCTTTGCAGCTAGCTACAAGTTTGATTTGAGCATAATTTTACAGATTTTTTTTATATAAATACACTACAAAGAAAATTAGTCGCCATAGTTTCACTCTAGAGACATCTTTTGATCTAGTAGTGCCTCCGAGCAAGTAGAAGACAATTCAAGAAATAAATATAGCTAGCTTTATACTAGGTCGCAAAGTCGACTTATGGACGCGTGTGTTAGGAATTTTCAATGGCCCTTGTGACCATCTACATACGCGTGCGTCACTGATACTGACTTTTTCTTCACTTACTAGCTAGATCTATATCTAATATTAAAGTTTGGAAATTTCCTTTTTTATTCTTCCTTCCCTCGGTTCATCCATCTGTCACTCTCATCTCTCTTCGACTCTTCTTCTATCACTTACTTTGACCCTTCTCATTTCACGGTCATCTCTCTCCCTATAACGACTCTTTTTTTTCGGTTCATCATCTCTCATCCACTCTGTCATGATGTATTATAAATTGATTTTTCTGTGCACCTATATAGGTGCTTCATTAAGGGGATAATTTTTATGGTTGCTACTGGTTGACATATATCTCTCACATAGGGATGTATATGTGAGTGGATGGCAGAGCACAAAATGTATATTTACTTTGAATTAGCTTTTTATGTACTAGTATAGTGGTAGATGTGAGTAATTTAGAATTCCATATATAGGTATACTTTATGATTATTTATTCTTTCAAAATAGTGGCAGTTGGTCATGTAGTGTGCATTTATGGGATTTTTTAGTCTATGTTCAATGGTAGATTTCAATAATTTATATAAAACTTTAGGCCTTATTTTTAAATTTTCTGTACAATAGCACAGATCAATAATTTACAATGTGTGCGTGTTACGGGAAGCCGTTGCCGCCGATAATAGGGGTTAGAGTTTGAGAGAACCTTGTACAATGACGTTATTATCCTTCTACGAATTAAATCAAGAAAAAAAGTTTTTTTAGTGGAGCCAATGGGAGGCGATTGGAAGCGACTCTAATTATTGTAAAAGATCTCTTAAGAATTAGTTTTAGAGAATGCTAAATAATCTTTCATAAAAGTTATCGATTTTTACTTAAAGACAACTCTAAAGTACATATTCCAGCTGATCTCTTAAGCATGTAATAATGATAATGAAATTACTACGAATATGACGTCGATCTTTGTCCCCGAATCTTTGCAGAAGAATCACCGAGGGGACGGCTCCTCAGGTGTTAGGTGAAACCGTACGAGTAATTTACATAGCAAATACCGTGTCGTTGCGTTCGGCAACTTGGGGAATGATTCCGTAAGGACAATCTTAGTGACACCCGAGATCGACTCATTCCAAACCCAATTCTTAATTTTATACATTTATTTAGTAGTAGCATTACCTGTCAATCTCACGCCAATCACATTGCTCCATAGAATTTTCTGTCCCAGCACCGTTCTACAGATCTCGATTACACACAGCTTAACCTTATCTTCAGAGTAAGCACGCAGTTGTTACTCGAAGCTCATGTTTACAGTATGAGACAGTTTTTTTTACGAGACTTAGTTATAAACACAAACGCTCACAAATAACATAAACACATACTTACTTTTATAAACAAACCTATATACATTTTACCTTTATAACCACCTCTGAAAAACCAAACAATATTAAAGGTGTAAACCAATGAGACATCGTCGTTGTTAGAGAAGATAAAATAAAGTTCCTAGATTCAGAAAAAAAGAGATAAACCGTGGCTACTGCTCCTAAAATGATCGAGACATGTCAGACTACTGCTCCTAAAATGGTCCAGACATGCCAGAAACGAGATCCACGGTGGCAGATTCTTCGGCTTTACTTCTTGATTTTTTTTCGAATGAATGATCTTAGGCCTTATTTAGTTACACTTGAAATTAAAAAACTTTTTAAAATTTTTCATCATATCGAATCTTACGACACATGCATGAAGCATTAAATATAGATAAAAAAATAACTAATTACACAGTTTGTCTATAATTTAATTACGAGATGAATCTTTTGAGTCTACTTAGTATATAGTTGGACAGTAATTACTAAATACAAATAAAAATGCCACAGTATCCGAAAATAAAAGTGTTGCAGTATCAAAAAAAAAAAACTTTTCACTAAAAAACTAAAGAAGACCTAAGGCCGGTGATTCTCTCGGAATGAGTGATTCTAGTAGGGAGTAAGATGAGAACAGGTGATAATCAATTCTAGAGTGACTCATGTGGTAATGAATGGGGAGTAGCGGGATGAGTTTGGCGATTCTTATCAGCACTCCACCAAAATCCAGTTCTATTTAAGTGTTTGGCATGGCTCCACGTAAGCAGGGAAAGCTAGGCTAGCTGTGAGCTAGAGGACCTATATTTCCTCTTCCTTCTGCATCGTATCGGTGCTGGACAAAAAGGCTAAAATTTATGTTAGCTCGTTATCCACCCCTGGATTGACCTCTGTCGTAAATAGAGCCTCAACTCAAGCAGTGATACTACTGCCCTAGCTAGAAGGCGACAGAACAACAGTCTCCCGTCTCCGTTTCTCCCGGGCGGGCCAAGCTAGCATGTGTCTCTCTCCCCATACAGTCCCAAAAAATCACTTTGCCCGGAATCTCCGATGGGCGACCATGCTGAGCCGAGACAAAGAGGAATTTTGGACGGTATGTCGGGGCATGTGATGAAACATGCACAAGATTAAAGAAATGCAGCAGGATAATTGGCCGTGGTTAGCTAATCTGGATCGGGCGATGATTATTAGTATATACTAGTACTACCGGGGAAGGGACGCGACGGGCCCCTGCTAGCTGCATCGAGACGAGAGAAGGTCAACTATGATCAGGGGAATCATAGCATCCCCATGATGTCAGGATTAGGTAGCTACTACTTGCTACAAAATTCAGAGTTACGTGGAAGTACGGCTGCCTGCAAGAACGATGTGGATTATTGGGAGAGAGCCTCTCAACTCTAATTTATTATTCGTCAAGAAAGAAGAAGCCTCTGATCAAGTCTAGAGCCACCACATCAATTAGACATCTAGATTAGCATAGTTACATAGGATTAGAACTAGAAGGAGTCAATCTTCGATTGGTTTCCGGATCTATCAAAAGGATTTTTGGTAATTCTCTAATTGTTCTTCTAATTGTTCATCTTTGTTCTTCAATATTATGAATATGACTTTGTTCTACTTCAATATATTACTTATGACTTTGCTCTACTTATTTATATTCAAGATTATATTGTTCTTAGTTTATCATAGTTATATACTTGGCTTAGTTAGATTGGATTTATATACATGTTTAGGATCGTATAGCGTTTATCCA
>Ga0182004_10003145_pt1 | contig 13066 bp, 17 predicted proteins | sample Sormic07211540_1_FD_120479 | JGI IMG/M metagenome (GOLD analysis project Ga0182004, IMG submission 120479) | Endophyte microbial communities from Sorghum bicolor roots, Mead, Nebraska, USA - 072115-40_1 MetaG | ecosystem: Host-associated > Plants > Roots > Unclassified | place: USA: Nebraska... | reverse complement strand
CCCCCCCCCCCCCCCCCCCCCCCGCGGTAGCTTCCAAAAGCAAATGCGGTGCCGGTGCCGGTGCCTGTGCGGTGCGGTGGCCCGTGGCCGGTGGACGACTGGACGGTGGTAGTAGACTGGTAGTACGAGCTCGCGCTGCCGAGAATTATTTCTTTTTTTTTTTTTTTGCCGGTGGCCACCACCACTGTTGGTAGTGCCCGCTCGTTTCGTTCGTTTGGCACGCACACCGGCAAGGCAAGCAACAGAGGCGCCCAGCACAGCAGAGAGTCACGCACCGGCACCGCCTCCTAGGAATTAGGACGCGGACACGTACTGGCGCGCCCACGAGCAGCAGCAGCCAGCAGGGTTTGTGTTTGTTTCCTGCCGCGTGCTCTGCTCTCTCGAGCAGATTAATAACCTTTCGCTTTAACAGCCCGGCCCTCGAGGATCAAACTACTACCTCCAAAAGCGTTGTTCGTGAGGAGAGTTTTGTACGTTGCTTGGCAAAAGCACCCAGGGTGCCAGGTCGCCCCAGTGTGTTTATTTTCCCAATTCCCGCGAACAAATAGTGGTGGCTTTGTTTAGCCCGTGGCTGGCACAAGTATCCAAGCGCGCGAACGTGATCCTGATCCCGCCTGCACTGTACCAGTGGCCGCCGTCGTGTCCGGTTGGCAGGCCGAGACGGGGTAGATGCCCGCGATTTGGACGCATCGATCAGATTGGCAAGCGTGTGATACAAAAAAGCAAGCAAGCAAGCAAGCACGGTACACGACGATCCTATCCCACGTCCCCCGTGTGCTAGTACGGGAATACTAGTACAGCCACGCGAGAGAATTTCGGTGGCAAGTCAATGCCGCAGCGAATCAGAGAGCTGATGAATGGATTGGATGCTGCCCTTAATTTTGTTCCCCGCTTCTTAATTTCTCATTCCCGCCACATCTGTGGTGTGGATGGCGACGCCTCGGCCGAGCTAGCCCTAGCAGGTGAGCGTGTGGTGTCCTGCATGGCACGGCACCAGACCATGCACATTGAGATGGAGGTGCCGCGCCGCGCCAGTGCCAGATATGGGCACGTCGACGTCCATGCATCATCGAATCGATGGTGCCATGTGTGTTTCCCGGCCGGTCCTCGTATTCCCGCCAAACAATGGACTGATGAGGCCAGCTTTAACTAATGGCCTACCTAATCGCTAGACCAGTGGCCACAAATACTAGGTCTACCCATAGTGTTTGCTGTCGCCCGATTGACCGATTACTATTGTTAGGATTTCTTGGTGGCACATGTCCATCTACGCGTACCGAGCGGTGCCGTCTCTGGCTACTACTGGATTCGATCTCCCTTATAAACTCCAATTATTGAGTCGTATCCAACATTATACTTATACTCTAATCTATTTCGACTTTTCAAATTTCAAGTGAGTTTGACCAGTTGGGGCACAATCAAGACCAGCCATTAGAAGAGTTTTGTTGTTGTGTGCTGAAACATGACAACTCCACATTAGAGCATGTTCACTTGAACTTATCTGCCGAATCTGTCAATATTCAGTAGTGTTTTTCTTTCACAATAAATCAGTAAACAGTATTTTCAGCCATGATTTTTTAGATAAGCGAATAGGCTCCTAGGTGTCATAAGTCAGAAGTAATTGATCAATCATCTTTTCTATGGATTCCTCTAAAATAACCCTGCATTATCAGTGAGTGTGAATGTTTTTTTCTTGTGCTACTTGCCTACTTCAATAATCTTAGGTTCCTGTTCTTTGCATATGGAAGGTATTGTGCAATCAGTAAAGATACATTACCACAGAAACCATTTGTGCATGCAGTTTGTAAACCATTTGTATAGCTGTTCTTACCAAGCATGCACATGTAACTCAAGGCCTGTGAAGATCGTTGGATATCTATATATTGACACAAATAGAGAAATGCTTGTCCAAATAAAACAACAATTTGTAAAGAAACAAAAATCACGAACATGCTTCATCGACCAAATTTTTTATTAAGTGGATATTAAAGTTTGTTACATAACACACATATGGTTCGAATAAAGCTAATTCAGGCCCAAAGAACAATGATTGTTGCCTCATAGTGAAGCTGAAGGTATGAACTACCACATTTTACTCAAACAATTATACACACAATCTTTTGCGACGAAGATATAAATAAAGCTAAAGCTAATTTAACCCAGCAACGAGCATACCTCCCTCCAGGCATTGTCGACGACGCCAAGGAACAACACCTACAAAAGCCTCCCGCCTGGCCAGCGAAAGTGGCAAGGAAGGCTTGCTTATATTCATTGAATGACGAGGTGTCAAGCTCACAACTTTCGACTAGCATTCCCCACTTCTTTAGTAGTACAATATGAGCTTGGATTTTTGGCTTCACAACCCTTTTCTTGTTTTTAGGCGTGACTACTATAAGGGACCAATGATGCATCATCTTGTCTAAAGACATAGAGCCTGGGTGGTGGGGCATGCAACGAGCTCTAGAGTGGCAACATAATGGAGCTAGAGAAGTCTTGCAAGTCAGCGGTGCTCACGTTGTCCAATCCTGCTTCATTAGGCACACAGGGTTCACCTAAGGCTACGGTAACGACTGAGTTTTGGTCCAAGATACGTCCGACGAAGCGTCCAATGCTCCTTCCTTTCTTAAAGTGTCAACATTGCAAGGAGCTTTAGATCCAAGCATCCAAAGAGCCTACCACATCAGTTGTCCATACTGGGGAAGCACCATCGATTTCTCATGACCAAAATCCCCCTTGGTGGGCTCCCTCCACACAAGTCTTTCACGAGTAGCATGAGGTTTGGACCCCTTTCCATCAAAACAAGACATGCAGGCATTAAAACACACACTTCAAGGTCAAGGGTTGTATTCTTCGTTCCTACCTGGCTCGCGCCACACGACGTGTCAAATTACATGACCTTCTAATGCAGCGGTACGTGCATCAGCACACCCACATGACCAAACTTGAGTGTTCCTTTCAATGGCCAACCCTAGCACAGACTATCTACCGAAGTTAGAGAAGATGACCCAGTCGGCTTCAGGGTAGAAGAAGTCCGGAGCATTAGCCCCCATCACGATCAAACTCCATAAACGCCCTGCAACCAGAACCCTCGCCAGCACAGATAACATCATCTTTGGGTAGCAGCAAGAATAGGAATGATGGTCCGCGGACCCCTTGGGAGTGCTTAGGATGGAGCCTCGACGCTACCAAACGAGTTGGCGTTGAACGTTGGCTGCACCAATGGGCACCCTGCCACGCCGAGGGAGCTTGCCATTTCACACCAGGTGACAAAATCCATGGAACCTGAGGCACTGTTAGGGCCACTTGCAAGTGGTGACCTTGTGGTAGAATGACAAGCAACTCAAACAATGGCAAGAAGGTGCCTTCATCGTGATATGAGGCAAACAAGCTTTGGCATGACTTGTCCCCTATCTCCAGAGCTTGGAGTGGCCGGCCTAATGAGTAGTGGTCAGGGAGAAGGGCACCATGCTTGGGGAGAGTAGCGAGGAGGCACTAGCTAGAAGGACTGGTTGCCACAACCACAAACGGTATGGCCAACAACAACAATAGGCGGGTTGTAGCTTGCATAGCTCCTGCAGAGCAGGCCGGGGGAGGGAAGAGGTGGATACCCATGCCGGGGTGGCATCCGGCGGGGTGGGGGGTGATGGTAAGAGTGGCCTCTAGCGCCGGAGTGGTATTCGGAGGGCTGCGTGAGGTCACAGAGCTCACCCCATCCATAGGGCGTCCTTGTCGTGCTCATCGAGAAGAAGGATTGAACAATAATTTTATGAAATTATAGATCTTATCATAGGTTACACATTTTCACGTGAATACACATTGCATTAAGTTTCCATGATTCCAACCCACGACCTTTCCCTTGCATGATCCCTTTTTATCATCCCATTACAAAGTTACTACTCATAACAACAAGATATCCATTCTTCTAAACATTAGGTGAAATGATTTCATAGATGGTTGGTCCATATAAGAAATTGCCAATGTAAATGACATTTTCACGGTCGGTTCCATATATAGCCTTATGAAAATCTTTTAAAAGTTTGTATTGTTTTGTTTCCATAAATAAGATAAGTTTGTATCTGAGATTGGTTGGGGCACATATAGTGTCCTACTCATATCTCTAGTAATATTATAAAACGTTTGCAATGATCATCTTTTATATACTAGTACTAGTTCGGAAGGTACACCATTATGCATGTTTTAAAAACGGATCACTTGATCTAGCGACTGGAGTATCTCCCTTCTTATACAATTTGTACAACCCCAATTATTGGGTAGAATCCAACATTATTCTTATTCTTAATCTATTAATTTCAAGTGGGTTGGGGCACACTCAAGTTTCAAGCACCGCTCCTGTGATGCAAGAACGTTGAACAGCTGAAGTAGCACCGTATGTCTCGACTCTTGATTCGGTGCCGTCCGTCAAACCGATCACACGTACGACCATTTTTGACACAAAGTAGCTGTCATCGACCATCGTCTAGACCAGGATGTCACGTTAGTCACTCGTCGGCACTAGCTTGACAGGGAATCCGATCCGGGGAAACTGCGTACGCGTGGCGTTTCGCCGTGAGCGCCAATGCCCAAAACGTGCTCTCAAGGACGACGATCTCAACTGAGATTCAGGTGACAGGTCCGATATTTTCAGACACGGGCGCATGGCGTGGAACACCGACCTCTTTGCTCACCGCCGCGACACTGACTGCAAGCTACTACCCTACAATTCAATTAGCGGCGCAACTTATTCCACGGCATGCTTAAATTTATTTCCCAACAAGACGTGGTACACAGAGTGGTTGCCTATTATCACTGCTCGTTTTCGTTTCTTTGCATATGTCCTAAGGAGTCAAGGACCTGTCGCTCGCGTAGCTGCAGGGCACCGGCGGCTAACGTGCCCACTGCTGGCCAGCGAGGCGACGTCATCTCGCCGTCGCTGTCAGATGCAGACCCTCGTCGATGTGGAGCGTGATCATGGTCCGGTAGTTGACGGTCGCCTTCTCGCCGTCGCGCAGCCGGAACACGAAGAAGCGGAGGAGCACGGCCGCGAAGATCTTCATCTGCCGGTACGCGAACTCCTTTCCCAGGCATATCCTCGGACCAGCCTGTGGAAAGACGCATGCAAAAGGACGTCGTCGTGAACATGATTGTTCGTCTGCATGAACATGATTGCAATGGCGTTTGAGTGAGAAAACTGAAGCCACCGTACCTGGAACGCTGTGAATTTGAAGGGGCTTTCCTGCTGGAATTCGCCATTCTGATCCAGCCACCGTTCCGGCCTGAAGACCTCGGCGTCTTTGCCCCAGAGGTACTCCATCCGGCCCATGGCGTAGGGGACGTAGAACACGATGTCGCCCTTGCTGACGCTAGAACCGTCAGGCAGGACATCGTCTCCGAAGCACTGCTTGTTATCCTGAATAACATGGTCAGCAGCTCAATTTCCAGAAAGGGGTGTCCTTCCAATTCCAGTGATTACTGACAAAGACGAAGTCATGGAACTAGCTAGGTATTCCTACTCACCAGAGGAACCGATGGGTACAGCCTGAGCGTCTCGGTCAGGGCGGCGTGCAGGTAGTGCATCTTGTTCAGGGCCTCGTCGGTCAGGCTCTGCGCGAACTCCTCCACGGTTGCCGCCGTCTCGCTGGCGGCGTTGGTCACCCTTGTGGCCTCTTGAACAACCTTCTCCTGGATCTCCGGGTGCTTGCACGCCATGTAGAGGAACCAGGCAAGTGCCCCCGCCGTCGTGTCCTTGCCGGCGATGACTATGTTCAGTATGATGTCCCTCAGGTACTTGTAGTCCACCGTCCCGGATTCGTTCGTCGCCGTTCGGATGAACCTGGACAGCATGTCCTGCCTCGAATCCTCCTACATCGCGCAATCGAGGGATGGATGGATGTGTCAGTTCATTCAGCGTGCAGAGCGTTCGACAGAAACATCATTTGGATGGAGTTGTTGCAGAGACGACGATGACGATGGCTTTGCACTCACAGGGACAGCGTCCTCGGTGGCCTTGCTGTGAGAGAGCTCCTGGGCCCTGTCGCGGATGCACTTGTACACGAACTCGTCGACGACCTTGACCCGCTGCCTGAGCTTGGCCTCGGAGCCGACGCCGAGGAACCTCTGCGCCTTCCAGAAGGCGTTGACGTAGCGGAGCAGCGTGAACTCGCTGGCGTCGTCGAACGCCGCGGCGAAGCGGCTCCCTTTCTCCGAGCCGCCCATCAGCGTGTCGAGGTCAAGGCCGAAGGCGATGGTGAAGATGGAGTCCATGGTCGCCCTGAGCGCGAGGCCCTGGAACTCCATGGGCTGCCCTGACGCCGCGTTTCCCGCGACGATGCCGGCCAGCCTGGCGGCGTTCCGCTTGAAGACGGCGCCGCTGAAGTCGCGGAGCGCCCTCGTGGAGAAGTCGTAGCTGGCGATCTTCCGCTGCTGCCTCCACTTGTCGCCGTCCACGGCGAAGATGCCATCGCCAAACAGGTCGGCCATGTTCTCGTAGTTGAAGGTGCCCTGCACGGTTCAGACGAAGCGCACATCATCGTCTGCTGGAAACACAAGGAAATTCGGAAACCCCATTAAAGGTCCATACGAAAAAGACATGCTTTATGGAGGCCCATTTGTTGTGCAAGGCCTTGTTTACTTACCCCAAAATGCTAAAACTTTCATCACATCAAATCTTCCGACATATATATGGAATATTAAATAAAAATAAAAAAAAATAACTAATTCTATAGTTTACTTATATTTTGCGAGACGAATTTTTTAAGACTAATTAATCTATAATTGGACAATAATTGTCATATACTCCTAAAAACGAAAATGTTACGGTAGCCCAAAAACTTTTCACAAGGAAACTAGGTCAGTTTAGCCCAAAATCTAAAAACTTTTCAAAATTTCTCGTCACATCGAATCTTACGGCAAATGCATAGAATATTAAATATAGATAAAAAAATAAATAATTGCACAATTTATCTGTAAATTGCGAAACAAAATTTTAAAACCTAGTTAGTCTATAGTTAAATAATAATTACTAAATAAAAATGAAAGTGTTTGAGTTCCAAAAACTTTTCATCTCCCTAATTAAATAAGGCCTAAACAAGGCGCAACTAAGGCCTTGTTTAGTTCGCAAAAATTGTGTTTTTGGCTACTATAGCACTTCGTTTTTATTTGACAAACATTGTCCAATCATAGAGTAACTAGGCTCAAAAGATTCATCTCACAAATTACAGGTAAACTGTGTAATTAGTTTTTATTTTCATCTATATTTAATACTCCATGCATGCGGCCAAAGATTCGATATTACGGAGAATTTTGAAATTTTTTACGAACTAAACAAGGCCTAAAAGCCTTCCATCCTTTTGCGTGGGTTGGGATTCAGTGGCCTCGTTACTGGCCCACACGTGACACGTGATAGACAACAGCCAAAAACCAGCTTGCCGCACTTAGGGCCTGTTTAGTTCCCCATAAAAAAATTTGCATCCATCCCGTCAAATTTTTAGATACATGCATGGAACACTAAATATAAATAAAAAATAAACTAATTATACAGTTTGGTTAAAAATCGTGAGACGAATCTTTTAAGCCTAGTTACTCCATGATTAACCTTAAGTGCTACAGTAACCCACATGTGCTAATGACAGATTAATTATGTTTAATAGATTTGTCTTGCAGTTTTCTGACGAGCTATGTAATTTATTTTTTTATTAGTTTCTAAAACCCTTTCGACATCCTTCGACATATCGGATGTGACACACAAAAAATTTTCATCTCCAATATAGAAACAGGGCCTGAACAAAATGAAAATTTAAAATATGATTTCTTCGAGAAGGACGCCTGAAAGCACTGTCTGTTCGAACTCTCGGAAAACACCACCAACTCCTTGTGTGTATGGTGGAGGACTGGAGGGCACCCCAACCCAATCTTGTGATGCCGCACAGCCTCCACAAGTTGCTCAATACTTCAAGAGCGACGTCCGAGGAAAGGCCAACGACGGAGAGGGAGTGCGTGTCTTCCTAGTAGCTAGGCTAAGTTCTAGCCCCTCGGCCAAACTTGCAGTTGCAGCGCACAAAAATAATATGAAACACAGAAGCATACTAAGCTTAATTAAGCTTACTACGGTGCTCACCTTGCCGTAGTTGGCGAAGTTGGTCCTGAGGATGTGCTCGACCACGGCGGGGTCGCACGTGTAAATCTGCCGGCGGCCGGCCGGCGCCAGCAGCTGGACGGTCTTGCGCTTGCGGAACAGGTCCGCGTGGTAGTCGTGCAGCCGCCGGACGTGGTACAGCTGGTGGAACACGGTGCCCACCACGGGCGCGTACCGCTTCTTCGGCTGCTTGCTGCGCTGCCCGCGGCGGCCGACGACGAGCAGGTAGTACGAGCAGATCGCGAGCAGCGCGACGCCGGCGGCGGCCAGTGCCGTGGAGTAGTAGTCTTGTGCTCCCATGGCTAGAGAGTTTGGGATGGGTACTCAAAAACCTGGATCCGGCTCTTGCGGGGCAGCTGCACTTGGAGGATGGTCGTATTATATAGGCGTGATGGCTTCTCTCACTCGTCGTCGCCAATTCGTCATCCAAGAATACTATTATATCGTTATATACTACCCCAACTCACAACCCCCAATCATAAAAACATATTTCAAGTCGTCCTAGAGATGGCAACGAGTAAATCCGTATCGGGTATAGATACCTCGTACCTATCCCCACCAGAAAAAATCAGGCCATGTTTAGTTCTAAAAATTTTATAAAATGAGCACAATAGTATTTTTGTTTGTATTTGATAAATATTATCCATTAATTAAGTTTAAAAATTTCGTCTCACAAATTACAGATAAACTGTGAATTAATTATTTCTTTTATCTATATTTAATGCTTCATGTATGTGTCACAAGATTCGATGTGATGGGGAATAAAAATTTTGTAATTTTTTTGGGAACTAAGGCCTTATTTATTTCCCAAAAAAATTGCAAAAAATTTCAGATTCCCCGTCATATCGAATCTTACGGCGCATACATGAAGTATTAAATATAGATAAAAATAATAACTAATTGCACAATTTGCATGTAATTTACGAGACGAATCTTTTGAGCCTAGTTAGGCCATAATTGGATAATATTTGTCAAAAATACAAACGAAAATGCTACAATGTCTATTTTGCAAAATTTTTTGGAACTAAACAAACAAGGCCTCAATACCATCAGTACATATATATATGAGCAGTTCGATCCAAAGCTTGCTTTTTTTGACCCGGCACGAGCACAGCCTGACCTGGTGCTGAGCGGGTCGAGGCTAGCATGGCCCGGAGGAGCAGGCCACGCTTGGTCTGCATCCCAGGCACGTGGGTTCGCACGACACGGTCCGAAATTTAGTGGAGGCCCGGTGTTGGCCCACTGCCGGCCTTGGCCTGCTAAAAGCCCACGGTCCCACTCCCCCAAAAACCCAATCCACAACTCCCTCCCTACCTCCTCTCACGCCGCATTCGCACACCGTAAGTTCGTGACTCGCCTCTCGCATGTCGCGCATCGGGCGACACCGCACTTCCCACTCCTCCCCCGCTCGGTTCTCGCTCGTTGCTCCATTCGCACATCCAGTCACAGATCGTGCCACAACGTCTAGCTTCAAGCACGCCGGCAACCGACCTCCTCCTCCATGGCCCTCCCCCCAAGCGGTGGTTGCCTCCTCCACGACCCATGTGGCCGCACCATAGGCACCCGCATCGAGCGCGGTGATGTCGAGTGTGGCTACCGACTAGCCATGCACCTCCTCCAGTCCCATGTGCGGCCACATCGTAGGCACCGACCACCTTCACCTCCTCCACGCCACCAGTGCAACTTGCGGGCATGGAGCTGCCTGCTCTCTCGGCCTCCCCTTCTCTTCTCTTAGTGGGCCTTGGGCCAGCAAGGCCTGCTAAAAAGCTAGGCTTATCGGGCTGGCTCAACATGAAAACTGGCCCAACATGCTGTGACTGGACCGTTAGTGAGGCACTAAGCCTAGGGAGGCACTGTCGGGCCCTGTCATGCCTTGCCTGGTCGGGCCATACCAGCCTGTTGCCCATATATATAGGTGCGGAAGGTTCTCTGGTGAACGAGAGTAGTGGCCTGTCGTTGGGCGCTTAGAAGGAAGACATGAGCTGTGGGTGGTGGGGTGATGGTGTCAGGGAAGGGTGAGGGATCGACCTATTGGGAGAAAAGGGGTTAAATACTACTTATTAGGGTTTCCACTTTGGGCTAGGCTACTTTTATTTGGGGATAAGGTAGGTGGAAGGTCTATGTGGCTTTACAGGTATTTTCACAGGTTAATGGGGCATGGGGAGTGCTGCAAAGTTCCAATACCTGTGTACCCGATGGGTGAAAGATTTTGCCTATTTATATATCCACCACACGTTTAGTCTATATTTATATATCCTAATAGAGTAAATATCCATGGAATACCGGGTCGAGGGTTCTTGTTGCCATCTTTTATGTCATCCCATGACAGCATGCATATATCCACAACATTTTGAACTTCTCTCCGGTACATTGTTTGAGAATTTGGCACATAGCCATGCACATATATTGCCGGCCGAGTAAAGTTACATTCAAGGTGAAATCTTGATTCTGTCAGGAACGGAACAAGGTAGGACGATGGCGACCGACTTGGGTCGCTTATCGGTGTGTGGCGTCACACAAGATTTTCCTTTGTTTTTTTTCGATAGCTTCGTGGTATATTACGGTAGTACTCCATACGTCCTATCAATGTCTTTATCATACTTCCAAAAAAAAGGTCTTTATCATACAGCTTAACAAAGAAGCAAAACGACGGCCGCCGGGAGCACCATTTTGGATCGATACGATCAACAAGATGTATCGAAAGCTCTGCTTAATGAATCTGCTAGCCTGCAGGGCGTAACCCCTATGTGATGTGCATGCTGGTGCCATATGTGCTTTCGTCTTGGGGGAGTCGAAACAGACTGCATGGCATATGATTGGAGACTGACAAACGAGACTTTGGCAATACACATAATATATAGCTACTTGAAATGTAATTGCAAATTGAACATTGGTTGCTTTGTTAGTTTTTTTATTACGGAGAATTCTGTCTATTTGAGTTTAAATCATCAATATAATGCGAGTATTAATATTTTTCAAATTTAGTTTTTAACTAATGGCTTTATTTTTAAAATCTACTGGCTCAGTCTCTCGAAAAAACTTATATAATAGGGTTATGACCTTTATATTTGTGTTAGCGTGTAATGTGCTTAAAAAATCCTCAGAAATGCAAATAGCGACTGAGGTTAACTAAAAAAAATCAGTGACAAGAGAATGCAAAAGTTAGGCAAAAAATAAATGCATGGTACATGCCTAGATATTTTTGCATGACAAAATCTTCACCCAGATAACCTGTAAAAAAATGGGTGGCCGCATCATGAACACGGTTTCTTATGCAATGGACTTTTGGAGATAGGGCTGCACCTTTTTTTACTGTGCCCTTTCCCAAAAGCCATTTGGAGCAAGGTGTTATCTTAGGAAAATATTGATGTCCACCTGCCCAACAAGATCCCATAGTGCTTGGCCGACTGGCGGGAAGATGTGACGTGCACGACACTGAACCAAGAATAGCGAACATTTAACGGACTATTTATTTACATTATGTGAAACTTATGGAAGAAAAGAAATAGGAACATTTTTGAAAATGAGCACAAAACGACGGCACAAGTTGTCCATCTAACAAAGGAGGGTATTCAGAGGCGAAAGGCCATATGTATTGTTAGTTAAAACAACTAGAACACGAGCAGTGACCTTTGCGTTTTGGTTCGCTGACCAGTATCCTGGGCACCTTAGGGTGCCTTTGTGCATAAAACTTTATTTCTTTCTTAGGCCTTATTTAGTTTCAATTTCTTTTTTAGAATAGACATTATAGCACTTTTGTTTGTATTTGACAAATATTATCTAATTATAATTATGGACTAACCAGATTTAAAAAATTCGTCTTGTAAATTATAAGTAAAATATGTAAATTAGTTATTTCTTTTATCTATATTTAATGCTCCATACATATGCCGTAAGATTCGATGTAACGCGAAATCTAGAAAATTTTACAATTTATTTGAACTAAACAGGGCCTTAATTGAGGGATAGTGCTCCTGTCTTTATTCAAAAAAATTAGTGACTAGTTAGGTAAATTCTCCGGGGGTACGTCGTTGGTTGCCAGCCTTTATCTTGATGGATGCGTGTTCAATTTGACCCGTACGTATGTACTCCTCTACTTCAACTCCTATAATTTATGCCATTCATTTTTTTAAATTTGATCAATATTATAAGAAAAAACATTAATATCTATAATATAAAATGAGTATCTTATAAAAATATATTCTATGATAAATCTAATAGTATTAATTTGGTACTATAAATCTGAACATTTTTTTTTCTAAAAATTTAATCAAAGTTTTAAAAATTTGACTTAAGATAACTCTAAAGGTTAAAACTTTCAAGGAGTATGAGCGCACGTATACCTTCAAGGCACCAGCTGGGTGTCTGAACTCAGCAATCATCGTAGCACGCATGCATGCAAAGCATCTCCAACAATTTGATAAAAATCACATGACAATTCTTGTAATTTGGCAAGTGACTAAAACATATGGCAAGTAAAAAAAATTAGTATCTCCAATAGTTTGCCATTTGGGTTTGGCAAAAGCATGCATTCAAGGGAGCAGATTCACCTTGTACCTGGACCGCACATGCAATCGGCTTATCACAAACAGCGCGGGAGAGAAGGCGTCGCTGCGATGGCAAGTTTTCGGAAGCGCCCAAATATACGCGTGAAAGCTTCCTGGATGGCAACTCGGCAAATTTGACAAGTGCTTTAACAAACTGTTGGAGCATTATTTTTCTTGTTTTGCTAAGGATAGCAAATGGAATCGACAAACTATTGGAGATGCTAAGTTTAACAGCTCATCTCACACGTTAGTCTAAACTCTGAAGTCATCATTCTCTTTTGTAGAAAAACCTTTGCTAGCTGATGCGGTTTGACTTTTATCCAAAGAAACTCAATTTGCAAAGTGGCTTCTCCAAATCAGAGAACACCAGAACTATATATATATATAT
>Ga0182004_10003144_pt1 | contig 13068 bp, 21 predicted proteins | sample Sormic07211540_1_FD_120479 | JGI IMG/M metagenome (GOLD analysis project Ga0182004, IMG submission 120479) | Endophyte microbial communities from Sorghum bicolor roots, Mead, Nebraska, USA - 072115-40_1 MetaG | ecosystem: Host-associated > Plants > Roots > Unclassified | place: USA: Nebraska... | reverse complement strand
ATGTGCAATGAGCTCCTCCATCATCACATCATCACCTGTGGACTAATCTCCTGTGTATCTCACATAAACACTATTAGTCCACCTAAGTTGTCACTCAATTACCAAAACCAAACAAGGACCTTTTAGGGGAGCCCGGCGCAGGCGTTAGAGGTCTAGCATCTCTGACCCCGCCACCGAGGCAAGGGCCCGTCCGGCCCTCCCCCCGCATATCTCTCACCAGATTGCCCATTCTTCTGGCCCACGAGGCGCTAGGGGAAGGGCCCGTGGAGCATCAGGCTCAGCTCCACGAACCAGCAGGGGAGCGTCACGACCCCCTGTTCCGCCCCGGTCAAATGGCAAAGCACGGCTCCCATCTCCTCCTCAGAAGACGGACCAGGGGACCTCGACTTCTCACCGTCCTCCACCTACAGGCGGACGGATGGCAGCTACGCCTTCTGAGCTCCCTTTCGTGTTCAGGAGCACAGCCGCCACCTATGCCTCTTCTGCGAGCACTTCATTAAGTGCGTACGCGGACCTCCCGGGGCATCACTTGAGGTCTGCTCTAGACCTCTTCACGACACCACCCGTTTCATCATACCCTGAGGATCCCATCTCGGGAGAAGACGAATGGGCTGGCGCTGATTTTTCCGGTTGTGGCGACCCGGAAACTTTCATGCGCTTTCTTGAGGCTAGCAACTATTGCCTCGCCTACTCCGACTCCGATGACGGTGGCTACGACCCGTCGCGAGAGTGCTTCAACCTCGAGGTTGGAGGAGCATCCCCTGACGCCCAAGGTGGCGCAGGGCCCTCTAAGTGGTGGAACGCAACTCCACCTCCCAACACGACTCGTGGAAGCCATCTTGGAGCGCGCGGGGCCGCATCAGCCCCTGTAGAGGTTCGACGCCCTGACCTCAAATAGCTCAACGAGCTAGAGACCAGGCTCGAAGAAGAGCGTGTACGCCTCCGGCAACTGCGCGAGACCCTGGTGTAGGACCAGTCTGCCCGCGGGGACGGAGGCATGGCTAGACGCTGTGCCCGGGACGTCAACCGCCGCATTGTCGAGGACGAAGGGGGAGATAACCCCCCAATCTTCAGCACGACAAGGCAGAATGTAATGGCTGCCGCACTTCTCCTCAGAGCGATGCCCGAGCCATCGACTCCTAAGGGGAGAAGGGTGCGCTAGGGGCTGCGTGGCCTCCTAGAGCAGGCCATGGTACAGAACGCAGAAAGTTCTGCGTCACAGTCCCACGGTGCGAGACACCGAGGGGATCAACTCCCTCCTAACAAGGTGCCAATGGTGCAGGGCCCGGCACCCCCTAACCCGCAAGGGGGCACCAAAGCCCCATCCGTCCACGAACGTGTCAGGACTAATGTGGACGCACGGGCCAACCTTGAGGCCAGACGGCATGACAAGGACGAGGCTGAGTCTCGGCGTTACCGACCTCGCCGAGGCAGGAAGTACGACCCCGACCACGATCGCAGCACGTCGCCAGAGCCTCCGGGTCCCCGTGTCTTCAGCGAGGCCATCCGTAGGGCCAAATTCCCAGCCCAATTTCAACAGCTCGCTAACCTCACCAAGTACTTAGGGAAAACCAACCCTGAGCTCTGGCTAGCGGACTACCGCCTAGCATGCCAGCTAGGTGGAGCGGACGATGACCTGCTCATCATCCGCAACTTGCCACTACACTTAGCCGATTCGGCCAGAGCGTGGCTCGAGCATCTTCCTGAGCGCATGATCCATAGCTGGGCTGACCTAGTTAGGATCTTTATCGGGAACTTCTAGGGCACATATGTGCGTCCGGGAAATTCCTAGGATCTCAGGAGCAGCTGGCAGAAGTCTGATGAGTCTCTCCAAGATTTCATCAGGTGATTCTCCAAGCAATGCACCGAGCCCCCCAACATCACAGACTCCGACGTCATCGGAGCCTTCATCACTGGCACCACCTGCAAGGAGCTGGTACACGAGCTCGGCCACAAGGCCCCCACGAGCACTAGTCAGTTGCTCGACATTGCCACCAACTTTGCCTCGGGTGAGGAGGCAGTTGGTGCAATTTTCTCCGATGGCACTGCCAAGGGGAAACAAAAGACCGAGGCCACCGAGGCCTCGGGCTCCCGTGACCCTAAGAAGAAGAAAAATGGCCGCAAGGGAAAGCAGGGTCGGTCGAATGACAACTTGGTCGCCGCAGCGGATCGCAAGAACCCCAAGCGGGCTCCTGCTGGCCCTGGCCTCTTCGACGAGATGTTGAAGAAGCCGTGTCCCGACCACAGGGAACCAACCAAGCACACCCTCGAGGAGTGCACCGTCCTACGTCGGTACTATACCAACATCATAGCCAAGGAAAGCGCCAAAGAGCCTCCCAAGGAAAACGATGCCGAGGGAGAAGGCTTCCCCAAGGTCAAGAACTGCCTCTTGATCTTTGGTGGATGTGCGGCTCGCCTCACCGCGAGTCAAAGGAAGCACGAGCTCCAAGAGGTTTGCACGGTTAGCACAGCCGCGCCCTCGTACCTCAAATGGTCGGAGAGCGCAATCACGTTTGATCGGCAGGATCACTCATATCGGATCCCTAATCCTGAGTGCTATCCACTGATCGTCGATCCCATCATCGCCGAGACTCGTCTCTCCAAGGTGTTGATGGACGGAGGCAGCGGCCTCAACATTCTTTACGCCGAGACCTTGGCCCTCATGGGGATCAGCAAGTCTCGGCTAAGGAACGATGCATCACCATTCCATGGAGTGGTGCCGGGACATCGCACCCATCCCCTCGGGCAGATCGACCTGCGCGTCTGCTTCGGGATCCCCGACAACTTCAGGCGGGAGTCCTCACTTTCGACGTGGTTGGGTTCCCAGGGACCTATCACGCGGTCCTGGGGTGATCGTGCTATGCCAAATTCATGGTCGTCCCCAATTACACCTACCTCAAGCTCAAGATGCCAGGTCCAAACGGCATCATCACCGTTAGCACAACGAGCCAGCATGCCTACCAATGCGATGTCAAGTGCATTGAGCAGGCTGAGGCTCTGGTTGAGTCCCTGTCCATCTTCACCAATCTCGGTGACGGTGACCAGGACGTCCCCGACCTCAAGCGTCACGCCAAGAGCTTCGAGCCGGCAGAGGAGACCAAGCTCGTCTTCCTCGACCCTGAGGCCTCAGAAGGCAAGGTGTTGAGGATCAGCTCGAGCCTCGATCCCAAATAGGAAGCAGTGCTCGTCGACTTTCTCTGTGCAAACGTCGACGTGTTTGCATGGAGCCCCTCGGACATGCCAGGCAGACCGAGGGAAGTCGCCGAGCACTCCTTGGACATCCGAGCCGGCTCCAAGCCCGTGAAGCAGTGCCTGCGCCGATTCGATGAGGAGAAGCGTCGGGGCATCAGGGAGGACATCCACAAGCTGCTGGCGGCCGGATTCATCAAGGAGGTATTCCATCCCGAGTGGTTAGCTAACCCTGTACTGGTTAAAAAGAAAAATGGGAAGTGGAGGATGTGTGTAGACTATACATGTTTAAATAAAGCATGTCCTAAGAATCCTTTTCCATTATCCCGTATCGACTAGATAGTTGACTCTACCGCGGGGTGTGAAACTTTGTCTTTCCTTGATGCATATTCTGGATACCACCAAATTAAGATGAAAGAGTCTGACCAGCTCGCGACTTCTTTCATCACCCCTTTCGGAATGTTTTGCTACGTAACCATGTCGTTCGGCCTTAAGAACGCAGGGGCTACATACCAGCGGTGTATGCTCCAGGTCTTCGGGGACCTCATAGCCAGGACGGTAGAAGCTTATGTAGATGACATCATGGTCAAATCCAGGAAGGCAAGCGGCCTTGTGACCGACCTGGATGAAACATTCCAATGCCTCAGGGCCAAGGGAATCAGACTGAACCCCAAAAAATGCATTTTTGGGGTCCCCCGAGGCATGCTCCTCGAGTTCATAGTATCTGAGCAAGGGATCGAGGCCAACCCCGAGAAGGTCTCGGCCATCACGAACATGGGCCCGATCTGTAACCTAAAGGGAGTGTAGAGAATCATGGGATGCCTAGCATCTCTCAGTCGTTTCATCTCCCACCTCAGGGTGAAAGGACTACCTATGTATAGGTTGCTTAGATAATCCAAGCATTTTTTCTGGACCCCCAAGGCCCAGGAAGCCCTTGACAAGCTCAAGGCCTTGCTTACCAACCCTCCCATCTTGCTACCCCCGCCGAGGGGGAACCGTTACTCCTCTATGTCGCAGCCACCGATCAGGTGGCCAGCGCAGCTATCGTGGTCGAAAGAAAGGAAGAAGGGCACACCCTACCGGTCCAAAAGCCGGTGTTCTTCGTTAGTGAGGTACTATCCGACACAAAGACCCGATACCCCCAGATCCAGAAACTACTCTACAATAGTCTTAGCCTGACCCAAGCTCCGCCATTATTTTGAGTCTCATCCAATCTTGGTAGTATCGTCGTTCCCACTGGGTGAAGTAATCCAAAACTGAGAAGCTAATGGCAGAATCACTAAATGGGCTATAGAGCTCATGGGTGATGGGATCACCTATGAGCCTCGAAAAGCTATAAAATCCCAAGTTTTAGCGGATTTCGTAGCTGAGTGGACGGGAACCCAACTCCCGCCGCCACAGATCCAGTCTGAGTGCTGTATCTTGTACTTCGATGGGTCTCTGATGAAAACTGGGGCTGGCGCAGGCCTCGTCTTCATTTCACCCCTCACAGTAAGGACGCGATACGCAATCCGACTCCACTTCACCGCCTCAAACAACATGGCGGAGTATGAGGCCCTAGTTAATGGTCTTCACATTGCGGTCAAGCTTGGGATCAAGCGACTCGATGTCCAAGGCGACTCTAGGCTCATCATCGACCAAGTCATGAAAGAGTCCAGTTGCCATGATCCCAAGATGGACGCATACTGCTAGACGGTCCGGCGCCTAGAGGAAAAGTTCGACGGCCTCGAGCTTAACCGCGTGTTAAGAAAATACAATGAAGCTGCCGATGCGCTCGCTAAAATGGCATCCGAACGGGCCATGGTCCCCCGGATGTCTTCGTCAGTGACCTCTACAAGCCTTCCGTCGACTACAAAGACGACGGGGGCTCGGATCCACCCTCGGTCGACTCAGGTCTCGACCCCGAGGCCTCCATGGCTCCTAAGCTGGAGGCCATGGACTTTGAGTCTGAGCCTCCCGCACCCGACGACTTGCTGGATTGGTGTTACCCACTGCTGCAACACCTCATCGATGGCACTTTGCCCCCAGATCAAGCCGAGGCATGGCGTGTAGCTCGTCGCGCCAAGACCTTCGTCCTGCTCGACGGAGAGATGTACAAGCGCAGCCCCTCAGGCATTCTCATGCGCTACATCACCCGTCAAGAAGGAATCAAGCTCCTTGAGGACATACACTTGGGGGCTTGTGGCCACCATGCTGCGCCTCGGACACTAGTGGGGAATGCCTTCCGACAAGGCTTCTACTGGCCCACCACCGTGGCTGATGCCACATAGATCGTGCGAACCTATGAGGGATGCCAATTCTATGCTCGGCAGATTCACCTCCCAGCTCAGGCTCTGTAAACGATCCCCATCACTTGGCCCTTTGCTGTTTGGGGCCTCGACCTCGTCTGGCCTCTGCAGAAAGCGCCCAAGGGCTTCACCCACTTGCTTGTCGCGATCGACAAGTTCTCCAAGTGGATTGAGGTCCGACCCATCACAAGGATCAAGGCTGAACAACCTGTGCTGTTTTTCACAGACATCATCCATTGATTTGGAGTGCCCAACTCCATAATCACTGATAACGGCACACAGTTCACCGGACGGAAGTTCCTGGAGTTCTGTGACAGACACCACATACGTGTGGACTGGGCGGCAGTGGCTCATCCAAAGACCAATGGCTAGGTAGAACGTGCCAACGACATGATTCTCCAAGGTCTGAAGCCTAGGATCTTTAACCGGTTGGACAAATTTGGAAAGAGGTGGCTTAAAGAGCTACCGGCCATGATCTGGAGTCTAAGGACTTCCTGAAGCCGAGCCACCGGCTTCACCCTGCTCTTCATGGTTTATGGGTCCGAGGCTGTCCTCCCCACGGACCTAGAGTACGGGTCTCCAAGGGTACAAGCCTACGATGAAAATAGCTACAAGACATTCCAAGAAGACACGCTGGACCAACTGGACGAGGCTAGGGACGTAGCCCTCCTACATTTCGCCAAGTACCAGCAAGCCCTCCGACGCTACCATGCCCGCTGAGTCCGAGGCCGAGCTTTTCAAGTCGGTGACCTGGTGCTAAGGCTCAGGCAGAGCAACAAGGGCCGTCACAATCTCACACCTCCCTGGGAAGGACCCTTCGTCATCGCCGAGGTCCTCCGACCTGGCACATACAAGCTCGCCAACGAAGCAGGAGTGGTCCTCAGCAACGTATGGAACATAGAGCAGCTACGTCGCTTCTACCCTTAAAATTTTGTAAAGAGATTCATTTGTTCTTTACCATGGAAAAATAATGAAAATGCAAATCATATAATTGTTTCTTTTTAGAGAGTAGGCCTCGTCTCTGCCCCACAGAATCCGAGCCTCCCTCGGGGGCTACACGGGGGAACCCCCTGTGGTAACTCCAAAATTTTTTCTTGTTTGCACAAGTTAATGCACCCCTACCCAAGGTCTTCCCTCCATTTCCTAAAGAATCTAAAAAGCCACAGACTCATCACCCAAATCTTAAGAAGGCGTGAGCCTAAGGGAAGATCGACGCCCACAGGCTAAGACACCCTCTACTCGCCCCCTAAGATTGGGAAATGAATCTGTCCGGATTTCTAGATTACTAAGGAAAAGAAAGAAACTCAGGCTCGGGACACTCTAGCTAACACAGGCCCTAAGTGGCTCGCCCGACCCCGCGCTGCCGAGGTTGGGTCGGCCCAGGGTATAGATAACAAAAACACAAGGAAAATCCTAAAAAGAACACTCATATTAAACATTCATACTAAACATCAAGTTTCATAAAAAACAAGGCCCATCGGCCTTTGATGTTCATAAACAAAAGATAACTAATTACAAGGGCCTCACTGCCCTGACTGCCCAGGTCCCTGCGCGCCGAGAGGAGGAAGTTCCACTTCGACGTCGAAGTAGGTGGCCAAAGCGTTCCCCGGGGCGTGCGCGGCGTTAGCAAGCTTTTGCAGCTCCTCCTGGGCCTCCGCCTCGTCGTCGGGGAGGACATAGCCCTCACTGACCGCCGACCAGTCAATGCCGACGTAGTGAGAGCTCACCACCGCCAGGGCTTTCTTCACCCCAGCGTGGAGTGCCTCCCTCAGCCTCTCCCTGGCCCGAGAATATAGAGCCTCAACGTGGCTCCATAGGGACGACCCCGACGCACTCGCCGTGACCCCGAGCCCCTCACACGCCGAGCCCCTCCAGCGTCGAGCGGTCCGCCACCTCGGCGTCAAGGGACGTCTTTAAGGCATCGGCGGCAGAGGCTGCCTCGGCCACCTTCTTCTCCAGCTCTGTCAAAAAATAGGACAGAAGGACAAAAGTTAGGAAAAGAAGTCCGCACGATAAAAAAGCAAAGGTAAAACACAACTCTCACCTTCAACCTGCTTTCGGTTTTCCTCTGAGCGCCGATGCTAGAGGGCCACCTCGCCCTAAGCCCCAGAAGGTCGGCCTGGGCTTGGTTAAGGGCAAAGTCCTTCTCGCCAAGCAAAGCCTCCACCCGAGCGACCTCACCCTTGTACCTCTCAGCGGCGGCGCTTTGCTCTTGGGATTCCAGGGTAAGGTCGCTGACCCTTTTCTCCAAGGGAGCAACCTTCTCCCAGGCTTCCCGAGCCTCGGTCACTAGATCCGAGCACTTCTGCCGAAGCTCGGCAGAGATCTCGCACTCCTTCGCGAGCTCCTCCGGGCAGCCTTCTCATTCTCATAGGGCGCCCAGGCGTCCCGCTCCCTGCGGAGAAAAACTGACTTCTCCAAGGATGTGGCCTTGAGCGCCTGCAAGATTTTATGTTGCATAAGGAACCAATTCAAAGATACAAATAAAGGACACTTCACAAAAGGGAAGGAAGCCTTACTTGGGCGAGCTTGTACATGTCTCGGCTCACAAGCTTGGACGCTCGGTTGATGGCCTCGACGCCGGCACGCCCGCATGCATCCAGACCCTACCAGAGGTAAGCCTCAGACGGGTCATCCAGAACAAATCTGGCCCTTCCCTCTAGGTCACCAAGGTCAGGCCAGACCACGGGGTTCTTACCCCACGGCGCGTCGCCCCCTCCTTCCCCTGAGGGAGCCTCGGGTCGGGTCGGGCCCTTCTCATGGGACCTTTTGGGAGGCACCACGCTGAGTGCCACCTCGACCCGGCCCTCCTCGGTCTGCCCGGGCCGACCCTGACCCCCCAGATCGGCATCCCCCGAAGGGGGAATGGTCCCGAGTGCCAGGACTGTTTCCTCTGGCTCTTGGGGCCTCGGCGTCCCCGCCTCCCTCACCGACGGATCTGGTGTCTTCTGCCTCGTCTCTTGCCCCCTTTCCTCGTGGGGGCGTTCGTCGTCTTCAAGACTCAAGGGGGGCGGTGACCTGGGCCTTGCTGACCCGGGGGTCAACTGTGCCCCCCTCTTCACGGCTTTCAGGGGTGCGAGCCCCACTGAAGCCACCTTGTGCTTCCGGCTGGTGGAGAGACGACGTGAATTAGAAGAAAGAGAAAAACAAAAAAGCAAAGAAAGACCAAACGCTAGCATTTACCTTGCCCGGGGGGCAGCGCTCTTCTGGGAGCTTGGAGCTCCCTGGGCGCCTCCCGAAGCGTTAGGGGTCGTTGGGCGAGCAACCGTCTCCCCTGCAGAAGGCACGGGGGCTCCGACGGTTGTCTCAGACCTCGACGCCTCTGCCGACCTCCCCACCTCAGCCCTAGCCGCTGGACGGGGCTCGGTTGGGCCTTCCGGTGCCACTGGCTCCTGGGGCGCCTCGAGCCCACCACCCGGCGCCCTTTCCCCCTCCTGGGGACCCGGGGGGACTGAGCCCCCTTGTGGGGCTCCGTCCTCCTCATCGTCAACAATGATATAGGGGGCGACTCTCACGCCCCCTGGGACATGAGAACCCTCAGGGGCCTCCGACCCTCCTCGGGCCCTCGACCCCTCTAGGACCTCGGTTCCCCCGCCAACGGGAGGGATCCCTTCATCTTCGTCCTCCTCGTCGGCAAGCTCGTTCAGCCAGTGCGGTTCCTCCCCACCTTCTATCTTAGAGACCGAAGTCTCAGGAGATTCGAGCACGGGAAGCCCCGCCTTCTCGGCCTCACGGCGGTTCTTGTCAGAGGTCTCATGGCGCTTAGCCTTCCTCGCCTTCTTCGCTTTCTTCTCCTCCTCCTTAGCTCATTTTTGCTCCTCGTTCCGGGCTCGATTTTTGGCTCGAAGCTCCCTGTCCTCCGGGACTGGGGGCAGGGAGTCCCTGACGACCCCCATCCCCTGCAAACGAACGACAATCAAGACCAAAGCGAGGAAAGAGGGAAACCAAGGCAAGATCGGAGATAAAGGCGGCATCTTACCAGCGAAATGTAACCTCTATCAGGGCGCATCGGCACCACGCGGGAATCCTTCAGATCTGAGGATATAGTCCTTGAGATCCGGGTGCATATCTCCGTCGCGGACACTGGCGCCTCCAGCATCCGCGTCCCGACCCAGGGCGTCTCCCGGGTCATCTCCCACATGAATACCCTCCGTTGCGCCAGCGGCAGCAGGCTCCGCTTGTGGAAAGCCACCGCCACCGTGGCCGCGGTAACCCCAGCATGACGAAGCTTCTCGAGGCCCGCGAGAAGGACGTCGAGCCTCTTCTGCTCGTCCACGGGGGCGCCCCACCCCCACTTCACGGGGCACTCAATCACCATCCTCCCGGTATACTCCGGGAGCAGCCCGCCATCATTCTAGAGGTAGAACCATCTGTTCTGCCACCCCCGGTTCGACGAAGGCATGATGCTCGGATGTACAGCTGGGAGCGAGACTGAGGGAGTTGCAGCGTGCAACCGCCGGCCCGCAGGGGCCTCTTCTCCCCTCCCTCATTGCGGGAGGACATCTTCGCCTTGAAAAGGTGGAGCCAGAGGTTCCAGTGGGGAGGAATCCCCAAGAACCCCTCGCACACCGTGGCAAAGATTGTCGCCTGCATGATAGAGTTGGGGTTGAGGCTGTGCAGCTCCACCCCGTAGTAATGGAGGATGGCTCGGATGAGCCGGCCGGCGGGCGTTCTGAACCCCCATTCCAGGAACGACAGGAAACAGACCATGTAGCCTGGAGGTGGGTTTGGTTCCCTGTCGTTCACCGGGGGAACGATCCACTCCGGCGCACCCTCATCCGTGATGGGGCGGAGGAGCCCGCTCTTCACACGGGCGTCCAACGCCGCCCTGGTTGTGTTGCAGGGGTACCACGCGTCATCGCCGGCCATGGCTGCAGACGGAAGGGGGCGTTAGCACTAGCAAAGCAATGTCAAGGAGGCGGCAGCAGAAGATTTGGGAGGCAAGGGTGTCTGAGGGCAAGAGTAGGTAGAAAGGCAGAGGTGCCCTGCGGCGGCTTTTATAGAAAGGGAATACCACGGCTCCGCCTCCCACGCAGCAGACCGACGAGAAAAAGGGCAACCATCGTTCCCTCACTAATCAGGTGAGAGACTCGAAGCACCCACTTCTCTCGATTCTCACGCCCACTGCGCCCACGTGCGCATTAAATTCGCAGGCAAGGCGTCACATCCGGCTCAGGCACAACGGCACGACCGTTCTAGCTCCCCATGCGAGTCACTTCAAAAGGAGTGCCCTGAAAAGCTATGTCAGGGTGGTTCCTTCCAGGGTAAGCGGCGCCCGAGCCAAGCATCAAGGCGGTTCCTCCCAGGGCAAGCTCCGTCTCGCTCGACCCCCCTGCTGCAACCAATCCGAAAACTCTCAAGGTAAAAATCCCTGGGCCATGGCCACCTACGTTCCAGAGGTTATGAGACTGACCCGAGTAAGGGATGACCGAAAACTCTCAAGTAGGTTGGAACAGTCGCCTCAGGATGACCGAGCAAGGGATGACTGAGGATGAGCACAATAGAGGCCATGGTACGAGCCCCTAGGGGATCGGCGCATCTCCGTCAGTCGTATCCGAGACCCATGCGGGTGTCACGCGAGTGGGATCCCATCGAGGGAGGCACCGAGCCCTCGGAACCTATTGAACGGTTCTGACATCCACCGTGACTGCCCTCGGGTATTTTGAGATGTGCCCATAGGGCCACAAGCCGACCCCTATCGAATGGGACTCGGGCATCCACTTGGATTTACCCGCTTGCAGCTCTCTGGGAACATCAATACTCGCCCATCGAGGGTAGTACGGCGCCACCCATCCCTCCTTCGAGCGAAAGGACGAATGAGGGGCATAACGACAAGACGGGAAAGAACCTGATCGACCCATGTAGGGAAAGGGCTCGGGGGCTTCCCCGCATAAGGGGAACAGGCACTACATGTAAAGAACACGTAACCTATCCTCCGAATACTCCCGACTACAACATTCAGGGGTAAAAGCCTTTGAAGGAATGACACCATTCCTCCAAAAGGCTCGGGGGCTACACCCGGCGGGTGCGCTCGCGCGCACCCCCCGAAGGAAATAAGAAACTCCAAATCAACAAGATCGTCCCTTAAAAGAAAACATCTGAAGGGGTGCCTTCACCCCTCCAAAGGCTCGGGGGCTACTGTTGGGTACCATGAAAAGGGATACCCAAATCAGAGGAATAAAAATTGCAAAAAGGATATAAGGCAAACACCTGAGATTACCAGGGATTGGGCGCAGGTTCCGTCTCGCCCGACTCCTTGGCCTCGGGCGCAAGCTCCGTCTCGCCCGACTCCTTCGCCTCGGGCGCAAGCTCCGGCTCGCCCGGCCCCTTGGCATCGGATGCAAATTCCGCCTCGCCCGACCCCTCTTGGGCTCGGGCGCAAACAACGCCTCGCCCGAGCCCCCATCCTGATGTGACGCTCGCCATATCCCCCATCCTGCGGTAGGCATGGTGGCAACTATTACAACCACTCCAGCCACTGTGTAGCCTTACCTCTTTTACTGTGAAGTACCGCCTCACAGTAAAAGAGGTATGGGGGAGATTAACATGTGTCACTGTGGCTGTCTTTTCTACTATTACAGGACACACTGCAGTATCACCGACCCGACCCCCACGACCTCAACAGGGCTCGACAACCCTTCACAGGAGCAACCATGCTGTCAGCCATGCCCCAAGGATGAGATGGGGAAGCCTCCACAGGGTCGGAACTGTTGCTTCACCATTTACCAGAAGTAGATCGCCAGCCAGCATATGTAAAAACCCTGTGACCCCTTGAGACTATAAAAGGGGAGACAGGGCACATATCCAAGACACACTCACAACATTAGAACACAAGGCAAGACCACACACTGCAGAGTAGCAAACATCGCTCTGTCCACCACTCAAAGTCGAGACATGGGACTTAGCCCTCTCTCGCAATCAGCTTGTACACCCCTACTACAAGCACTCTCAGGTGCAAGGTAATACAGGCTCTAAATCTCAACTGCACGTAGAGCACGCTTAGCCTGAACCAGTATAACTCCCTGTGTTCCACTTGCATCACCATCTGGGTTAGGAGGACACGCAGACTTATTACTCGTTAGTGTCTAGGCGACGAGTCTAGACGCCGACAAAAAGGTAAATTAAAACAAGAAAAGAACAAAGAAAGGACAGGAAATAAAATTGTCGAGGGTACCAGTAAGGGGTATCCTAACTGATACACATAACAAGATTACCCGTACGCAGATCGAGGCCCCCAACTTGACGCTCTGATCGGTCACATGCACAATCATCGACGGCCGCAGCCTCGAAGACGGAAAGGGTGTCGGGCGAACCGCACAAGGGTCGAGCGCTAACTACCGTCGAATACGGAAATAGGCTCGAGCGAACCAGCAGGCGTCGAGCGCAAGGACACCGTCCGCCGCCTAACACGCGCACGGGAACCTGGGCATTTAATGCGCCTGTCGCTTTCCCACCTAACACGCTGGTCACGGGAAGCGTGATGGGGAACAGGCACCCGTCCCGTCATTCTTTTTGCAGCCTTCCCCACCGAATGACCCAGAGCGTGTCAGGATGCGGGAAGCCGGGATGGAACATCAAGTCAGGACCCCCT
>Ga0182004_10003143_pt1 | contig 13068 bp, 10 predicted proteins | sample Sormic07211540_1_FD_120479 | JGI IMG/M metagenome (GOLD analysis project Ga0182004, IMG submission 120479) | Endophyte microbial communities from Sorghum bicolor roots, Mead, Nebraska, USA - 072115-40_1 MetaG | ecosystem: Host-associated > Plants > Roots > Unclassified | place: USA: Nebraska... | reverse complement strand
GATTTACAGGTAAACTGCGTAATTAGTTTTTATTTTCGTCTATATTTAATGCTTCATGCATGTGCCGCAAGATTCGATGTGACGGGAAATCTTGAAAAATTTTGGGAACTAAACAAGGCCTTATTACTCAATTTATCCCAAATTATAAGACGTTTAATTTTTTTTAACATTAAATTTGATTACTCATCTTATTTAAAGAAATATATAAAATATCACTTCTTTTATCGTGCCTCAGTTTATTAATTAAAATTCTTTAAAAATAACTTAAATTTGACTATTTTTTTACAAAATTTTTAAATAAGACGAGTGACAAACTTCAAGTTAAAAAATTCAAATATATTATAATTTTGGATGGAAGGAGTATTATTTTTATTATTCTGATCAAGGAAAATAAAATAAAATAAAATAAAGCAGGTCAGCGTCGTTGGCCGAAAGAAGGGGAGGAAGCAAGGTGACGTGCTGCCGTCGAGTCCACGCAACGTAACCAGCACTGATCCACATCCACCAGAGGATTTGGCTTGTGTGACCGGCACCGCACAACCAACGGAAGTGCATGCAATGCAAAGCCGCAAGCCGGGGAAAACGAAAACGCGATGCGGCTGGTACCTGGTATTGGCGTCGCATAAAATGGCAATAGGTAATTACCCGCGCTGGGTATACGCTACCTATATCTTTACTCACAAAAAAATATTTTATCTGCTAATTTACCTATACCTGTGTACGGGTAAGAGTTTTTTTCCATATCCTTACCCACGCAGGTAACGGGTAACTCACGGGTTATCCTTATCCATGATTCTAAGAATACTTACAAAAAATAAATATATGTTTAAATATTTCAGCCTCCCAATTTCAGCCAAAGCATCATAACTCATAAGTCATTAATAAAATCATCAAATATACAAGCTCCGTGAACACCTGTTCAAGTAATCTAATAGATAAATCCATCATTACTAGATAACAAGTGATAAAATTCACAAGTTTCCGTGTTGTGCGGCCACCGCAAGGAGATAGGGGAAAGAGGAGGGAGCGGATGCGTGAGGTATTAAGGTGTGGACCTAGGTTTGACAACATTATATATGATTTTTATTGGGCTTTGGCTGTGTATGGTGATTTTGGCCTATGATTCTAACTTATTAAATTGGGTTAAAATTATCCGTGGGTTAACGGATATAGACAATATAGTCTCATACACTTACCCGCTTTACCCACTGGATAAAGTTTTTTTTCTATTATCTTACCTATAGTTAAAAAAATAGTCATACCTTTATTTTAATAAGTCCTAGATGTACGAACAAAATCTGCGACAGGAACAAGCAGCTTTGTAACGCGTGCTGCGTGCCCCAGACCAGAGTAGTAGTACGGTGCATGTGATGCCCACCCGGCGCTGTTCGTCGTCTCCGACCGAGCAGGGCATGCAAAAGATTTTGAATTTCGCTACTGTAGTATAATGTAGTATTTTCGTTTGTTTGTGACAAATATTGTCTAATTATAGACTAACTAAGATCAAAAGATTTATCTCGTGATTTACAGGTAAACTGTGTAATTAGTTTTTATTTTCATCTATATTTAATGCTTCATGCATGTGCCGAAAGATTCGATGTGACAGAGAATTTTGAAAATTTTTTGGTTTTCGAAGTGAAGCGTAGGTGTAACCGCAGAATAGCACTTTTCGTGCAAAAAAAAAAAGGAAAAAAAACAGTGGCCGCTCACGCTCACCTGTGGAGTCAAAACAGTCGTACTCACTGGACGTACACATTGAGGCTGCCCTTACACCCTGATGAGCCTCTCTCGTCAAAGTGATGAGAGCCACTCATGTGAGATGTGCTCCTCCGTTCAAGAAAGAAGATTTAATTCTCATTCTGGAAGATGTAATTCTCAGTCCGAAAAAACAATTATTACTTTTCAAAATTTTAAAACACTTTAAAATTTAACTATACCTATAAAAATGATAACATATATAGTGTGGAACAAATCATTATATTAATCATGAAATGATTTTTATAGTATATCAATTTTGAGCCATAAAACTATTAGATTTTATATAAATTTAATTAAAATTAAGAAAAAACATGACTCAATCTAAATCCAAAGTTGCATCTTTTCAAGGCGGAGGTAGTACTATATTATTAGTAATTAGTAATATTAGTGTAGGGGTGTTAGTGATTTACATATGTATGTTTAGGTTAGCCGTTCAAGAATCAAGATGCATAGAATAGTCTACCCTCCACACATGAGTCTCTATCTCCATTTACTTGACCTAGTTGACTTAGACGTGTATTTATTTGAAGGGTAACTGTTGAGTTTTAAGCGCCGTAAAATCTATGGATGTAACAAAATATTTTCAGTTAGAAATATATGCCTCTTACAAGGCACATAATTAGATATTTTAGCAGCTCTATTGTTAGACTTTGATCGACGAGTAAATGAAAATAGGGATTCGAAACAAAGAAATTGCATACAAGTTTTTTTTTCTTGATAAGGACATACGGGTTTAAAGGGCACATAGAATTATAGAAACAATGAAACCTCTTTGTGTTTCATAGGAGCTCTAACGATTTCAAATATAGACTTATTGCTACATGAGACGACTTATTTGTCTCATAGGGGCTCGGGTGATTTGAAGTATAGATTTATTGCTACATAGATGACTAGAGTCACAAGATTGCTATAAAACTCAAATGCATGTACTAGAGAATTATGACTTGATGAAGATGTGGTACGAGAAATTAATACGTGTCTACCTTGTCCGGTTTATCAATTTAGATGCCTTGATATAGAATCTTGGTTGTTGAATGGTAACATGTCATAGTATGCAGCTGCTCACCGAATGCAGCTTATCCGGATCCAGCCTATCACAGTGACCAAGCTCCACTACCAGCTGACAGCAACGCTGACAATCTGGTTGGAACTGGATTACTGGCATACTGGACGCCCAAAGAACTACTCGTACAGCTGAAATTGCCACGTCAAATGACATTTCTGTCCCTCGCTCCGTCCCTCTCACTCACCAGAATTTTCGGTTTGCAAGGCAATGATTAGCTTCTTCTTGCCGAATAAAAGCTCTGTCTTCTTGGTCTGAGGAGGAAAAAAAAAGCTGTGTGTGTCAGTGTGTGTCTTCGCTCAAAAATAATTTCTCAACCAGCAGATTAAGCACTTAATGCTGGTGTGTTAACCAAGGCGCAAACTTTAATCAAGAGGGTTGTTGCAATTTGCAAATGAGGCAACCGCAGAGCAAAAGGCTCGGACGGATGGTGGCAGTGGCACGCCGCAGCTACCTCTCCCCTCCCCCTCGCCGCCAAGGCCAACAACACAACCGGGCACCACGCAAGAAATGGAGCTGAGCCTCCCCCTCCTCCTCGCCGCCTCCCAAGCTCCTCCTGCTCCGCGCGCGTAGCCGCGCCGCACCTCCCAGTCCTAAAAACACGCCCGCGAGCTCCGGTCCCCGCGCGAGGTAATATCCCCTGTTCTGCTGGCCCCCCGGTGCGGATCGTTTGTTGGTGTTTGTTTCTTGAGCCTTCTGGTTTGTTCTGTTCTTCCCTCCATTCTTTCTTGGTGGGGTTGGGTTCAGTACTTGAGTTGACCCTCTCCGACGGATCTTAGGCTTTACTTGCTTTCCTGCGATTTGGGGGGATTTCTTGTTCTTGGGTTCTTGTCGTCGGTGGGTGTTTCTTGATGTATCGAGTCTCTGTGCTGTCACCATTTGGTGGCAGGTTACAGGTTAGGTACATTGCCTTTGCCTACCATGTGGCGCTTAGGTTTGGTGTTGCTGTGCCTGTGCATGGAGATCTACTTGTGTGTTGTCACCGACACCGAGCCGACCTGATGATGTCTTGTAGTATTTGTGCCATGACGGCCTGCTTTAGAGTTCGTCGGTGTGATCATTGACACGGGTTGCTTGCGCAGTGGCGTGCGCTTTGTCCTTTTGATAGCCATCGAGTTTTATGGGGGGTGTAAATGTTGGACCAAGTTGCTAATACCTGTTAGGAAATGCTGCTGATCAATCAGCATTAAAAACTGTGTTGCTCGGCCAATTCTGGTTGATGTTTGAGAGCACCACAAGATCTACTTTTAGCAATTGTGTTTGGGTTTATCTTAGCATATGTCTTGTGGTGGTGCAGGTGCTGTTTGAGCCCTGAAGATGGCGGCCATGACTGCTTACAAGTATCAAGCTCAGGCGATGATGAGAGACTACTTGCTAGCTGATCCGCTCGTTCCCTACACCTCTGTGCTCATTGGCGTTGTCCTCTGCAAGATGGTAGGCTAATTTACCTTTCCGATGCCCAAGTGATTGACTTATGGTTCACGATTGCATTGGGTAATCAAACTTCATGTGAATGCCGATCCATGCTTGTAGCATACTAGTTTGCCCAGGATGAGTACCTTCTTAGAGATTATTTACACCAAATGGAAGACTTTTTGTACTAACCCAAAGGAGTAATATCAGCTTGTTGTAACTTGTACCCAATGGTGTGAAAGGCTAACTACCATGGATGTGACTACTTGCTGGCTTATTAATGGAAAGGAGACAAACTGAGCTTACAATATACTAAATGTAGTTTTTGTCTCCCATATTCTCAGTTCAGTTATTGCACTATCAATAAGTTTGCTGCTAACTGTAATTCCCTAACCAGCAATGCTGACTGAACACATTGACTTTCTCCCTTGCAAGGCTTTTTAATAGAGAAGAAATGCGATGCAACCACAATTAGTGGTTCCTTCTTTTAAACCATTGACCATTTATTCTAATGTAACTTCATCACCAATGTTGTTGACAACCTTCAGACCTCTCACTCTCACTTAAGTTGTTGTACTGTTGATGAATTAATGCTAACTGTAATTTCCTAACCAGCAATGTTGACTGAGCACTTTGATTTTTTACATAAGGATATACTCGAACAAGTTTTAAACAAGTGGTTTAAATCAGTTTGCCCAAAGTTGAGCAATGCTGAGTCCACTATATCATCCATCTCATGTCATTTTTCATCCCTAGTCAAAATGATCGTGCGAATCAAGGATATTATAGCCATTACCCAACTCCCGCCATCCTTTGGTAACAACAAAACAACCTTCTAGAGTAATTTCTGTATGTGACAGAATATATGGCTGCAGGCTTCTGGGCCTTGTGTGCCATGTAGTAAGTTTTTAATTATCTATAGCCATGCTTCTATTTTGTTGTTTTGACAAATGACATGCTTTCTCCCTCAGGCTTATGATTTCACTCGAATACTGAGCTCCTTTTATTTCAAGGGCTATACTTCATTGACAAAGATACAGCGCATCGAATGGAACAATAGGTCAGTATTGTGTCAGAGCTAGTACACCTAGATTACTCATATTCCATCTTTCATTTCAGAAACTTCATGCTGATGACCAATTGTACTTGTTTTAGGGGTATGTCCAGCGCACATGCAATTTTTATCACGGCTGTATCATTATATCTTGTCATGTCGACTGATCTTTTCTCCGACCGCATCAAGGGACCTATTACATTCCGTAATTCAATAATATCCACTTCTGCATTAGGGGTATTGAATATCATTTATTATGATACGTCAGCATTTCTTTTATTCTTTATATGATGTACTTACATTTCATGTTTGAGTTAACATAGTTGTGTCCTGGATGTATTGCTTGACAGGTTTCTGTTGGCTACTTCATCACTGATCTTGCAATGATCTTCTGGCTGTATCCTTCCCTTGGTGGAATGGAATATGTAGGTGCCAACTTAAGCATTAAACTACGTGCACAACAAACAATATTCATAAATTTGTCTGATTTAACATAACATTTTTTTTTTCAGAATAAGTTCACATGCCAACAGTTTTCCAACATGTTAGAATATTCAGAGGTGGTCTCTAGCTAGCATTATCTTATTGTTATGTGTTTGCCATTTCAGGTCCTCCACCATACTCTTTCCTTGGTTGCGATAGCTTACACAATGTTGTCTGGGGAAGGACAGTTTTACACATACATGGTTCTCATTTCAGAGACAACCACCCCTGAGATCAACATGAGATGGTAAGAAATTGAATAGTTTTTTTTTTCTTGAATTTAATTCTTAAATCTTAATCATCAACATTATTTGATTATAATGTTGTTCTTTTCTTTTAAGGTTTCTTGATACTGCTGGACTGAAGAAATCAAATGCTTATTTGGTTAATGGAATTCTGATGTTTGTTGCATGGCTGGTATGCACCATTTAGTATAGTATTTCTTGAATTGAAAAGAGCTTTTCTTTCCTTTTTTTTTCACAGCTAATGATTGTTTGTTGGAAACATAATGCAATTTTCTATGTGAAGCTTTGATATGCAAAACCAAAAATTACTGGAGATATAAGAAAAGAACACATGAAATGTAGTCATATCTATTAAATAAAGTGGGAAAGGGTCATATATGAGCTTGTGAGTCACTGCAGCCATATAATCACATTTTTATTTGAAAATGCCTTCTTTTTATGAGACATGAATTTTGAATTGTCTCAGCAATTGTTGTACTAGGATGTTTTTTTAACAACATCATTTACCTGGCTAACCATTTTGTTGAGAAGATTCATATCCCCTGATGTTGGTGCTGCTGGCTCATCATAGCATTTGTTCATATTTCCTTCAGGTGGCAAGGATATTTTTGTTCATGTATGTATTTTACCACATCTATTTGCACTACAGTCAGGTACTAAGATCTTAATTCCAAATGTATTTCATCTGTTTTATACAATTATACTCAAGTATAAATGTTTGTCTCTTTGCGATCTGACACTTAACTACAGATAATGCAGATGCATGCCTTTGGGTACTACCTGACATTTGTTGTGCCATCAGTGCTCTTTGTAATGAACACAATGTGGTTCATGAAGATCTTAAAAGGTGTGATGAAAACACTGGCAAAATGGCCTTGATGGATGAAGCCAAGAGGATCCCAGAACTATCAACAGGATTTGGTCTTTCTGGCATCAGTGCGTGACCTTAATCTGTAAAGTTATGGATATCAGGGTAACTAGAGAAAGTTAATATGTAAAGTATTAGCAAACAAGCTAGATTAGGTGAAATTGCCCCGTTTTTAGCAAAGCTGGAAGTTTATAACCAGTTTGGTTTGTACCGGAGATCCAGCATGCTGTTCTGCTTACCCCATCTGTGCCATGTGTATATTTGAAGAGCATTTTAATGGATGGTTTGTTAAACAGTACAATCCCGGTGCTTTGTACTTCGCATTTTTTATATTCAGTAGTACCCACGACAATACGATTATCCTAAAATATACTGTTTTGGAAACTGACAATACGCCATTTAGAAAGGAAACATTATTAACAGGACATTTTTCTTTTCTTGGTTGCGGCAGCAGTGAAACTGTACCTGAATTTACCGTGCTTTACAAAGTCAGTAGGAACTCACGGTGGACATAGCATCCGCTCAGTAACCAAGTTAAAAACTTAAATAAAACTCCACCTTGTATATATGCAAATTTGAGAACTTAAGGAGGGGCACACTCAAATGATAAGAGCACAATCAACACTTTGGTAACACTTCTGTCCATGCAGTGACATTCTAGTATTGGCATTTACATGACAAACATGTGAAAAGAAACGAGGAGCAGGAGAAGGGGAGCACATCAGCCTGGAAGTCAGCCACACAGGCGAGATGGGATATTTTGCTTAACCTCCTCTGATACATTTCATAACAGCACTATGAGGTTGAAACACAGCTTCAAGAGCAGCATGAAGAAGAGCTGACCATCCTCTCGTTTGGTCTCTGATTCAGAACCATTCCAGCCTGTGGGCTTGGAGCCTGTTGTCCTTGAAGCAATCTCTTTGCTGCAATGGGAACAGATGACAATTAATGTGTAAAAAGTTAGATAGTACTACAGCTTAAAGATCCACCTGTACAACTGATTTTCAGCTGATGTACTGCCTGGACGGTACTCAACTCACCAATCTCATAAAATATGTCATTCACATTGATTGCACTTTTAGCAGATGTCTCCATGAAGAAGAGCCCATTCTCCTGGGCATACGTCTTTGCTTCCTGCATCAAACCAATACCATGCCACAAATCAACAAAATCGAACTGGTTGTAACACCCATAGGCTACATCAAGCGAGCCAGATTTTACAAACAACATGAAGAAGTTGGCAGCATAGCTGAGCTATACTTAATAGCATGACTCTTAACCATACTTCGTTTTGATGCAGCAAATATACAAAGAATGCCGATATGCGAATCTTAGAATAGAAGTTAAGATATGCTACAGTACATCTAGTACAGTATGATTTTTTTTATTTTTTATTTTTGTAAAGAGCTCCTAAAGAACAAAAATAGGCAGGCTGCATTAAAATCCACTCCCAAACAGGTTTATCATAGTGTGGCCAAAACTGTCATACACACACAAAAAAAAAACAATTACATTCTACGACACGGTGATGAGTGCATGCACTGCTATAATGGAAAAGTAGACCTTAATGACTAATTGGTTACATAGTTAAATATTAGTTTCATATAAGGTAACCAATTAGTAACTACACATATTAGAGATAAGATAGTGCGGAATGAATGTGGAAAGGAGGAAAGACAGGGAAGAAGGAATCGCATACCTCTGCTGGCACCTGCCTCGCATCTAGCATATCAGCCTTGTTTCCAGCAAGAGCCACTATTGTATTCGGATTTCCTACACCAAAGCAAAGGGAAAAAGCATTACTTGTGTATGAACAACCTATGTAACTATACTGAAAAACTCAAACATGAAATGGGGGGTAAGGGAAAATCAAGTGCTGAGGGAAAAATAATTTCACAACAGTGTAAACAAGCAAATGCACTAACTCTATTTCTTCCTAAATGATTTAGCAGTGCAGGAACTATGAAATTTAAAAATGGAGCATCATACAAGGGGTAAATTAAATGAACAGGTACAGGTTGAAAAAGTTAGAGTGGAGAGATTTTTTTTCTCGAATATACAGGATCTGTGCATTACTGCATTAATTAAGGGGAAAAAAGTCCTAGAAATATACCAGACAGCAAACTATCAAAGTTACAGACGTGCCACTGAAAAAAAGAACAAAACAACCAACTGAACGTGCAAGGACACTGTAATGAATCCATGTCAAGTTGTGCTAATTCCCTAGCACCAGTCAGACCCTAGAGATTTGCTTCCTCTCTAGCTAATTGCAGCCACTCGCAGCACATCAGGCAAGCCCCATTAAAAAATACATCCTTTTCAATGTTTTCAAAGCATCCATCTCCCAAGATGATTAGCGAGTTCAGACCCCTCCTCAATGGTTTGGTGATCATTCCATTGATCTTCATCCACCAATTACTAAACACTACTATGTCCTCCTGTGTTGTTGATTAAAATTTAAAAGAAGGCCACCAGATACCCAATCAGTGAATACTGAAAACCAGAGACACTGGGTGATGAATGCCATATAGGTTAACTATCAACTATAAGGAGCAATGGAAGGATCACGTTTTCATTTTCTAACATAACAAACCATTTCTTGGCAGGAAAAAAAAACTAAACATAGACAGAGTATCCTCAGTATTCATGTAGAAATATAATGTACCTTGAGCTTGAAGTTCTTGAACCCATTTTTTGGCACGGGTAAAGGAGGCCTAAAGGTAAACACAATAATATTTAAGTACACAGAAAGAAATGAACTTGGGTGGAGTAATTGCACTTAAGATAGGGATAAGGAATATAACAGTTGAATGATTGAATTAGAATGCTATATTGCTTCTCAACTCCTTTATGGAGTATGAACAAACAGGGACCCACATATTGAGTAGGAATGTAGCTACAAAATAAGAGATGTACAAACATCTCAGGGTAGAAATTGAGTTGGAATATGGCTACAAAATAAGAGATGTACAAACAAATCAGGGTAGAAAGTGTTAATCGTTCTTCGGGCAGATAAGCTACACATAGATACACAATGATTAGTGCAGAACACTGGGTGTCAAAGTATTTTGGCAACAAATAGAAGTATGCATAATCATAGGCTACACCACTGGTACCTCTTAGACACCTACATTGAAAGCTCAACAATTTTTTGCATTACCGTAAGGATGACAAACTAGAACTTGTCACTTGCCATATTTAAAATCAACATCTAGTTTAAACTGTTTGCTCACAAGTACACCATGAATGCAACCATCAGATAACTTTTGCTAAAAAAAAAAGTTTAAACTGCTAGCATTTATGGCATCTCAGTTAAAAAAAGTTTTAACCATTTTGCATTAACAAAAAGTCATCAACAAAATTACAAGCCTGGGAAAACTACTGTGAATTCCTAATTCATTCGTTTATCTATAATACAGGTAGATCATTAGTGTATTACTAACCGGATTTGTGATGTCATAGACAACAATGGCGGCAGCGGCACCCCTATAGTACATGGGGGCCAAGCTATGATACCTCTCCTGCCCAGCAGTATCCCAGATTTCAAACTTAACAGTCTCATCATTGACCGCTAAGGTCTGAGAAAAGAAAGCTGCTCCAATTGTTGATTCCTACAAAGATGGACCAGTTTATCAGAACAAAACTATTGGTCCACACTCTCGGCGCGAGAAGTATTTCAATAGGTTCACCTGGAATTCAACAAACTGTCCCTTAACAAACCGAAGAACCAAGCTAGATTTGCCAGCACCCACATCTCCAAGAAGAACCTGACAAATCAAAATACAATAAAACACTAGCATTCACATGACGAATGATTAAAATGCAAACTGCAAGCTCCCTAAAACATCGAGCAACGGAATTTATTCATGAACACTTGAACAGGGACCATTTAGGAGTTCAGTTACCACCAGTATCAAAGGTCAACTAAACTGATCACTCTACATTTGACAACCTTACCAGCTAAAGTTACGATTACTATTTCTCTTCGGATAAATTACCAAGAAGTCAAAACACTTATATCCATATAGAATTCGCAAAAGAAAAGGGCATAAATTCTTAAAACTTCTACCAACAACCATAAAAGTAAGGACCCCATCTATTGGTCCCGGCGCAACGCAATAATCCACAGGCAAAGGAAGTATACGATCATAACAACCCCACGCGCTAAGCACCATGTATCCCAGTACTGGCGATCAAGATCCGGCCGGCCGGCTTCGATCTGCGGCGAAACCAAGAACTGAAATTGAGCGGTCGGGACAGGAATTCGCACCAGCTTGGCGTTGCGGATCTTGTTCCCGGCGTTGGCCGCCATCGAATTCGATGGCGGATTGGGGAACTTCGGCCGGGCCTCGACGAGATCAAACCGCACGCAAGGAACAGAGCTGGGGAATTTCTAGTTGTTTGCTTCTTCCGCCGTTCCCGTGTTCCGCTGGTGCTATATGCTTCTCCCTTCTTTTTTTCCCTTTAAGAAAAAGGGTTTTCCACTCTAACCCTTGTAAGTTACATAATTGCGCAGGTCCTGTTCAACCTACTGAAAAGCTTAACATATGCAGTGCGTTACTGAGTACAAGTCCAATGTTTTATATTCAATTCAATTGTTCAAAAATATAAGTTTGTCTATGATTCCCACATTATTTCAATTGACCAGCAATATGAAAACAATTACATAGATTGATTGAGATTGATGCTAGTCAATAAAAAATACGTTATTAATACTCCTACTTAACTATCTCTATTTGAACTTTATAATCTAAAAAGATAAACTACTAGTCAAAGTTTCACCGATCATTAATTTTTAATTGAATGAAACATTTCAAAGCACTTACTTTTGATTATCCTTCTAGAGCATCTCCACAAGATTCTCTTTTCTCTTTTCTATTAAAATGTGCTATAGAGAATTAGGAAAATATATCTCACTTATATCCTTGCACACGAGACCCACATGTAAGTGAGTCATTTTTCCATCAATAGTCCTTAACTAGGGCTCTTTTCCCTCCCGCCCCCCCTTCTCCTTCTCCTTCTCCCATGGCTTGACAAGGTGTGGCACAAGGACGAGGCAGCCCCCCCACGGCTCGGTGTGGGTGTTGGTGGCTCGCCCAACAACTTAACGTGAATTGGGGTGGAGCAGGGCAGCGATGTGCAACCCACATCTTGACATGGGATGTGATAGTCACGTCCAATGGATCGAGATGGGAGGGTCGAGACGCCAATGTAGCCCTGAGCACAAAACCCGATACCCAAACCCGAAATACCCGGACACGAAAAACCCGAACCCGCAGTACCCGAACTCTAGTTCGGATAGTTAATGTTAAAATCCGAATTTATTTTGGGTAAATCGGGTAGCATACCCCAATACCCGAAGTATCCGATCCCAGGCTGGTCAACAAAGCATAGCATCCCCGATTTCCTATACCCATGCCTCCTCAGCTTTGGTTCCTCATTAACTCAACCTCTTAATTTCCGTCACCCTGACTCCAGCAGCACGATTATTTTGTTCTCGTGTGAAACAAGCACTGTTGTGATGGCAAGCGGCAAACTTGATCTTTGCTCTTGTATCTCGTCAGTAGTAATTAAGTAGTCGGTATCTCGGTACTTGTCTTGGTTTGCACCTCGGTTAAAAACTTGAATACGTCATGGTTTGAACTTATTCCTTTATCTGTTACATTAATGAGTTATCATCTATTCTATGCAAAATTCTATGATGTTATCACTTTTGCTATGATTTTATATATTTCGGGTATACCCGAACCCGAATTCTCATTACCCGAACGCCCAGGGCTACGCCAATGTGTGGAAGGAAGAAAGAGGATTTAGAAGGAAAGAAATCTGGTTTCTCTCCTTTCTTTAAGGGAGGCAAGTAAGGATGGCAACGGGACGGGTTCGGATCGGGTTAAGTCTATGTGCACCCGAAACCCGAAATCGAAACCCGAAACCGAACCGAACACCGATTCGGATAATAAACCCTCCCCAAAACCAAACCCGCGGATACCCGAAACCCGAATGGATACCCGAAACCCGATTTCTATGTCAACATAATAATAGCAATAAGGACTTTCTATAAATATATATACACATATTTACATGTATAAACAAGAGGCAATAAAACATAAATATTTTCATGAGTTAGCTTAAAATAAATTTCATAATCTAAGTAAAAAGTTATTATTATCATATTATAAAATAT
>Ga0182004_10003142_pt1 | contig 13068 bp, 8 predicted proteins | sample Sormic07211540_1_FD_120479 | JGI IMG/M metagenome (GOLD analysis project Ga0182004, IMG submission 120479) | Endophyte microbial communities from Sorghum bicolor roots, Mead, Nebraska, USA - 072115-40_1 MetaG | ecosystem: Host-associated > Plants > Roots > Unclassified | place: USA: Nebraska... | reverse complement strand
CGCGCACGCGCACGGCGGCAACCGTTGCCCGTCTGTGTCGTGCTCGTGCCTGGTGGTGGTGGGTGCTGTCGCAGGCTCGCAGCAGCCGTTGTTCCACCCGCGCACGCGCCCACGCGTCGGTCTGGTGGAACCCGCCCGCGGCGCCCGGCGTTCCCGGGCGGCCGCTCGCCCTCCCGCTGCGGCCTCCGGGCCCCTCCCTTCCCGCGCCCTTCCTATTTCAGGATCGCTACTACTAGGGCCCGCGAACCCCTAGCCCTTAGTCTCTCTCTCTCCCCGCCTCGCTCCGGCCCCCCACCTCGTCCGCTGTCCCGTCCCGTCCCGGTCTCCCCTCCCCGTGCCCCCGGACGCATGCATGTCGACATGTCCCACCGCGTCCGGCTCGCCGCGGCGCTCGTCGTGGTCGCCGCGCTGGCGGCGGCGCTCGCCCCCGGCGCCGCGGCGGCGTGGCAGCTGACCAAGAACGGCACCGTGATCAGCTACGACCGGCGCTCGCTCATGGTCGACGGCCGCCGGGAGATCTTCTTCTCCGGGTCCATCCACTACCCGCGGAGCCCGCCGGACATGTGGCCGGAGCTCATCGCCAAGGCCAAGGAGGGCGGGCTCAACACCATCGAGACCTACGTCTTCTGGAACATCCACGAGCCCGAGAAGGGACAGGTAAGGAGTAATCGGTCGGAGTAGCAAATTAATCTCTCGATTCGATGATCAGATCGGAGAATGAGAATGCGAGGGGACTCATGGCGCGATCGACACGACGCCCGATCCCTCCATCGATCAATTGGTTAACACACACACGCCGACACGCGTTCCTTGCAGTTCAACTTTGAGGGGCGGTACGACATGGTGAAGTTCTTCAAGCTGATCCAGGAGCACGACATGTTCGCCATGGTCCGGCTCGGGCCCTTCATCCAGGCAGAATGGAACCATGGGTTTGTTCATGTGCCTTCCACATCTCTTTCCTCAGTCGCTCTAATCATTAGAATTTGCTATCATCTTCCAAAAGTCTTTCCGTTTTCTTCAGTTCTGTTCTGACTTTTTTTTTTCATTTCTTTTTGTTCTGTACCAATTCTTTGTCAGAGGGCTGCCCTATTGGCTAAGGGAGATCCCTGACATTGTGTTCCGGACGAACAACGAGCCATACAAGGTACGTACGTGATCACTGTATATCTGATGACCAAAATAACTAACTGTGCATGTGGCAAACATCAGCCATGCATGATGAAGTTACCAGAAGTTGACAATCTGTGTGACCTGTTGATTTCTTTTGCACAGATGCACATGGAGACGTTTGTGAAGATCGTAATAAAAAGGCTTAAGGATGCCAACCTTTTCGCCTCACAAGGAGGGCCCATCATTCTAGCACAGGTTAGACAGTCAAAAACTGTTTGCAGCAGCCTCTTCCTCTTGAGGTTTCTTTTTGGTTACATATAAACCCTTTCTGTCTTTTAGGCATGGCCTGATGAACGGTTCTCTGGTCATTACATATGCTCATTTCTGACGAAATGTCTGTGCCCAAATCTGCCTGCCAGATCGAGAATGAGTATCAGCATTTGGAAGCGGCGTTCAAAGAGGAGGGCACCAAGTACATCCACTGGGCTGCGCAGATGGCCATCGGCACCAACATCGGCATACCATGGATCATGTGCAAGCAGACCAAAGCTCCTGGTGATGTGGTAACTTTCATTTTTTTTTTACCAAATATATATGTTGTGCTTCCCTCTTCAACAAACTGGGGTTAATCCTTATAGGCTTAGCATTCAGATAACATTTCAGAGTTTGAGAATAACAAAGTTCAGTAGTTGTTATACTACATCGTCAGACCGTCAAATTGATAGCCTTTTGAGATAAATTTGTACTACTTTGGAAAGACACCAGCAATAACATGCTGGTTTTTTTCTTCTTCTTCTTCTTGTGTAGATTCCTACCTGCAATGGGAGAAACTGTGGAGATACATGGCCAGGTCCAATGAACAAGACCATGCCCCTCTTGTGGACTGAGAACTGGACAGCACAGTAAGCTCCTTCTGGCAATAGTCATCCATTAACCTACCATTGTTCAAAATAAAAACAATTAACCTACCATTGTTCAACTAGCTAGATCATCACTGTCCATATCACTTCGTTCGCAGAAACCTTCATCGCAAACCAAATCATTTCCTTGGTGTATGTAAACAGGTACAGAGTATTCGGTGACCCACCATCCCAGCGTTCTGCTGAGGACATTGCGTTCGCCGTGGCGCGCTTCTTCTCTGTGGGCGGTACTATGACAAACTATTACATGGTACTCAACTGTAGTATGAAAAGAAATAACAAAAAGAAAGCTCCATTACACCTTCATTAGGATGAGACTGTTGTCGCTGAACCGCACGGTTGCATTACATATGCTTTGTTTGAAACTCTGAACAGTACCATGGTGGAACAAACTTTGGAAGGACAGCTGCTGCATTTGTGATGCCAAAATACTACGACGAGGCACCTCTCGATGAATTCGGTGAGACGACGGCATTGACAGTAGTAGCTGATTGCAATCGATCAGTTTGCTAGTTGTGAACTCTGAAGAACTACATCCCCACCTGCTTGTTGATGGACTATATATTCATTCAGGTCTGTACAAGGAGCCTAAATGGGGCCATCTGAGGGACCTGCACCTGGCGCTGAAGCTGTGCAAGAAGGCCCTGCTCTGGGGTAAGCCGTCGACGGAGAAGCTGGGCAAGCAGCTCGAGGCGAGGGTGTTTGAGATACCGGAGCAGAAGGTGTGCGTGGCGTTCCTTTCCAACCACAACACCAAGGACGACGTGACGCTGACGTTCCGGGGCCAGCCCTACTTCGTGCCGCGCCACTCCATCAGCATCCTCGCCGACTGCAAGACGGTCGTCTTCGGCACCCAGCACGTGAACGCGCAGCACAACCAGAGGACGTTCCACTTCGCGGACCAGACGAATCAGAACAACGTGTGGCAGATGTTCGACGAGGAGAAGGTGCCCAAGTACAAGCAGGCCAAGATCAGGACGCGCAAGGCTGCCGATCTCTACAACCTCACCAAGGACAAGACCGACTACGTCTGGTACACCTCCAGGTGCGCGGTTGCTTGCTTCAAAGCTTCAAGTTGGTGTCATGTATGTGTGGGTGTTCTGAGTGTCGACGACGCATGCCTGCCTGTGTGTGCAACAGCTTCAAGTTGGAGCCGGACGACATGCCGATCCGCCGTGACATCAAGACGGTGGTCGAGGTCAACAGCCATGGGCACGCCAGCGTGGCGTTTGTTAACAACAAATTCGCAGGTAATACAAGTTGGTTTACAGACTGCAGCAATAGTTGAGGAGCTAGAAAGAAGCTGAATGAACACCACTGTATGTATATATACATGTGTGTGCAGGATGTGGGCACGGGACCAAGATGAACAAGGCGTTCACGCTGGAGAAGCCCATGGAGCTGAAAAAGGGCGTGAATCACGTCGCCGTCTTGGCATCGTCGATGGGAATGATGGTGGGTGTGGATTGTTAGATTCATCAGCTGTGCATATATATGCCGCATCGGAGAGCATTGGTTCTTGGTTGAGATCAGGCTCCGATCCGGTTGGAAACGATTGTTTCAGGACAGTGGCGCTTACCTGGAGCACCGTCTGGCCGGCGTCGACAGGGTGCAGATCACGGGCCTGAACGCGGGCACGCTGGACCTGACGAATAACGGCTGGGGCCACATCGTCGGCCTCGTCGGCGAGCAGAAGGAGATCTACACCGAGAAGGGCATGGCCAGCGTCACCTGGAAGCCGGCCGTCAACGACAAGCCGCTCACCTGGTATAAGGTAAACTATAGCTCATCACGACAATCGTTGCGTGTGTGTCTGTGCGTGCGCTTCGATCGCTTCTCTGTTAAAACAACATGTTCATGTTGTGTGTGTGTGTTTTGTCAGAGGCACTTCGACATGCCGTCGGGAGAGGACCCGATCGTGCTGGATATGAGCACGATGGGCAAGGGCATGATGTATGTCAATGGCCAGGGCATCGGTCGCTACTGGATGTCCTACAAGCACGCCCTCGGCCGGCCATCGCAGCAGCTGTAAGCTCTAAGCTCGTCCTAGTGATTTGCTAGCTCTAGCTGTACGTAGTTCTTATAGCTTCTGTCGACTATATATATATATATATGTATATATGCATGGGTGCAGGTACCACATCCCCCGGTCCTTCTTGCGGCCGAAGGACAACGTGCTGGTGCTGTTCGAGGAGGAGTTCGGGCGGCCGGACGCGATCATGATCCTGACGGTGAAGCGCGACAACATCTGCACCTACATCTCGGAGCGGAATCCGGCGCACATCAAGTCGTGGGAGCGCAAGGACAGCCAGATCACGGCGACCGCCGACGACCTCAAGGCCCGGGCGACGCTGACGTGCCCGCCCAAGAAGCTCATCCAGCAGGTGGTGTTCGCGAGCTACGGCAACCCCGTGGGCATCTGCGGCAACTACACCATCGGCAGCTGCCACACGCCGCGCGCCAAGGAGGTGGTGGAGAAGTCCTGCCTCGGCAAGCGCACCTGCACGCTGCCCGTGTCCGCCGACGTCTACGGCGGCGACGTCAACTGCCCCGGCACCACCGCCACGCTCGCCGTGCAGGCCAAGTGCTCCAAGAGGGCGCCCAGTGCCTCCGCGCAGTAATCCAGTCACCGTCGGCTTCGGCTAGCTATAGCTCCCGTCGTCGTCTTTCCTTGTGCGTTCTGGATGCTGCTGTAGCTGTACCATGGGACGATGATCTGACCGGAGACCTCGTCGATCGGAACATCCATTCGTGGCTCTGGGTGGGGAACAGATGGTCGGTTCTCAATGTAAGCTTTATACATACCATATATATATGTAGATTGTTAATTTGATGAGCAACATGTATGCAGATGTCAATTTGGTGATTAATAATAGCAATAATATATAGCCTAGTGGACTAACTGACAGATGTATTATTGTGTATCTGACATAATTCCTTACTTATGAATCCGAGTTTATCTCTACCTAATACTCTCTTTATTCTAAATTATACTAAATTATAAGTCATTTCAACTTTCTTAGAGAGTCAAAGTATTTAAAAAAATTATTAGATACGTAAGAATAATTTTGTTTTCTTTTTTTTCCCTATCGGTTTTTTGTTTCCCTTTTTTCCCACCGCCTGTTTTTTTTTGTTTCCTATTTTTTTTTCACCGCTAGGTTTGAGTTTTCGTTTTCTGATTCAAGAGAGTATATTTTTTTTCTTTGGCAGGTTAAGGGAATATGCTCACACAAAATAAATGCAAAAACAGAATAAAAGAGAGAACAACATGAGCCTTTGGACACTTGATAATTGTTTCACCACCAAGTTATTATTGCATCTTTTTTATTAGATTGGAAAACAGAACTTGTTATATTAAAACTTGAGATGAGAAATTTGTTCTACCCCAGGCTATACCTATACAACGAGGCCCCCCACGTTAGAATTACAAGTTTTTATGAATTTTCAAAGGAAGAACGAAAAAGATATTTAACTATATCAACACTTGGATATTATGGGAGTTAAAGTTATGATATATTTTGAAGCAAATATGTTTGTGCTTTGCAGTAGAAGCAAAAAAACTTAAGAATATGTTTTAATTTGACACAAACTTAGGATATCATAATATTATTACCAACATTGACTTAAATTAAATATTCATATTCACTATTAATAACGCATATGGAAAATTAATTAGTAAAATTTTGTCTCTTAAAGTTTATAGAAATGGAAAAAGGTAACACATATGTAGGGGGCCAGCTTCTCCTTTTTGGTTTTCTACGAAATTTCTTTCTCCTATTCCAACACACTCTAGCATGCCCCTGTCCGCCTTTCACTTTTGCCATTCAAACATTTCGAATCCAAATTCAATACAGGATCACGTTTCACTTTTGCCATGCACAATCCAAATCTAAAGCAAGACCACATTTCGAATAGCACATAGACAGAGTTTGGTTCCAAAATGCTTAGAACATATACGATATAATTGTTGTATAAATCTCAGAGCCACAAGTATCCAGGTCGCCAGGTGAATGCATGATAGGTTGACATATTTTCGCAGAGAAAAGGCTAAAACATTAAGAATAAGGATGATACTCCAAATGAATATTCGCAGTTCTTCTTTAGTCCAACTTAATAATGAATTAAATATAAGAACCATGGACATCTATTTGAAGCACCATCCATATTCTTAAAAAACATTATTTTAGAAACGAGAACCAGAGAAAACTCAAATAAAAAAACAAAAAATCAGTTAAAACAAAAGAACGTTGGGTCGCTTGACTAATAACGATTCATCAAATCAAACAAGTAAATTTAAAATCATTTAAAACAAAAGAACGCTGGGTCGCTTGACTAATAATGACTCATCAAATCAGATAAAAAAACTAAAAATCAATACAAACAATAATAAAAAAGGGGCGTTGCGAGAATCGAACTCGCGACCTCTCGCACCCAAAGCGAGAATCATACCACTAGACCAAACGCCCGGTGCTTGCATTATGTCAATTATTATTTTTATAATCACATATGACAGCAAGATCACAATTGCTTTTGTAATTTTTTCGATACTCCCATAGTCCTCTGCGAACTTTTTAGGGCCTGCGACTTTGGACCCCATCTATTTGTGCGCGAGCCTCGAGGTTTAGCTGCAAGTGCTTGATGGAAATGGCATGGCGTGGTATTGGGTCGTAATTCATGAATTTGATCTTTATCTTGTGTGTTTTTAATTTTCTAGTCGCGCATACTAATCTGTACATTTATAATAACAGTCTTCATATTTGCAGGGTACTCAGGGGGAAATAAAATCCACGTACACTTCCATGACAATCTTGCGTATATTGGAATCCATCCCAACCAAATGCCTGTCGAATACTCAGAAAGGACGTGATTCAGAGTGTTAGCTTTATTGCACGCCACATTATATTTGGAACTTCCTTTCCTTCCTTTTTTTCTGAGAGATATAGCACATTGTAACTTGTTATGAAAAGCTTGCAACATGCATACTTTGACTTGAGAGTGAGGTAGTTTTCCAAATCATCTTATCGGGGGAACTATGGACCCCTTTAATAAAGCAGTACACTAACTTAGTTGAGTAACTTTTGAACTTGTCCAAAGTTCAATACACTTCGTCACTCTTTGGTTTTGTTAGATATTTTGGACTTGGCCCATATAATATTTATTAGTCCAATAAATCATATGGCTCAAATAATGCACATTAAATAATTTAGTAAGCATGTTTCAATCTTAATTGGCTATATTGAGAAGTTGAGAGAAGAATGGATGGGAGCCACACGGGTCACCAGCCGGGCCATCGTCATGTTTAGATGAGGAGTTGCTCGCGTGGGGAGCTGCTCATTTTAATGGATGGCTTGAGTTGGCTTTCATGGCAGGAGTACCTCCCACCTATGACGTCTAACTCTAATCTAGTTCGTAACCGATCTTTGGCTTTTCTTTTCCTCCTGCCAAATGGCTTTTCCTCTTCAGCTTGGCTTTTCTTTGCCTCCTCATATCTAGCAGCATACGAGTAAAGCCCGTTCCGTCACTCAAATTATGATTAGGAGTTGCTCACGTGGGGAGCTGCTCATTTTAATGAATGGCTCGAGTTGGCTTTCATGACAGGAGTTCCTCCCACCTATGACGTCTAACTCCATTCTGTAATCGACCTTTGGCTTTTCTTTTCCTCCTGCCAAATGGCTCTTCCTCTCCGACTTTTCTTTGCCTCCTGCCAATTGGCTCTTCCTCTCTTCTTCTCGGTTGTCTATATCAAGAATAATTGGCCTTCACCCATCTCTACTGGGAAAGCCTATATTTTTGGGGAGGGTCCATAAGCGGCACGACTACTCGCTTCATTCTCTCCTTGTTCCTGGCATGACGTGTTGCTGTTTGTCTTCCTCGTGGTGATCATCTGCACGGCTTCCTTACTGCACTGCACCGAGCGGGTTGACTACGTCAACAGGCACCATGTCGCTTTCGGGTGCATCCTGCTCTGCCGTTGGGTATAATGTTCTTAACCTTCCTGTTAAGTTCGTTGTCTCAAGATTTTTTATGATTAGCACTACGTATATGATGATCATGCTTTGCTTAGATAAAGACATATTTGTTATCATGCATGCCAGTCAATGCTATCCTTATGATGAATATATTTTATTCATGTAAACACATATTTGATATGATGATCATCTTGCTTATATCTTATCTTCAGATTAAATTAAAATTATTTTTTCCTAAATTCCTAATAGGTTTCACCTAGAGTCCTAGACAAATAAGCAAGAGCACCCAATGATAGTGAATCTTGATAGGGTGTTGTTTCCTTCAAGTTGGTAGGTAAATTTCCTCTCTCCCCCCTCCCCCCTCTCCTTAGGGTAGAATCTAACGACACCCCAATCATAGTTATATAACGGGGATAGCTTATTAGATGACACTATTTCTTCTTAGAGTAGCAATAGATGATGAAACTCAAATTCCAAGATTTGGTGAGCAAGAAATGGGTAGAGCGAGGCAAAAGAAAGGTGTTGTGAGCATAGCTACCCTCTAGACTGTTGTCATCGATGCCTATATATGCTAATGACGCACTTGACAGGGTGGAACATTCAGAGGAGGGCATAAATAACATAAGAATATGCTCATGGGGGAGCTTAGGCACATGGATAAAGAATGTGAAAGTAGATTTTTTTTAACGTGAATAGGTTTATAGGTATGAAGTTGAGAAATAGTTAGAGCACACTTACCTCATGGAAGATATCTATTGGAGATAGAGGATAGGCAAATGTTGGCTAACTTTAGTGGACTCAAATTCAAGATTTCCATCAACATGCCAATGAAAGTAGGAAAGGAACGGTGATTCATCTCGACACTGAATAGGCCAGATTATCGATTAAATCATGAATCACGTGGTTCAATACTATGAGCAATTGTTTGGAGGCTCTGAAACAAGGAATATTGGCATAGTCATTTGGGGAAGGATTAAAAAAAACTTTGGAGGATGGCACTGATTTGATTAAATCTTTTTAAAAAGCAAGTTGTGTTTGGAATGAAGAGTGATGTTGCACTAGGTCCAAATGGCTATGGAGCCAGCCTTTTAGCAAAAAATTTAGGATTTGATTAAGCAAAAATATTGTGGTATGTTTGGCATCTACAAATGGGAGTTCGATAAATTATGGAATATATTTACAAGTCATAAAATTGCATCCTTTTTGCCTCGAACTGACAACCTTCCTGTATGGGGTATGCAAGTGCAACGGGTGACAAATCTTCCTGGACCCTGGGTATGCAACGGGTGATGATCGAAACTGATGCACAGAATCTGGGTGATGACTGAAACTGTTGCACAGAATCTGCTGCTCGGCGCTCGCATTGTTTACCCCAGAGCTGAATTGGGGCCGTTGTTTATGGGGATAAGAATGGCTTTCGATTTTGTAAGTTTTATTCTCGTATAAAAGATTGCCCACAACTTGTACCTCATGTAACCGATGATTTTTCTTGTTGATTAATGGAGCTGTTTCCATCTAAAAAAATATGTAGTCAGCCTGGTTTCCTATATAAAAAAGTACTCTGCCATATTATGTTCACTTAACTTATCAACAATCATTCAACAGTAGCCATAACTTTTTAGTACCATACTTTCAGTCATCGTAGAATCCCGGATTGTGTGATTCTTCTTCTGAGGGAGAAACAATTCATACAACAATGCACCTTAGCAGTAACAGATTACACCACCGTAATGTTCAACCGCTTAATAAAACATCTCGTATTATTACCACACGGGCATAACAACAGCAGTGCGGAGAAAATCACCAAGTCTTCAGACCACAGAAACCTAGATCAAATGGAGAGACATAGAGTGGTAGGACAATGGTAGGAGATACAGATCTATGCCTTCCCAGCAACAAGCTTGTCGATGAGGTCAGCCGCATCTTCAACGGTTGCGATTGTCTGCGCGCTGGACTCCTCCACGCTAATGTCGAAGTGCTCCTCGAGGCCCATCACAATCTCAACCTGTGACGAATTTGGAAGGACATTTAGTAAAATCTTCAGAAAAAAAATATCCAAAAGAGCAAGCCATTCCATCTATCAAATTAGATCCCCTCCCTCAAGCCTGAATAAATCCATTTCTAGAGTTATCCTAAGTCTACTTTTTTTTATCAAGTTTGGCTGAATTTGATAGAAAAAAGTTTGATATTTATGACACAAAATTAGTATAGTTAGATACAAAATGAAATATATTTCCATGTTATGCTTTTTTGTTGTTAGAGATGTTAGTACATTTTTGTATAAAATTGGTCAAACTTAAGAAATATTTGAGTTTTGACAACTCTAGAAGTTGATTCATCCTGGGTGGGAGGGAGTATACATTATCTGTGATACTAGCATAACATTCTTTCGAAGAGCTTCTCTGGTCCTTATAGGTAATAAAAAATTACAGACTGACTGACAATATTCTGAAGGAGTGTGGAATCTGCATTAGTGTGGAATCTGCCAGCCATTCAGCAGTGTTTTTCTCTCACAATAAATCAACAAACACTTCCAGTCATGGCTTATCAACAAAGTTCCGAAGTATGAAGTGGATAGGTCATAGGCTACATACAGTTTGCAGTCTATGTTCAGGAAAAATAAAAAAATGGTACAATGTAGTTGCATTAGGCTAACGTATAAATTGAAGGATTTAACAATCACACATTTCCATCACAAAATCATTTAAAAAGTGACTATAGATGGCATCAGCAAGAAATGTTGTGATTTACCGTGTCCAGTGAATCCGCGCCAAGTTCAGAGAATTTGGATTCACCACAAACATCAGTGTTGTCAGGAAGAGCAAGCTGCTTCTTTACAATTTCACAAACCTTGTCCACTGTATCCTTCTTGGCCTGTCACAATCCATAATTTGAAATGTCATTATGTTTGCAGTTTAAGCAAATATACATTGAAAAAAAAGGTGTCACTGGAAGTATGGCTATCTTGCTAGATCAAGAGCAATGCAACAACACTAGGAGCAAATATAAGTAGAACCATTTTTTTCCTTGAATTCCAGAACAAAGGCAAGGGAAGAAAACACTCTAAACAATAAGGAACTTTGGTGATTCCTGACTCTTAGTATAGATTACTAGTTCAGTTGAGATCCACAGACACGGCAGATTAGGAAGTCAATAGCTTTGTCGCAATAATGCACAGAAGCAGTAACTCTAGAAATTCACTAGCTTTGTTATGATAACAAACCTCACTAAATGTATTGTGTATTGTAAGGTCAAGTACGAAACTTACAGCGCAGGAAACAGATCTCATAGGCACTGGTTGCAGGCGGAGGAATGTGTTACCCTTCTTCACTGGGGAGAAAGCTAGAGAATTCGTGTTGATTGCCTGCAATTCAAGGGAGTGCAGTTAATTAAGGAGCTTGAAGAAGAATGAATATTTGACCTGTCGTGTGACCAAAATCAAGGCTATGAAATCTAGTGCTAGGATTGCAACACTTTTGTCCCCTTCGATTGAAGGGACATCCAGAATCAAAAATACTAAAATATTATTAGTGAAATTCAAAGATGAACGCATCAATCATTATGTGGTTATGTGCAGTACACCATGATCTAAGGTTGTAAGAGCAACGTATGGTTACATAAATGAAATGAAATTCTTCATGTACGTGCAAAGAAAATTCTTAGCGATCCCATCACGGAACCCATTTGTGAAAGATCATCAACTTTGCATGAGAGCAGATCTGCACAAATCCCCTTTAGAACCGGGCTCAACGAAGCCATAGACACCCATAAAGCTACGCTTTCCCCATAATAAAACCCCAAAAAAAAAAAGGCTTAGACCCAGCCGTTAATCCAACACATGCTCTCGCAGTGGTGAGGTCACCAGTTCTTCAGTTCACCACGAGTGCAAAATCACGCCGAGGGACGAGGGTCTCTCTAGATCACGCGCAGGAATCAGAGGCAGGAAACCTTATCAAAGCCCCCGCCCCAAACCCTGCGAGGGACGCGGTAGGCAGGCAGGATCTAGAGAGAGACCGACGGGCGGACAACGAACAGCAGCAGGTGGCACTCGGATCTGAGCATAGTTACCTTGACGGGCCTGGCGAAGGAGAGGGCGGAAGATCCGGCGATGGAGGCCATGTTGGTCAGACGGGCACGGAGAGGGGAGGAGGCGGCGGGCACGAAGAGCGTGAGAGCGACGGGGGGAGGTGGCTGGCCTGGCCGCTGCTGGGTAGGTTGGAGTTGGAGCAGAGTGGCCTTTGGCCGGAGCGAGCGCTTTATACACGCCGGGGTGGTGGCGCCGCGGCCGCGCGCATCGGTAGTATCGACGGGCGGCGGGGTCCACGAGGCCGGGAGGCGGGCCCCGCCGCACAGGCAGGCAGCTGGGCGGTGGGGCCGTGCGGGAGTGATGAGAGCATTTAAAGAGGATGGGGGATCTCGTCGAAGAGGGGCTGGGCCGTAGGGCCCATCCCGAGTGCACGGATGGCTGCACGTGTAAGGCCCATCAGAAGACGGGCCACCGGCCGGCTCTAGTTGCTGTGATTTACAGGCCAATATACTGCTGATGTACTGTCGTGTTAACCGTACGTTTTTTTTTTCAAAATTCAAAGAGAAAAAAAAAGAAAAACAAAACAAGACAGTGTTTTATAGAATATAGAATAGAATGGGTGGAGAAATGTGCAACACAAAACAGGCGCAGCAACGGTACGTGTGGATGGGTACTACTAGCTGACTGCGCTTTACAACGTGGGGGCATGCCATGCGATTGTTGTGAGTGCGGCGGCAGCTTAAACGCGCGGCATTGCTCTGCGACGATACGAAACGTTTCTCCGCGCGACCAGCGACTCGACTCGACCGCGCTCAATCCTTATTCCCTGTACCATACGCCACCACTGCATACTGAAAGTACTTCCTCGTTTTTTTTTCAGTTTTAACAAAACTTTTGCTGAAATTTCATACTTAAATAAGTACATAGCAAAGTAGATGATGAGAACCGTATTCTTTCATAGGATACGGTAATAAAGGTGTCTCCAATGGTTCTTAAATAGATAGTCTAAGAAGAGTTTTAAGAAAAAAGATTAATAACCGTG
>Ga0182004_10003141_pt1 | contig 13070 bp, 8 predicted proteins | sample Sormic07211540_1_FD_120479 | JGI IMG/M metagenome (GOLD analysis project Ga0182004, IMG submission 120479) | Endophyte microbial communities from Sorghum bicolor roots, Mead, Nebraska, USA - 072115-40_1 MetaG | ecosystem: Host-associated > Plants > Roots > Unclassified | place: USA: Nebraska... | reverse complement strand
TTTCTGCACTGTCCAGAGGTCCATATTGCTGTCCCAAACTCCCCCTGCAGCCCCTCTATTCTATCTAAACCCTAACAGGCCAAAAACTTAAAGCCCATTAGCCCAGTCCCAGTTAGAAAAGGCACAAAAAAACAGAAGTCTGGTCGTCCATCTTACCTGGTCGTCCGATTAATCGCGATTAATCGATGATTAATCGGACGACCAGCTTTCTTGTCGAACTAATCGAGTCGGACCTCCTAATCGAATCCTAGGAGCGACCTGGACGATTAATCACGATTAATCGGACGACCTGAAATCATTGGATGTTCAACTATATAATTATTCTCACATTATAATCATTTAATCTAGGGTACTAGCCTAATATTAAATGCTGCCACTTCTGTCCTGCCTCCTTTTCTTCTCTGCACAATGTTTGGTACTTTCATGCCCATAGTAACCAGTTATGATTGCCGACAATGTTTGGCTTTAATGTTTTCATTTTTACCTTCCATAAACCTGTGGTACACTTATCTATAGTAACTAGCTTAGATTTAAAAGAAATGTGCATGAAATCTACCAACTGAAGCACTCTGGTGTATGGTGTAATTCTGGGATATGACTTTTATCTCCATATATATATACATAAGATGCAGCACCAATTTCACAATTGGAGAGTATGCACATAATTGTTTGTAATACAAGGCAACAGCTTCTGGTTCAGGTGAAGAATAAGAGTAGTTCGGTCATTGGTGTATGGAGTAGCTTCTCGTTCACGTTTGAGCACTTTTAATTTATTCATACAATCTCTACAAGTACAGTAGGGCTCCCATAGGATCTAGAACTGTGTACATATCACATATACAATTTGGCAGGCTTAATTTATTTTCCTAATCCACATACATTTTCCTTGTTTCAGAAAATACCTACCCCATGTCATTTTCCAATGCATTTGATTTGGTTGACAGATCTGATTTACAAATGATTCAAGTTCATTCCTAACAACGCCTGTCCCTATCTCAAAATAATCATTGTTTTGCAGTAAATATTTCCTTCAAGCTGCTGCTGTTAGTGGTGGCTTTGTTATCGAGGATATGTATTAGAAATGACTACAATTGTATATTTTTGTTCACTGAAAGAATAGTATATTTTGAAAATAGTGAACTATTAAGGGAAAAAAATAAGAACATGCATTGCATGTATTTCATTAAGAGAATGGTGAGTACAACCGAACATCCAAAGTGTTAAAAGTACAGACACCAATTAAACTCTAGGCCAAACAAACAATGGTAATATACACAAACAAGAGAAGAAAAGAGCACAGGAGCTTGCCCAAGCTCTAACCTAGCAAGAAGACACACAACAAAACAAAGGGGTAAAGCAAAACTAGTTATCTGGAAGTAGCAATCCAACCGACAGTTTGCAGCCTCCACCTTGATCTTTTCCACTGGTTCTAGAGGTCAGCAGCCTTCACTGTGGATGAGCCTCGCATTCCTCTCTGTCTAGGTTGACCAATTGGTGAGCAGTAAAATGCAGTATAATCTTGCCATCACAAACAAAATGTAACCCAGTAAAAACAGAATGCTTTTGCACTGTTAAGTTATTGCATACATAGTCAAATTACTATCTTCATTGCATACATAGTCAAATCACTCTCTTGGCTGTTACTATTTGCACTCTTGGTAGCAGTAAAAAACAGAACGCTTTCTTCACTATTAAGTAGGAGAGATTTGTTGAGAGCAACAGTGTAACCGAATTTCATTCAGTTAGCATTAGTTTATGAACGCCTCTACAATTTCATTCAGTTAGTCTTACTCGGATCATGGACGAGTACTTTTAATCCTCTGCGTATAAGTGGAAGTAATCCGAAGAGGATTAGCAAAGAGTTCTGCAACCCCCATCCATTGCTCTGTTGAAGACTTGCAGCACACTTCTGAAATTTTATCTGCAATGAAGGACTTTCCATGCACTTACTTACCTTGGCCTCCCCCTTACTGTTCCAAAGCTGATTTGTTACCTCTGATTGATAAGGATGCAGATCACCTCTCAGGATGGAAAGCTTCTATAATGAATAAAGCTGGGAGCCCTATTTATGGTCCAGAATGGTGCTGACAGCCACCCCATTTATCTTATGATTGCTCTTGATCTTCCAAAATAGGTTGTCAAGGCCATCGACAAAAATGCAGAGTCTCTAGTGGGGCCAAGAACAAGCCAATGGAGGTAATTGTCTGGTGACCTGGGACTGGGAAAGGGTGTAGCATCCACTTGAATTCAGTGGCCTTGTTACTAATAATCTTAAAATAATGGGATGGGCCTTAAGCATCCGTTGACTGTGGGCACAAAAGACAGATCCTTTACAACCATGGGCTGGACTGTCAATCCGCGTACTGCAGAATGCTCTAGCTCTCTTTAATGTGTCTGTGGACTATATAATTGGTAATGGTGAACAAATTCGGTTGTGGGCTGATCGTTGATTGCAGGGAAAGACAGTGGCAGAATTGGCCCCTAACTTGCACAAGATGATCTCCAAAAAGGCTGTATAGACAAGACTGTACCTCAGGCAGTTTACAATCGTGCTGCCTGGGTGGCTCATATCAAGAGAGCTCTAACAGTACAGGTGCTAGTTGAGTATTTAGTGGATGGCATGTCTCTGCAACCAGATATTTGACCAGTACTGTTGGAAAGCTCTCCCATGATTCAGCCTTTTTTTCCCCCCAAGGATCTATCAATTTTGGTCCCTGGAAAAGAATTTAAAAAGCTGCGTCCCTTTAAAATGCAAGACGAAGACAATGAGCAGGAGATGCAGAAGGTGGGAGGGCTGCCCAATATAAGAAGAACCTGGAGCACAGGATGACCTGACATATAGAAGTGCTTTCATCTTTCCCATTGAGTGATCCTACTATCAGCAATTTGATTGCTGATCATCAACTGTTATGTTGTCAGTTATGGACATCTTATGTTTAGAATTTTGATCATTTATCTTATCTCATGGTTACTTTTGTTTTCCATTTACAGTACCTGTCCCAAGGCACTGACCCTAAGACCCATACGCACAAGTTCTTGCATGTTTGTGACTTCCAACTTCACTTAATAAAATAAACTTTACTTATTATGAATGGCATACTTATATTTTTTATATAAAACATTCAAAGGAAAGTATACCAATACTTATCTTGGTCTGCATCTTACATCACAAATGTTTGAGCTGCGACCATGATGAATTCAAGATTTGGTGACCATTGTTATTTGCTCCAAAAAGATGTTGAAAGGTTTTAGTTTGGCCTGTAGACATATATACCATGAAGTGTTCATGTATTTTATTTGCATGTTATCTTTTGGGAGAGATGTATCTCTGTGTAAATTTTGTGAGACTGTGCCCATTGCAATGCATGGGCCAATAGCTAGTAAGATCAAAAGCAACCTATACCATTCTCCAAATGCATCTGCAAAATGACAACAGAAGGACAATTGCTGTGATAAGAAAAAGGACAATTTGTGGTATTGTTTCAATTAGATCAGACATGTAAAATTTTTACATTACCTTTCTATTACCTTGTAGCTAAATTACCTTTTGTTAAGACGAGTCCTTTTTTAGATACCACCAACATTGAGAGGAAGCTTTAATTTCCAAATGAAGCGGGTGCTTGGGATGACAATAAGGTTTATCAAAGCTCTATACATAGATTGGACCATGAATTTTCTGTATTTATGTTATGAAAATTCATCTAATGGCATTCTATTAAAAAAATCAGATTATATGCATGTTCACAAAAGTAGTATTTGTCTCACTTTTAAAATAACTTTTATGATGATATTACTATTTTGTAGCAATTATAGCATATAATTATAAGTTATAAAAGAAACAAATCAAAAAAAAAATATTTGCTCTGTATTAATATATGTCCGGCATCGTTGTATCATCGAAAAAAGGGAGATTTTTTGACCAAAATATGGCTTACATTAACGAGGATGAAAGGAGTACTTCAGTTTAATCATTGTACAAAATACCTGCAGGTACATGATCCTATGAATTGTCCTATCACACAGCGCAGATGGCACCAGGAATTCAACGAAGAAGCAGAGGCATCTGTTGGTGGCAAGAGGCAGAGTCTGCTCCAAAAATTCAGCAGCAGCTCTTGTTGCTGCAGACCCTTACCGGCGGCTGTCCACGCGGGCTGCAGGGCCCCGCGCCGGCGTCGGTGAGCATCTTCACCACGTCCCTCATGGTCGGCCGCCCCGCCGGCAGCTTGGCGGTGCAAAGCACGGCGATCTTGAGCACCTTGAGCATGTCGTCCCTCTCCCTGGCCACCACGGCCACCCGCGGGTCCAGCACGTCGTCGAGGCTCTCCGAGGCGAGCTTGCTGGACAGCCAGTACACGATGTCCCTGCCCTCGCCGAACCGCCGGTCGATCGGGCTCCGGCCGGTGACCAGCTCCAGCAGCACCACGCCGAAGCTGTACACGTCCGTCTTCTCCGTCACTCTGAGCGAGTAGGCCAGCTCTGCGAACGTGAACACCCCCAGCTGATCGATCAGTACAGTACGTGGAATGCAAATAATTTGTGTAATAAAGCCAGTGTCAGAGGAAGAAGACTCACCGGGCGCGAGGTAGCCATGGGTTCCGGCGAAGCAGCTGAACTCGGAGTCGGAGGCATCCGCGGCGACCTTGGCGATGCCGAAGTCGGCGATCTTGGCCTCGTAGTCCTCGTCGAGCAGGATGTTGGTGGACTTGATGTCGCGGTGGATGACGGCCGGCGTGCAGTCGTGGTGGAGGTACATGATCCCCTTGGCGGCGCCGAGCGCGATCTTGCACCGGCGCGGCCAGTCCAGCTCCGGCCGCCCGCTGCCCTTGGCCTCCCGCCGGAGCGCCTGGTGCAGGTTGCCGCGCGGCATGTACTCGTAGACGATGAAGTTGAGCTCGCCGCGCGACAGGCACGCGTGCAGCTTCAGGATGTTCCGGTGCCGGACCTTGCCGAGGATGGCCATCTCGGCGGCCATCACCCGCGCCGCGTTGCTCTTCCACAGCCGCTTCACGGCCACCACTCCGCCGGCGCCGGCGCCGCCGCGGCCCTTGAGCTCCAGCCGGTACACACGCCCCGTTCCGCCCGACCCTATCAGGTTCTCCTCCCCGACGGCGCAGATCTCGTCGGCGTCCAGCTCCAGTGGGTGGAACGACTCCAGCTTCCACTGCCCGCACCCGTCGCCGTGCTCCAGGTCCCTCTTCTTCACCTCCTCGAGCTTGAAGCTCCGGTAGCTCACAAACACGATGCCGGCCACCAGCAGCAGCGTCGCCGAGACAAGGACCAGCACCAGCACAAGCTGCGACTTCCTGGCGAGGAGGCCGTCCTTGCGGCCGCCGTCCACATTGCAGGCGCTGAGGTCGGACCTGCCGTCCACGCAGAGGCCGGGGTTCCGGGCAAACGCCTGGCCGCCGCCGGTGAGCACCAGAAGCCCCGGCGGCACGTTCCCGGTGAGCTGGTTCGAGGAGAAGTCGATGGAGCTGAGTTTGAGCGCCTGGAGGCTCGTCGGGATCGGCCCGCTGAGCTCGTTGTTGGAGAGGTTGAGCGAGTTGAGCGACGACAGCAGCGACAGCGAGGCCGGAATCGGCCCCGACAGCGCGTTCTGGGAGACGTCGATCTCGACGAGCCTGATGCAGCCGCCGATGTCGTCCGGCAAGGCGCCGCTGAACGCGTTGTCCTCCAGGTGCAGCGCCGTCAGCTGCGACAGGCTGCCGATCTCCGACGGTATGGAGCCCGAGAAGGTGTTGTTGGACAGGTAGAGCTTCTGCACCTGGCCGAGCCGGCCGATTTCCGGCGGTATTGCTCCGCCGAGCTTGTTGTTCTGCAGCCACAGCTGGTTGAGGCTCTGCGCCTGCCCGATCAGCGGCGACATGGCTCCGGTGAACCCGTTGTCGGACACGTCGATGATCGTCGCCGCCGGGAGCCCCCACAGGCCTTCCGGGAGGTCGCCGGTGAACCGGTTCTTGTTGATCCGGAAGCGTTGCAGGCTCTTGCACACCGCGTACTCCTCCGGGAACTCACCGGAGAAGCCGTTCTGGAGAGCGAGAAGGTACTCGAGGTTGTTGCCATGGCACAGGTACCTCGGGAATGGCCCGACGAAGCCGTTCTCGGAGATGTCGACGCTGTTGAGCGGTGAGAACCGGCCGAAGTTGGCCGGGAACTCGCCGGAGAACCGGTTCTCGTAGATGGAGAAGCTCGTCAGGTACCGCAGGTCGCCCCACTCCTCCGGGATCGGCCCGGACAGGTTGTTGTGGTAGAGCTGGATCACCGTGAACCCCGTGAGCGCCGCGAACGCCGCCGGGATGCCGCCGCTGATCTGGTTCCGGGACACGTCGATCTCCCGCAGCTTGGTCAGTTCCCCCAGCTCCGGTGGGAGCTCGCCGGTGAGGTTGTTCTTGTACAGCTCGATTTTCCACAGGTTCCGGAGGTTTCCGATGGCCGGCGGGATCGCGCCGGCGAGGTTGTTCATGGACATGTCCAGCGTCTCCAGCGCGGTGAGCCCGAAGATGGAGTCCGGTATCACCCCCGTCAAGCTGCTGCCGGCCAGGTACAGGTACGTCAGGTTCCTGAGGTTGCCGATGCTCGGCGGCGTCTCCCCTGGGTCGTAGCTGTTCATGCCGACGCTGAGCGTGGTCAGGCCGGACAGGTTGCCGACCCACGCCGGGAAGCGCCCGGTGAAGTAATTGTTCTCGACGTCGAGGGCCTGGAGCGCCGTCAGCGCGGACAGGTCCGGCAGCTCTCCGGCGAGGCTGTTGTAGGATAGGTTCAGGAACCTGAGCTGCGTGCATTTCGCCAGCTCAGGCGGCACGGGCCCCGACAGCGAGTTGGAGTCGAGCTGCAGCCGCGCTAGGCCGTGCAGCGCCCCGACGGACGGCGAGATCCCGCCGGAGAGGTTCATGTTCGACAGCGAGATCTCGGTGACCGTGCCGGAGCCATCGTCGTCGCACCGGACGCCGAAGAAGCGGCACTTGGAGGTGGCGTTCGTCCATGACACGAGGTGGTTCAGAGGGTCGTTCAACCCGGCCTTGAACTGGAGGAGGGCGTGTGTTTGGGAATCGATTTGGCAGGTGCAGCTCAGGAAGAGCGAGAGGAGTGTGATCAGATTCAGAGGGAGGCAGGCAAGGATTTGTCCTCTCATGGCAAGCAGATGATGTTGGCAGATTCTCTGAAGAAATGGATCACATGGGGTTCTTGTGCTGTCCTGAATGTCTTGAGAGATTCAGAACACCTGAAAATGGAAAACAAGAGATATGAGTCATGGTTATAAACTTATAATGATTAACCATCCAATTTCTTGGTGATACTACTGTATTAGATGAGTTGAAGTGACAAAAAAAAAAGAATTCAAAACTTCTATGCATCTTTTTTGGACTAGGCTAATGTCAGCCTCAAAAATTGCCATAGGTGGCCACAGCTATATGCACAAACTGGTAGGTGATTTGGACACCCCCAAGGCCGCAAGTTGGTTTCCTATGTAAACATGTTCAGAGAAGATGACCTGCCAGCTACCACCTTCCACTGCCTCTACCCTGTTCTGCTGCCTTCATTTCGCCACAAACACCACGAAATGCAATAGATTGCCTCATGGAAGCCACACACCACCACACATATTCACCTCCACCAAGTTAACCGGGGACGAAAAGGCAGAGCACTCATCAGAGATGTATAATGGGATCAGATGATGGAATCCACACACAAGGATAAAAAGAAGATGGTCAAAGCAATTTCAGTGGGAGCATACTTTGGCACTTGCTATTTTAGTGAGCCATCAGTGTCTAACATGGGAAATGGCCCCAAAATCATGGTGCTTAGCTGCATAATAACAGGTGGCACCTAGCGAGAAGCGACACGTTAGGAGGGACCTGTGTAAAAGAGAGAGTTATTGGGTGGGGGTGGGGGGGGGAGGATTTGATCCAATTTTGGTATCAAGTTCTTGGCGGTATGTCCAAGAAAAGAAGAAATTGACCTAACATGTTTTGCCCCATGACTGAATTCTAAAATGATGACGGTAAAGAATAATTATCGGTGGTAGATTTTGATCTTGCTAAAGAAATGTTTTTGGGGTTCTGGCTCCACTGACTAATTCTCTAGATAGAGTATCATGTACTCTATCATTGTTGCATAAAACGTGACAACTAGTCCACAACTTTTTGACTTATGACCGTGGTTTTCAATATAATGCATGTTGGATTTGGAATCCTCATTCAGTATCTATAGATTAATTCTACTTATCATGTCAAGTACATACTACAAAAATGTAGATGTACTTAGAAGGCTAAATCAAGGAAATAAACCATCAGGTTCACTAAAAATAATAATAAGTATATATGTAATCACTTTTCATGAATATCAAAACTCAAAATTTCTCAGCATGTGTAGATTTTGGAAGAGTTTGCACTCATTTGTACTATGTCTTTACATCTTACTAAAAAACCTGCAAATAGGACCTTCTAAACTAATATACTCCCTCCGCTCCAAACTATAAGACGTTTTAGTTTTTCTAGATTCGTAACTTTTGCTACGTATCTAGATATATATTATGCTTATATACATAATAAAAACTATTGAATCTAAAAATGTCGAAACGTCTTATAATTTGAGATAGAGGAAGTAGTTTTTTTGGCAGCATAGTCAACTAGTCATAATTCCAACAGATGCCTATATCCCCTATCTGAGAGTGATATATTGGACTGTTAGAACGACACATGCCAGAAATTCATCTGGAGTCATCAAATCAGTTCGTATCATGAAACCACACAGCACCAAACAGGGGTTACTTCCTCTTCTTCTTTACTCCTATTAATTAATAAATATGACAGCTCTTCTTCCCGATTTGTTTAAAAAAGACAGGTTTCGGCATTTCTTTGGTGATGACATGGTTCCAAAAGTAGCACATATTAATTTTAGGTGCAGAAACTTTAGCTATTATTATCTTCATTCAATGATCATGTACAGTATATTTGTTCAATCAGATTACTTTACTCAAGTTAAAAGCCCACAGAGGAAAAAAAGGAAATAAATAGAAATTCAATCTACCAAGTAAAATGAAAAAAATATGTATGGTAGTGGAAAACTGGTGCTTTCCTTAATCAGAGGCTGCAAATATTCAACATGCTGACAAAGGAAATATACTTGCAGGAGCAGGGCTACTGCTCTGGAGACGCTGGAATGTGGCTGCAGGAAGCCCAAGCTACACTCCAAGAAATGATTGGAGTGGAAGCTTCCACAGGGCAGATACAACTCCCACGAAAAACACAAGTGACACAGAGGTTATATGGTAATCCTGCAGAAGAACACAAATGAATACTACACTATTGGCGATCGACGAAGCACATCAGGTAGCATCTCTTGCAAGAACTAGGTAGGTAGAAGCTACCAGCTAGAAAGGGAATCCATGGAAGGAACTAACTACGGCGTCAACAACAGAGGCCTATTGCCAACAGGATGCAAAGCCATCAACCAAAACAGAGAGGATCATCAGAGAAAGAATAGCTCAGTTACAGAGATTTTATATACCTTCCAATCCAGCACCTTTCTTCCTCCCCTAGCTAGCTCTTGATCAGCGCCTTCTTCGACCGCACCGAGCGACCGACAACCTCGCGCAACGAGCAGGGAGACGAAGAGGAGTGAATTGAGCGAGCGAGCAAGCGAGGAAGCTGCTGGTTTGGGAGCAGATGGTCAGAGCAGAGGATGCAGCAATTGCAGGGCTAAGTAGCTAGTTAGTGTGGGCTTAGCTCGTGGTATGGTAACTGGGGATCAGGCTGCTATGGTTTTGACTCTGGTGTGGAGGCTCAGATTCAGCGATGATATACGCGGCCGGCGGTCACGGGATGTGCACCGGAGCGGAGCGGAGACATGGCCATGGAGAGAGATAGGCAAGAGGCTGTATCAAATTGGTGGCCGGTGGCGGGACAAAAGGGACTGCAATATATGCAAGAGCCGATGCTGTTGCTTGCGGGACTGCCGTTTCAGCCGTGGCATCCGGCCCCTCATGCCGGCCTGCTTTGGCTGCCCGCGCTGGCGCTGGTGGCTGGCTTGCGAGTGGGACGGAGGACCAACAGGATCCTCTGTGCCGTAACGGAGGTGCAGACCAGAGCGGCGAGTAGAAAATGACAATGTTTCTCCCTCCCCCTTATTAAAACTAAGGTTTTAAATAGCGGGCTAAGGTGTTTAGCGGTTTATGTCTAAAAGAGCTAATAGCGGAGCTAAATCGGGCTATAGCGAGATATAGCGGCTAAATTGTACATGAACATAAATAGCGGTACTCTAGCTCAAAAGGCTATAGCGGGCTATAGCGGCAGCAATAGCGGAAGATTTAAAACTATGATTAAAACTGAGCATGCATGCCTCTGTTTGGACCTAGTCTAACATTGTACTAGGCATCATGGTTACCTCTTATTTAACTTGCATCCAAATTTTGGCTTGTATCTCTTGTGAGCCGCACTACGAAATCGGTTGTTCATGTTTGGCTAAGGTGACGTTTGGTTCGGATGTAGGACAGGGATCAGGTGTGATATCCCTTTTTGTCCTAGTGTTTAGTTGGGACAAGATCATTCTTGGAGGAAAATATTCTCTTAGATCTAAGGACAACAACATCCCTTAGAATCCAAGGGATGTTCCCTTAAAAAAATTTAGAGGGTTGATCTCGTCCTTCACACATGTTGTCTGCTTTTTTTCTCTTTGTGTGCCATAACGGAGGTGTAGAGCAGAGCGGCGAGCAGATAATGATAATGTCAACCCCCAAGACTAAGCATGTCCTCTACTTGGACCTAGTCTAACATTATGCATCATGGTTACCTCTTATTTAACTTGAATCCAAATTTTGGCTAGTATCTCTTGTGAGACGCACTACAAAATTGTTTTTTCATATTCGGCCAAGGTGGTGTTTGGTTTGGAGGCTAGACAAGGATGAGGTGTGATATCCCCCTTCGCTCAGGTATTTGGTTGAAGACATCTAGACAAGATCATTCTCGAAGAAAAAATATTCTCTCGAGATTCAAGGACAACAACGTCCCTCAAAATTGGAGCGATGTTCTCTTAAAAAATCCGAGGGATGACCTCGTCCCTCATGCATGTCGTGTGCTTTGCCTTCTCTCATGCTTGGTCATGGCAGGGGCAGACACAGCCACCATGGCAGGGATGGGGCTCCCAAGCAGAAGGATGTGCGGCCATGGTGAGGGCCTCCAAAGTGGCACAATTGGAATTCCTACCCCACAAATATCCTTCCCTAACACTGACCTCCACAGCTCACCTAGAGATTGGCTCGTCCACCCCGGTGTCAGCCTCGCTACCCCGTACCATGGTCAGCTCACCCCTTTGCTGGCCCGCCCCAATCCATACCGGTCACTCTGCTTCCTTGCTCGTGCTCTTGGTCATATCAAAGAAGAGGGAGAAAGAAGAAAAGAGGATTACACATGGACCCACGTCGTGGTCTACAGTCTCGTCATACCGAAGAAGAGGAAGAAAGAAGAAAAGTGTTGCATTATAGTGCAACATCATATGGTGTGGCCTTAGATCTACTCGGTGGTGGTGCATAGGCATTGTGGGCAGTGGCTCATCATGGAGCTTGGGCGTGGCTATGCCATCGCCTTGTGCCGAGATACAGGAATTCCTATGTGTAGGTGCCGGACTATTAACTTCTACATGTGGATAATGTATGTTTCTACATGTGGATAATGGGTAGGGTATTGTGGAGGTGCTAGCAATAGCCTTGCCAATGATCTTATCGGTCTTGACAACAGTGATGTCTTTGGGCGTCGTATCCCTTCCTAGAGGTGTTGTCATGATACTGTACAGATCTCATGTCCATGGATCTCTAGATGAAAACCTTGTCTCGAATTATAAGATAGACGACTTCAACAATTCTAGTCGGTTTTCCTCCTTGGAGATGTCGTCTCGGAGGTCCATCTTCATCCTATGTCAATCAACAATTTATAGAACCCCAACCTCGGGTGGTCAAGTTTCAAATTTGTGCAAAGTATATTGTGTGGTCTCCACTAAGGAATGCGGTTGCTTGCGGGGAGGCTATGGTGTTAGAATTCTGCACCAAGTCAGATTAGGACTTGCGTCTCGTTTCTTTGTATTTTGTGTTACCTTTGTATCACCATATGGTGAAGTGTGCTCTACGCACCAACAATTTGTTCTAAATGGTTGTACTCATTCACTTGTGAATGTTAGAGGTTAGAATATTATATTTCTTTATCAAAAAGAACAAGAAAATAAAGCAAGCCTACAATATTTTCTCTACGAACTTTAATTGTATTGTCATAGAGAATCTAGCCAAACCTTCTTTTACGTGAAAACTATATATTATTCACGAGTAACATCGATATAAAAATTACAATTTAGATATTATCCTGTCACGTTTATGAAAAAAATTATATATTATTTGTGATTGATATAAAAATTATAATTTAGATATTATCCTATAGGGGTTCGTTATGTACCGCTAGGGATATTATATTTCCCTGCCAGTATATATATAATACACACAGATAAATTGTTTTTCCTGCCCAAAGATCACCCTTTAATAACACATCACATGCTAAGACGAGCTATGCTTGAGCAGGGTAGGCATAAGTTTTAGGAAGAAATATATACTCCGTGCTGAAAAATGTGCAAACCATTTGCTTTGTTGGGACACACTTAGGCTCCGTTCGGTTAATGCTTACGATGCCGGAAACCATTCCAGCCATGGAAAACATATATAAATTAACATAATGTTCCGGCTAGGAACTATTCCTGAAGTTAATCCTCAGGAAGCGAGCCAACGGGGCCTAAATTATTTTACGTGGCTGTGTTTCTAGTTCCATCAAGCTCACTGAAACAGTACTCAACTCTGCTCACAATAAATTGATATGTACATTCTCCTAGCTAAGCTAGATGAAATTTCTTGTCTCATTGAAGACCATATATTGGTAGATGAAATTTCACCACAGGTCTTTTTATAATTTTGCTACCAAAGTTGAAACAACCTTTGCTTAGATCGCGATTCACGTGACAATGACAATATAATTAATATCCTCCCACTTAACAGAGCTTACGGTTCCCAGTTAATATCTTCTATATATATATAT
>Ga0182004_10003140_pt1 | contig 13070 bp, 10 predicted proteins | sample Sormic07211540_1_FD_120479 | JGI IMG/M metagenome (GOLD analysis project Ga0182004, IMG submission 120479) | Endophyte microbial communities from Sorghum bicolor roots, Mead, Nebraska, USA - 072115-40_1 MetaG | ecosystem: Host-associated > Plants > Roots > Unclassified | place: USA: Nebraska... | reverse complement strand
TCTATATTTAATGCTTCATGCAAGTGATACAAGATTCGATGTGACGGAGAATTTTGAAAACTTTTTGGTTTTCGGGGTGAACTAAACAAGGCCTAATGTTTCAAAATATCATAAAAAATGTGTATGTAGTACACATAAAGTTAAATATAGCTGCGACAATTCAGATTCATACTAGATGTCAGAAACAAAATAGACAAGCAGTCAGCCTAGCACTATTCATCGTACGCTGACAGCAACTTTTTTTTTATCTCAACATCAAAGATGAACTTCAAACTGAATAACTTCAGGTGTAGTATATACATGATTTTTGTGATGATTTTTTAAAACATTACAACATGATCTTTTAGCTAAAGAGGGCTTTGGACCACTTGCGAGCTATAATTTTCCTTTCTTGTATTTGTGCTGACATTTTCCACTCTTTCTAACCGGCACAATCGTTTCCCCTGCAGCTGTCTGCACTGAAGATCAGGACACGAAGATCACGAGCTTTATCAAGGCTCGCCTTGTGCGGAAGGTGTATTTCAGTGACATCTCCAAAATGAAACATTAGGGGTCAATCACCGCAGATTTTACGTGTAGCTAACTTAGTTGGGCATCCATAATTTACTCTGTAATTGTAGCAGCGACCTAGAGGTGTCATTCTGTAGTACATAGTGTAACATGTAGGAGACATAAACACCACAGTCCATTCTTTCCAGTGAAACACCAGAAATAATTGCTACATAATTCGCTAATCTGAAACCAAGCCAAGGCCTATTGATCATCCTCTGTTGTCGTTGATAAAAAATAGGGCATGGGAGATTACGATGTTTGCGGCTATTCTGGTTTTATCAGTTTTATTTATTAGTCCATTTCTGGAAGAGAACGAAAAAATGACTCCTTACTATAGTGCATAGCACAATCTCCAACACAACAGTCGCTTGCCAGTACATCGGTTAGATTCCACGAAACCTTCCATTGGCCACTGTCAAACGTGACTACGTGAGGCGCTCAAGGGAGCTGTTTCCAGGGTATACAGCTGCTCTCACCACGGGGCAAGGGTGTCGACGTTTGGTCGAGAGCGAGTGCCTTGCCTATATGGTTGAAAATATGTAACAATGAAGTACCTCTTAAGTCTAGTCCTAGCCCTCAGACTTGCTTGTCTCAAGCATAGGCCTTGATGAAAAACTCTTAACTCGCTAGCTCACTCGACTCATTCATTAGTGACTCTGCTTGAGTTCAGCTTGTTGTATTTTTTTGACATTAAATAGGCGTTTGGGGAGGCGGACTAGTGGTGGTGATTATCGAAAGGATGGTGGGACGGAGCGACGGGACATATCCCTAGGTAGTAGGAGAGCCCGGTTCGACAATGGCGATGGTAGGGACGTTGACTTGAGAGGGAGATAGATGTTGTGATTAACGTTTATTGTTGTGGTGATGTTTCATTGTTGGAACCCCGGAGTTGATAAAGATTGTTAGAATCAGGGTTGGTAGTGGTCCCAATAAGTGCAGTGAGGCGGGCTTCGACGTGCACAAGAGGGAGGATGGCCACAAATAAAAATCTTTCCATGTTTAGGATGTGCACACGACTAGTTTAATGCACGGCTGGCATGTATTAGTCGTGCCTGACATATATATATTTCTAGTTTTTATTCTTTTTCTTCTCAAGAACTTAACATGTCACTCTAAGAAGGATGTTGGAAACACTGTCACAAGTCCTGTGAGCGATACTTAGAAGCTCATTCTTTTCCTTTTGAGTTTCTATATGCATAGTTGTAACACGTCAAGGCACGCCATGGCTTGAAAGTTGAAACTCTTTGGTCCACCACACCAAGTTGTTATAGAGCGTCCTTCATCATGCACACATATTTGTTAATAAACAGCCAAGAGGTTGAATAGACAAATACTTCAAAATCAATTTTTGAGCTGGATTATGGTTCTATATGGACTATTTAACTCAGTTGCAATGGAGCTGCTGAGCTATAGTGACCATAAGCAGCGCAGTCACAATATTTCTCGAATTGGATTGTGAAAGTTGTATATCATTTTTTATCCCAAATACTAACTAAAGAGCGTGCACGCGCTGGCACAACCGCCCCACATATTAGACAAGGCGCCCGCCCGCCTCCTCCCACACTCAGCCGCCGCTTGTGTCTGCACTTAGAAAGAGGCCTCTCTCTCTCTCTCTCTCTCTCTCTCTAGCGAGCACCTCACCGGCGGCCTCCTTCGCGTACCCGCGCCCGTGCGTGGCCGTGACGGATGCGGCGGCGGATCCACCGGATCTAGCGGTTGCGGTGGCGGATCTGCCAGGTAAGCCCCTCCTCCTCGTCCTCCTCCTACTGCTGGTGCTGGATCTGGTTTTTAGGGTTTAGGCGAGCTCTCTCTCCATTCTTCTCTAACTTCGGTGGGGTATAGAATGGCCAGTCGAGGAGAGACGGGTAGGTCCGGCGGTAGGAATGTTCGACGACTTAGGGGAGCTGACGGCGGCAGGGGCGGTCGGACCAAGTCGGGACGGGGAGGCTTGCCAAAGCTGGAGAAGATGGCAGCTGTTGGGGGGCGGAGGGAAAGAGGGCGGCCGCCACAGGCGCGGCGAGGCAGTGGTCGGCGGCGGGGGTGAGGGCATGAGTGATCTGATCTGTTTTTTCTTCTTTTTTGGAAACCAAAATTATTCGTTTGTGCAGTTGGATCATTCAAAACTACACTTGCAGGATGTAGTGAGGAGTAGAGTCCTCCTTTTATTAAACGAACAATTGTATATCATGGACTACAGTTGTTCTCAAAGTCCAAACGTTTGAGGAATATATATCGACACTCGACTTGTTTACTAAAGTTGCTGTTGACGTAATTTTTTCCCCCCTGCAGCACTCTACACTCAAGATCCGTTTGGTCCTCCATCAGCTGTCTCCCGATGCCGTGATCCTCACTCAGCTGCCCTCAAAGGCCACGGAATGGAGGCGAGGTGTACCTCCCGCAAGAACCCGCGCGTGGTGACGCTGCCCGACGAACTGGTCGCCGAGATCCTCGCGCGGGTGCCGTTCCGCTCCCTCTGCCAGTTGAGGTGCGTCTCCCAGTCATGGCGGTCCCTCTGCTCCGATCCCGCCGTCCTCCGCAGGTGCCCCCAGACTCTGGCCGGCTTCTTCTTCCGCACTCGACCCCATCGCCGCTCCCGGTCCGTCCGCCAATTCGTCAACGCGTCGGGGAGAGGCCCACCAATGGTGAACCCTTCCCTGTCGTTCATGCCCCCCGTCTACTCTCGCGCAAGCTTCCTCGACTCCTGCAATGGACTTCTGCTGTGCAGACGCGACGACATCCAATCCCAGGTAAAGAATATTCTAAACAGACCGCTTTTATTTTCTATATTATGATACTGTTTTATATATTACGATATTATTTCTAAATTTTGTTAAACATACAAATTTACCAATTTTAGTTGGTTTCGTATCTATTTTTAATTATTTTTTTGTACTTTTTAATTGCTAAAATATAGAAATATTCTGAACCGATTTCGTTTTCTGTCATTTTTGACCGTTTTCATCCTTGCTCCCAGGTCGATGCCTACTTTGTCTGCAATCCGGCGACGGAGAACTGGATGGTTTTGCCGGACCTACAAGTGACGAAGAGAAGGTTCTCTTTCCGCGCCTTTCGGTTGGGCTTCGATCCAGCCGTGTCCTCCCACTTCAGAGTGTTCGTGCTTGAGAGTGACCCACGCCCCCCAAAAACCTGGGATCACTTGATGACAGGAGTGGAGATCTTCTCGTCGGAGACTAGAGCGTGGTCGTACAGGCAGAGTGAGTGGGATGGCGGCAATGGGGCCGTGGTAGGATGGGATTCACTCTTCTTCAACGGAATCCTCCATTTGACAAGCCCTGGTTCCTCCTCATTGCTCACGATGGACATGGACGGGAGGGCTTGGGGAAGAATCCTCACTCCGCATGATTTTGACTTCATGGGCGTCTCTCAAGGGCGCTTGCATGCTGTGCACAGAACCAAGAATGGAGGCGACGAGTGTATCAGCATCTGGGTTCTTGAGGATTATGCAGGACAACAGTGGACCCTGAAGCATGCAGTCACTGCAATGCAAATGTTTGGGGCACGCATTAGAAGCTTTGGGAACTCTTGCACCTTCATTGTGCGTGCACTTCATCCGGAACATGGCTTGATCTTCCTGACTGCAGGCAGGCTAAGAAGCCTCCTGGCTTACGACATGGATAAGAAGGAAGTGCGTTTTATCTGGAATCTTGGAGAGAACCATATATTTGCACAAGCTTACGTGCCTTGCTTCTCAGATTGGCTGTCAGATGGACGTTAAAGTTATCGCGCAGATATGCATATGTGAACTGTATGTATGCATGCAAGCCTTCCGAGTTTCAATGTGTACCTGTACTCTGCTGCCTAACTATTGGGTTGAACCTACTTTGGTAATTGGTACTCTATTTGTTTTCTTTGAGCAAAATTTAGTTACTGTATGCATTTGCTTTCATCTACAGAGATTTATTGTTCTGAATGTCTTTAGATGCCTGTATGGAGTAATTTGCAATTTGCCTTGAAGAAGGTAGCTTGTCGCCTTGTGCCTGTGCTCTGCTTGTCTGATTGATTAGCAGTACTTGCTACCTGTGCAGCAGATGCTCGTACTTGTTCTTTGCTGTGCAGAATTGCTCGTTGTACCTCCTTGGATATTTGAGTATATCATGGTTCACGACAAGGACAGAGTTAGTTAGGATTACTAACATGTGCACCAGCTTGATCTAATTAGGTAAACTCTCTCCACATATATATATATACCAGCCACCATGCAACCAATCTAATTCCACGTATTTTATTCCTCGTATGCTACTATAGAGAGTACAATGAAAAATTGTGTCTCGGACCCCAATAGCCAGATTCTTCCGGCTTCTTCTCCCGAGATAATCTGCCAGATTCTTTCCGGCTTCTTCTTCGGCAAACACTCCGCCGCCTACTTCCGCTTCGTCAGCACGTCGGGAAGCAGATTTTCCGCTCATGGAGGGACCTCTCTTCTCTTTCTTGCCACCCAAAAGCGTAGGGTTTGACATTGTCGATAGCTGCAATGGTCTTCTCCTATTCGATTTCGATCGCCACAACCAGTCTCATAATGGACATGGATCATCTCGTTATTTCGTCTGCAACACCCTGCTACAGGAAACTGGATCCATTTGCCGGACAAACAGTGGGGATTCGACCCAGAAGTTATCCGGTTAGGTTTTGTCCCAGCCGAGCCCCCCCACACCCCATTTCAGAGTGTTCTGGATCGTGAAGGTTCGTACATGCCGGACAAGGTCGCCCTAGTGCAGATGTACTCATCGGAAACCAGAGGATGAGTGTACAGGCAGAGCGAGCGGGCACTGTCATCGTGCGTTATTATACAAGAACTGGCTTCTTTAATGGCGCTTTGCACCTGACAACATCTAGTTCTTCAGCTTCGATAGTCACGGACTCACGGTGGACATAGATGGGAAGACATGGAGAATCATCCCTGCTCCGCGGAGTTTCAGTTTCATCGATCGGGCAGTCTCGGGGCTGCTTCTACGCTGTGCGCACGGCTGATTCTATGCATAATGGTTATCGGCTGTCGATCTGGGCTCTTGACTACGGTGGAGTACATGAGGAGTGGATCCTCAAGCATACTGCTGCCACACCATTTGCACCCACAGAGTATTACGTGGTGCATGCAAATCCATCCACAACATCCTCTGATTCTTACTACTAGTACTACTACTTTGGGGACGGGAATAAGAACTAAGAAGAGCTCTTATGTCGTACGATTTCATGAACAACAAAGTGCATACTATAAGACTCTAGACAGCATGATATGCCCCTACCATATCCGTATACACCCTGTTTCTCAAGGTGGTTGTCAGATGGACACTGAACTTAGAGAACAATCTCATGTCCCTGTGCTCAAAGGAAAGCATGTGTGCAGATCCTTTCGATTGGAATTGCGGAGCTATTTCAGCGGACCCACTTAGTCACTCTATTTGATAATGTCTAGTACTTTTTTTTTGTTAACACAGTTCTACTTTCTTATGTTGGAATGAAAAATAAGTAAACCCATCATCTATGTTTTAAATTCTGTGTGCTTTTCATATTTTTCAAGACATGATTAGTAATAATCCATCAGAATTTTGATAGTGGTCGTGATGACTATAGTTTGCACAGGGAAGTTTTAACCTCAGTCTGGAATTTGATTGCATACCTCCTGTCCTCCTCATTGTAGGATGTACTAAGATAATGTTTGAGTTGGTTTTCTAATTATTTGTTCCACATGCATATAGAATGAAGAAAGATTAGGATATTACTAGCTTGGATATCTGCATGGTTCTTCCCCACGGTGTCAAAAAATGTATTAGGCATCAGAAAGATGAAAGATCAAATGTACAGTATGATATCACTCGAGGTAAAATTCACTATGATATGCCCACATTCTGGACCTGCATGTTTTTCTCAAATACGCAAGAGTGTTGTGTATTGTTGTACTAATGTAGAAGAATTAGTTTCATGTCACGCGTCTAGCAAGCCAATAACGCAAGAACAGACGGTAGTTGTAAACGGATTACAATGACAAACAACATAGAATGATTCACTAAAATCACTACTGCAGAAACAATTTCCAGGAATGGTAAAAATGGTTCTTGTCGAAAATATTGAGCTGCTCGTGGAAAATGCTGTGGTGCATTCTTTGTGTTCGTGGCATTGTGGCAAGACAGGTAGAAGCAACAAATGTAACTGTATCCATGCCTCTTGCCATTCTACTGTGCAAGTCAGGAGTATAATACTACTCTTCCCTTCATGCCCATTGCACAATGCCACAATCAAATCAATAACTGGTAGTTGGGTCATTCTAAAAAGGCATTGGACGCGCTGGTAATCCTAGTGAGATTATATAAAATGGTACTGCTTAATTTGCTATCTCTGAAATATATCCTTTTTGAGAGGATTGCTTTGGTGGCAAAATGAGAAAACTCAGATGTCCTTGATGAATTTTCTTGTTATCTTGAGCAGTTGGGGTCAGCAGGATAGCTTGTTTGATCCATTCTGAGCTAGCCTGAATAATTTCAGCCACCACTCAACGGATTCATCATATGTACCAAAACATATACAGCTAATTACAGGTAAAAATGCTATCTAGCGTATCACGGCAATTACCTGAACATATAGTCGCTGTCGCATTGCAAAACCACCTTAAACTGTCACACCATGTATCCGATATTGGCTTTGGCTCTTAATTGAATCTATGCACAGCTCGATCAACTGTCACACGAAAATTGCAGAGCCTAGAATCGCAGGGCAATTCTCCTTTGGCACGCTCGACAGTTTCGCATATGCATATATGCATTCTGCTGCATGCATCTGTGCCAAAGGAGATGTACCCTGTAATTCATGCTCAGCATATGCCAGCTAGCTCTCCCTGTATTTCTCAGAGCTCTGACGCTTGTTGATGAATGTGTTTCGGCCTTGACCTGATTTATATAGCGCGCCATGAGACTGGCATATGCTCCGAGTCCGGGGACTATTCCGGTGGACCTAAACCTTTCTTGCAGGTGGCTTCTCTATCGGATTTTCTATGGAATCCTCTCGTGTAGAAAGCCAACCTGCCTTTTCTGGTGTTCAGACAGTACAGGAATTTTGTTTTAAGTTCGTCCAGTACGTACAGTATTGTAGAAAAGATTGCCTCTCAGCACTAGCACGAAACCAAGCAGTCTTAGCAGAAACTACCAGTAGACACTAGACAGACAGATAGCATATGAACAGATTTTATTCTTGGATAGTTGGATAGACAGCCAGCTTTTAATGGAGAAATCACCTAGGCTCTGTTTCTCAAAGTGGTTGTTATTGAAATCACCTAGGCTCTCCACATGGAACAAAAGAACCCTTGATGTATATATGCTTTTGTTCGTGTGGATTTGGTTGTTGCTGCTACAATGGTACATTCTATTGGATCTTCTCTATTCTCCTGCAGTTGGAGAGCTTTCTGAGCGGAACACCGTACCAGCTGGCACAAAGAGGCGCTGCTGCTACGGCTAGCTGGCCATGAAGGAATATTGTGTTGAGCTGAGCAGCAATTTAGTCAGCAGTGGTGAAAATGAAGTTTCCCGATGGCAATTAAGTGTCGTCGTCTTATGAGTATATGATTTTCGTCCGTTAAATATATTTAAACCTTTGATTTATTCTCACATTAAAATCCTCTCTCTATATATATCAGCTCTGGGAATGAATGCTCGCATTGCGCTCTGAACAAAACTTTGATTTGTTCTTGTAACTACACAACACTTGACAAATACTGCTTCAAAAGGGCAAGGGCGTATGGCCTTGATCGCACCACTGCTAGATGAAGCTATAGGCACACGTTCCTCCACGCTTCCTTCCTGTTGCTTTCTACAGTATTCTGCGTGGTGCGTGCAGCATATGCCGCCGGACAGGCGCGCATGTCCAGATTCTTTTTTTGAGCATTGAGCACGGATCACTGCATGAGTGCATGCATGGCACCATGCAGATTGCAGAGTAATCGTCATCAGTAATGCTAATGCAGATTCATCAAAGCCCAAACCCAGAGTCGACACCAAGAAAAATCATAAAAATGCAAACGGCACCGAAACCATTGGACACGATCGAGTGCAAAAAATCAGGCCTGATGCATCTTCGGAGATGTATAGTTTTGTGCTGAGAATAATGCCGATTCGACCCACCTATTGGGCGGCGCTAGCTGGACGCGACTGCGTGACGCCGCATCGCTATAAATATGCGAAACCTCGGACATGAAAATCTCAGCAGGGTAGATGGAGCCAGCAAGAACAGACGTGTAGAAGATAGGCAAAGCTGCGGTGTGTCTGACATGCGGGGCCATGCATTACCGGGTGGGTCTCCTCTGGCAGTAACTTGGCTGGTCGCCTGGTCCATGATACCTGCGTGCAGACACTGCCAAAGGAGATTTGCCCAGCAATGCAGTTTTGAGTCCCCATAACACTATAAGATCTTATGTGTTTTGCATTGTGTTTGTATATATAGCTGATCCTGCATATCATGGTGTTTTTAGTTGCATCATTTGCCGTGTATTGCATGCATGATGCAGACATTATGGCCAGTGGCGGAGCTAAGGATAAAATGAGGGGGGTAATTGTGAACATGCGTATGAATAAAATAAGTATAGATATCTATATAGAGGAGTGTGGCCATACTCACAAGACACCAAGTATATATATGACCTTATATGCACTGGTGATGACATGACTACATTGATGGTCTTCAGCTCAAAGCAGAACATGCATGTATGTACAAACTCCAAAAAAACTAGCTAATATACGGGTGATGGCAGAGAGCAAGGGGGGGCAACCGCCCAGGTTCGCCTCCACGTAGCTCCGCCCGTAATTATGGCATTATTGGCACGTAAGCATAGTGTTTACCCATGGCCATGTGGTGCTGGCATGCAAATATGGAAACAGGCCTGGCGCTAGTAGTGTCGTGGCGAAGCTAGAACAAATATGAGAGGGGTGCGTTTGCCTTGTGGGTGCATAAGATTTTACTGTGTAGGTACAAATACGATGAAAATTTAATCATAATCACTGTTTTTTTGGTATTTTTATAGGTGCGCCCGCACCTTGTATCCTGTATGTAGATCCGCCCATGACTGTCGTCACTAATGACCACCACCAGTCAACAAAGGTGTGTGGTGACTGCTGAGTGACAAATGTACTTTCTGTCTTTAACAAGGATGCATGGTTGCCAAACATAGGTGAAAATAGGTAAGTTGCAACCCACTTAGTGGAACACATACTTAGTTAACATTGGAGCGAAAGTCTATTGATATGATAAGTTCACTAATGGAGCCGAATGCGGCAAACAAAAGGCCCTGCCAACAAGTAGCAGACAAATTGTCGTTCGACCATTGGCATACATATCGACCTCTAAGCAAGACGAGGTACTCCTCATAAAAATGGATAGGCACCCTGTCATAGGCAACACCAACTTCATCTGCATCTAAGAGAGCATATGACGCCATCTTCACTGAAAACTTGACATCGAGCCAAGTTATAGCTTTAGACGAGTTGTTTTTAGTGGCCAACAATAGGGCTAGTAGAAGAGCCGCTTGTACCCTGGCATGCTCTTCTCGAATGATGGAGTAGGAGTACGCAAACCGCAACTCGGTTGTATGCAATTTTTGTAATATTGAAATTTGAATTTGTGTACTAAGAAGGTCAACCTTTAGACCTCTTAGAGTGCTCGTCAGAGTGCGTCGTTTGCATAGTTAAACTTTTATTCTTAATTATAATGATGCATAAATCTTTTATGTATTTGAGAAAAAAAAATAAGTTCATAAATACATCTCCTGATTTATACAACCACCACGAGTTGGGTCAAGACTCAAGAGCATGGCCATCTCCTACATCCACTCCAAAGTAGCACTATGACCTACACAATTGCACTTCCTAGGACTTACGTGATATTTACTCAAACAATATGCATTATGGCATTAGCAAGTAAACAAATTAGGTTTCCTGAAACACATTTTGTGCATAATGGAAAGATTCACCTAACTAACAAGTAGGCATAGCTTAGAGTATACAGTGTCATGAACATAAACATGAGGATAGAGCTTGATCTTCACGAGTCCTTTCATCATAAGTCTATTGGGAGGCTAGAATTAATTACGAACTTACTCATAACCAATAGCATGACATATGGAAATGGTTAAAGGTATCCCTGAAGGGGCGCATAACTTTACCCACAAGAGGACAGGGCCACTGCCCATACGACTCACCGATCTATAAGGTATACCTATGTCTCAATGGTGTTGATGAGATTATCATATCAAGTGTTTATAAAAACATTAGCATTGATAACTATCACTATCGGTTTGCATTACATTGCATCATCGACCAGTGGTGATGATAAAGGATAATAACTATCACTACCGGTTCGCATTACCAACTGATGGTGATAGGCCATCATCATAACCAGTTCGCATCACCAACTAGTGCTAATGATGTGCTCCTCATTACTACCGGCTCGCCGTATGAAGTGGTGGTGAAGACAGTTTTCACTGCCAGTTTGTTATATGATATGACAGTGACAATCATGATGCAGTATAATAAAATTCATAACATTTTTAAATAAAGTTGGATAAAAATAAACTTTATATTGTAGTTAATGTTTTTTCATTTGAATTCATTTACAACCCCAAAATTCTGTTTGAAGCTCTCAAATTTTAAAATTCTATTTTTCGAATTATACAAACAATCTTAGATGGAAAAATAACTGGATGCACTTTGTAGTTGACACTTTTTCATTAGACATCATTTATAGTCTCAAATTTGTATGTGAAATTCTAAAATTTTAAAATTCAAAATTTTCAAATGACCTTGGTGAAAAATCGATCAAAACTAAAGTTATAGATGTCAGTAAGAACTACAACTTTGTAGTTGATGAGTTTTCATTTAAAATCATTTGATGTCTCAAAAGTGTAGCTGAAGTTGTGACTAGTTTGATATTTAAATTGGTCAAACGAACTCAGATGGATAAATGACCAAAATCAAAGTTGTAGATCTCAATAAGAACAATAACTTTTTAGTTGATGACCTTTTTATTTAAAATCATTTAGGATCCTTAATATTTATTTAGAATTATGAAAAGTAAATACTAGGGAAATAAATGTGTCATATAAACACAAGTGACTTGGGAGTGAAATAGTTAGGAGATAGGCCTTGTTTAACCCGTGAAACTTTTTAGATTTAGCTAATGTAGCATTTTCATTTGTATTTAGTAATTATTGTCTAATCATGGACTAACTAGACTTAAAAGATTCGTCTCGCAAATTACAGGTGCAATTATTTATTTTTTAATCTATATTTAATGCTTCATGTATGCGCATAAAGATTCAATATGACAGAAAATTTTTACAAACTAAACAGGACCATATTTACAAGAACATAGGTCTCAAGTTTGAATCCCACCACCACACATCTGCCATGGGCCATATCATCTCCAGACAGCTCGTACACATGCATCAATAACATTACTTTTGTTTGTATTTGACAAATATTATCCAATCATAGACTAACTAAGTTTAAAAGATTTATCTCGCAAATTACAGGTATTAGTTATTTCTTTTACCTATATTTAGTGCTTCACGTATGTGCCATAAAATTCGATGTGACTGAGAATGTAAAAAATTTTGCAAAATATTTTGGGAACTGCCCAGTCGAAACTTGCCTATATAGAGCCTGACTATTTGGATACTCAAGTTGGACCGTTCGTCTCCAGAGAACTTGTGTGCTTCAGACTTGAGTGGGCCCATGAGGAACCGTCCAATGCTATCCCTCGGACTATCTGAGTGGACGTGTTTGAGTTATGTTTGGGGTAACTAGCTGAGATGGCATAACTGGTAGGTGAAGCTTTGTTGGACTGTCCCTCTAAACGGGCATACCATCTGCGCCTAAATAGGTTGGGACTACCGTTCGATTTCTAACAGCATACTTTCAGACAAGTATGGTCTGATTCTGAAACGAATAGAAATACTACATACATGATGCGACCGTATGCACAGTGCTATGTTGGAACCCAAGACAAAACAGAGCTGGTTTTTAACCACGCGCCGCGACGAGCCCCATCACCGATCGCACAGCTAGCCGTACGCGCCCCGTGGTGCTTGCACGCGCAGCTAGCTTGCTAGCTAGCAGGGATCCGCCGGTCCGAGGCAGGCAGGAGCCAACGATGGACGACCAGCGGCGGCGAACATGCTTGTGGATATCCGCCTACAGTACTCTCTTTGATTTGCACGCCTTTCCGTGATTCGATCCTCTCGTCTTGCAGTGGTCTCAGGATTCAGGGACCAGGAATAATCTCCAAATTAAAGCACCGGATTTGCTACCTCCTGCCGCTCCACCTACGTTTCGTACCGGCTATAGTGCTTGCCTGCCTCCCAACACACGTAGTATATTGTACCCCGTGAGGCCCATATAATTACCAAATCCTAACAAAAATGTGAAGTCAAAACCAAAATTTTTCTGCAACTAAACAAAGCCTTATTTCAGCAGCCTGCATTCATAGCGTCTGGACTCTAGACGACGGCCGCACCAGGC
>Ga0182004_10003139_pt1 | contig 13071 bp, 11 predicted proteins | sample Sormic07211540_1_FD_120479 | JGI IMG/M metagenome (GOLD analysis project Ga0182004, IMG submission 120479) | Endophyte microbial communities from Sorghum bicolor roots, Mead, Nebraska, USA - 072115-40_1 MetaG | ecosystem: Host-associated > Plants > Roots > Unclassified | place: USA: Nebraska... | reverse complement strand
GTAGGAAATAAAGGATGATGATGTGGGGTGCATGCCTGTGCACGGCGACGTTGAAGCTGTTGGTAACGTTGTAGGGGTCGGGCCTGTACGTCTCCCTCACCGAGGCCTCGGCGAGCTCCTTGCGCTTCTGCCAGTGCTCGTCGAAGTCGGCGATGTTGGCGGTGGACAGGGCGGCGGAAGCCAGGAACGCGGCGGCGACGAGGAGGAGGGAGCCGGGCCGGCTCCACCGGAGCTGCTTCGTCGTCGTCTCCATTTGTAGGGGGCTTTATTTCACCTTTATTATTATTGGTACAAATGCATCTGTGTTCTTGGAAAGAGCTGAGCTGAGCAGGGTTCTTCTTGTTGTGGTAGAATTGGTGCTTCGAGAGCGAGAAAGGAAGAACCCAATTTTTCGCGTGGATGCGGGAAGAGGGTAATATAAGGAGGGAGACGTGGTATTATTAGAAACAAGGCGAGGCGAGGCAAGAGGCGAGCCACACGCTCAAGTAAGAAATGCTATAGTAGGTAGGTGTTTTTGTGTGTTTGGCGCAAGCTAAGGTTGATGATGGAGAGGAGTTTTCTCGCTTGTACACGTGTAGAACCGCTAAGAGAGAAGGCACGTACGCCACTATTTTCTATTCTGGTCATATCCAAAGAGAGGGGATGCATGTGACACTGGAGTGGTATGTAATTTTGCTTGGAACTCGATCGAAAGCATATGTAAACTAGCTACCGACATGACCCAAGCAAATTTGATTAGCAAGCTACGACTGATTTTATTTGCATTCAAAGTGTTAACATCGCCTCGGCAAACTTGCATATAGATATAACAAAACCGATCCACCATTTTTTGGTCGTCCATTTCTCACAATGAAGGACTGAACGGGTCACCGATAGTCATGAAACGATTTATGACATAGCCTGTCCCATTTGATTTACAGAAAATATCATCTAAAAATGAGAACCAGTTTTGGATCACAGAACCCGTTAAGAAATCCACCTATATTAATTGAGGTCAGTCCGCTAACTAGCATGTAGCCTGTCTCGGTCTGCTATGGACCTTAGACTATATAAAAGAGGATGGGAGATACCCTAGCCACCTCTCACTCACTATCCAAACTCGTGAACCATTGTATACCTCTCCCTGTGTGTGTGAGAGGCACTGCCACCCACATCGTGAATGATGGCCTCAACTTTGTCACCCTCCCCTCAGTGGCTTCCCCTCTACTACCTCCCTAAAATGCTCTGGCGCCACCGCCCATTAGGATATAGATGGGGCTAGGATCTTGAGTGCCCCAATCCAAGCAAGACACCCACTGTCGCCTCCCCCAACTCAAACATCTCTCTGCCACCGAGAGGGCTACATGCGGTTAGGATCTCCGTGTGACACCCTCATCATTGCCTCCTTCTCACCTACTATCATCGACCCTCGATAGATCTTGATATGCACGGTGAATCGAAGAGGAGGATCCCAGTTTGGCATTCTTGTTGCAGTAGGACCAAGTGATGGGCGTGGCCGCATGGTCGCGTCTTCGACCATGAATGACTCATCGACTCTATAAGGGAGGCAGCTTTGACGCAATTTGGCCCTAGAAGACGGTGCCAACCATGACGAGGCCACATCGATTCCCATGGAAATATTGTGAGGCACTTAGGATGTGTTTGGTTGAGGAGTGAACGAGAGTAGAGCAGTTCCATCCCAATTCCTAGGGTGTTTGGTCCATAGACACTAGGGGCACGGGACCACCCCCATCACTTCCAAGTGAGTGATTTGATCTACCATGCATGTATGCCTTCTACATGTTGACATCCAGTACATGCAGATCTAGCAAATACTACTCATGTCGTACGGTTACATATGAAGTACTTAAGGGAGGAGGAGCTTGACGTGGCCAAGTTCACTGCGAGGTTGCTTGATGGGCTCGATGATGGGGTGGCCTGATCCACGGCTGGGTGGTGGTCCACGATGCCAACACTATGGGCTCAACACAGGGTTCACGAGCAATTAACTTAAGCCCATGACCTAACATGGACCCATGACATAGCAAAGGATGTGAGTGCACTTTATGGGTCGACTATGATATTTGTTTCAAGACAGGACTTGACTCGTTTCTTGTTGTGGATAGGTGCTTGACCTTCTTGCCCTGAGCCATTTCATGCAAATGACAATCGTCACACAAGTTTGTAGAGCAAATGTATCTAGACGTAGTATATAGCTAAGTGCATAACAAAAACAATGTATTTTAAACGTTTTATAATTTAGAACGGAGGAGTAGAATGAAAATTGTGTTATAACGTCTAGGGAAATTAGCTGGCAAACAGAACCAGCTAAGATCAGCTAACAAGCTGTCAAACGGAACTAGCAAGATCAGCTATAAACAATTGTTCAGACAGTGCTAGCGAGAATTTCCCTCTAACCTTGCATATTCAAGCGGCTGACTGGTTAAAATTTTTCTTTTTGTGAGACAAAAACTTTATTAAAAATCAAGTAATAAGGGTTTAGGGTTTAGGGTTTAGGGACACTAAAGTTTGCCTCAACCAAACTAAGACGCTACATTGTTCCGACTCCTACTAGTCTTAATAATCACCAAACTAAACAGATCTTCCATATTCATCTGCGTTTCTCGAACAAGGGACCAGCCCACCAATCGATCCATCACACTACTTTTCGGCTTCACAACCACCACCACAAAATCAGTCTCTAATACCATGGGAACATCCGGTCACCGTGCGGCAAGAGCAATTCCATCGCAACAGGCAACAACTTTAGTGTCCCTACAGTAACGGAGCAAAGCGCCACGATGCCAATTTTACCTAGCCATTATGATCCCTGATCACCACGCCCGTAGCCGCGGTACCCGAACGGTAGATTAAGACCCTGCCAACTCAACTTTATTCGTGAAGTTTTTTTTAAAAAAAAAAGTTTCATGAGCAACTTTTTAAGTAAAAATTGAGCTGTTTTAATATATGAATGGATGAAAGAAAGAAATGAGAGAGGGAATTAGGATAAGCTACTTTTCAGTTTTATATTAACTCATATCTTTGTGCAAGGAGAAGAAAAAATAGCTCCATTTATGAAACTATTTTGGAAAATAGTATTTGGTAAAAAAAAAAGCTCATAACAGCTCATGAAGTTATTATGAGTTGTGTCAAACATGCCCTAAAGCTCCATTAACGTTAATCTTCAAAGTATTATTTGCTTGGTTGATAAACCATGGCTGAAAGTATTATTTGCTGATTTGTTATAAGAGAAAAAAACTTTTAAATAACTGAGAGATTCGACAAATAAACTTAAGCGAACAAACATGTGGAGGTGGGACCCATTTTTTGCTCGGATTGCGGAGCCACTTCTGCTGACCGTTTGCTCCCCACCAGTGCCAAAACAGGAAAAATAAAAAATTCAATGAGATATGCATCTTTTTAAACTTGTGGAAAGAGAGAAACCAACAGAATTTTTTAGAATGAATGCTCCACACCTTTAGCGATTTCGATACGAGCAAAAGACACTCAACAGCGACGTCGTGCTTTCGAAACCTGTAGTGGATGCTTCGGAGTTTTTCTTGTGTTGAGCTTCATTAATTGTACTTCGTTGAGTGTGTTCTGTAAGCATTCTTTTTTTCAATCCTACTTACATGTATTTCATCTATCCAGAAAAGAATATAATTATAGAATTCATACTAGTCAAAGTAACTTAAATTTGATTAAACTTATAGTAACTAATATTAGTATTTATGTCTCCAAATGAATTTTTATAAATATATATTCTATAACTAATTTAACGATACGTATTCTATATTATAAATGATAGTAGTTTTTTTATACAAATTTAGTTAACGTTTAAACTGTTTGATTCCGTAAAACGAGGTGGTCGGAGGGAGTAAGGTCTTGTCTAGATGTGAAATTTTTTTGGATTTTGCTACTGTAACACTTTCGTTTATTTGTGACAAATATTATTCAATCATGAACTAACTAAGATCAAAAGATTCGTCTCGCGATTTATAGCTAAACTGTGCAATTAGTTTTTGTTTTCGTCTATATTTAATGTTTCATACATGTGTCATAAGATTCGATGTGACGGAGAATTTTGAAAACTTTTGATTTTTTTGGTGAACTAAACAAGGCCTAAGGCGGAGCTCCTACCATTTGTAAGGACATGAAGCTGACCATATCTGACGGAAATCCAACAACGGGTGTGGAAGCAGTAGTCAGTGGCTGATTATCGGGCGTTATGGGCCGGTAATCCAGGTTAGCAGCATTAGTGTTGGGCCAGCTGTTAGTCAGTTGTGGCGGGGAAGTATATAACCCCATTGTAACAAACCGTGAAAGGCATCGAATAACTGAATCTCGAATCCAACTCTGAACTCGTTATTCGCGTCTAAACTTTTCCCGTGCTGTTCTTGCTTTTCACCGCGAATTCCTCGGTGATTTTTACCTCTAAGGCCTTGTTTAATTCCCAGAAAATTTTGTAAAAATTTTTTCTGTCACATCAAATCTTGCAGCACACGAATAGAGCATTAAATATAAATAAAAAAATAACTAATTACATAGTTTACCTATAATTTAAGAGACCAATCTTTTAAGTCTAGTTAGTCCATTGGACAACATTTGTCAAATACAAACAAAAATGCTAGTGTCCATTTTGCAAAAAAAATTGGAACTAAAAAAGGCCTAACTCTATCTATTCCAGTTATTAGTTGCGTTCTGATCCGGAACGTAACACCATTTCTCTTTTAAAACAGCAATTGTTCAGACAGTTTACTTGTTACAGTAGTAGAAAAGAAGGCCGACTAGTTTCTAATAGTATCAACCTTCCTAACAGAAACAAGTAAGACTACTGGCAACTATTCAGTGTGGCTGATACGTAGGTACAGTACATCCTTGTGGCATGTGGGGGTTGCCCTTGCAGGTTGTAAGGACAAGCCCCTGAAACAAAATTTCTCAACTAGCTACTTACAGGACCGCATTGCTTTCACTGAACGGCACATTGGAACTATACTGTTGCTCATCGCCCTTGACAAAGGATTGGACTATGGAATATGGATCCCATAATTCACTGAATGGCTCAAATTGTGACTTGCTGCAGGATGACAAGCGACAAAACAGTGACTTCAAAGCTGCCTGCACTAGTCTCCTCCCAAGTCATCTTAGGCATCCAAAACGCTGAAGGGTAAACAACTAAAAGAACCTCTAGTCAAGGATTATTCCTCATTTCCATTCTCAAAAACTCCAACACGCTGCTTTGTCTTGTCAAAAACTGCCCTGAAGGATTCACCTTCAACACGAAGTTGTTCACTGAACCGTCTTTTGTTCTCGTTGTTTGTCTTCCCTTTTGTCCCTGTGGAATCATCTTCAGCCAAGGGGTTGGAGACCTGCAAGATACAGTTCTATGCTTACAAGTCTGCTAGAGGTGCTGCTCACTGGAAGCAGTGAGAACGATCATAGCTTGCAACATTGGATCATGGCACAAAAACGAAGAATATAAATCATTGGTTGAGACCAGAGCACCAAGTTCCAACAGAATCAAACATAGAATATTGTAAGCAAAGTAAACCATAAAGTCGTTCCTTAGACTAGACTACAATGTTCCTTTATAATGTTCTATTTCGCCATTCCATATTCCTATGATGCAGGATTTACCTTTCCAAGATGAAATAAAATAGGATGGACAACAAAGAAGTGGCTTTTACAATAACAGATGGTAGGCCAAATGATGTATAACGGCAGAAAGTTGAGGTGTTACTGACTATCAAAAAGTTGGCAGAGTCGAAACTTACCAAATTGTACCCTGATCCAGGCCCTATGACTAGTGACGAAGTAAGTTTTCTTTTAGTTGCAGAAATGGAAAACCCACCCTTTTCAAGCTGCAAAAGTAAATGGGATGAAGGATGAGCACTTATCAACAGAAACAGTATAGTTATGACATAAGCTTGGCCATTGATTTCTATAACTGAGGTGCCATATTAAGCGAGAAATAACTGAACTAATATGTCCGAGTAGTAACTCTATATATGTTTTAGCTCAGCAGTTAGAAGCACATTTCATAAAGATGATAACTACCCAAATATTTTGAGAAAATCGCACAAACAAAGTACAAGAGCACCAATGTATAAAGCTCACACTGAAACATAAGCATACCCGATCACCCCAACTGACTCTTTTGCGTCCAGTGCTATATGTCTGGGCCAGGCCAGAAAGAGCATGTGTGTTTTCCTCTGTATTTTCAGACTTTTCGGTGTCATCGTCAAAATCTTTTGACCATTTACTCTGTCCTAGCTCTTTTAAGCCATCCCGGTCATCTTCTACTTCTGAGTTCCACTTCTCCCCTGGCTTTGAGAAGCCTGCAGACAGTTATTATTTATAAAACGTCAATTTGATGTCAATCTTACACAAGAATGCACTAGATGACACTACAAAAGAAGGCCTGTTCCCGTGCAGATTCAATTCTTGACAACAATCCACACCCATTTTTTCCAATTAAAATTCCCAGTGTATATAGCTAAATTGACAAAGTGATCATGAGCATATCAAGAAGTACAAACTTGGTCCATCCCCTAAATCATTATCCTAGTACATCACAAACTCTGCATTGAAAAGGTGGTATACATCTGTACAGACCAATTAATAAAGTTTTGTGCATTACAGGCCTCCTCCTAATTGAGGTGAATAAAGCAGACAAGCTATGACCAGTGACATCCTAGGTCAAGAATGAAAGAAATATATAAAGGCGAAGGCGTACCTTCATATGGTGGATCCTGTACAGCCTTCTGTGAAGTCTCAGCAATGATGCTAGTTGTGTCATTAGCATCATCAACATCCTCAGTGTCCATATCTACCTATTTGACAGAACAAAAATCGTTAATATGTCAATCTACCTAAAAGCAACTAAAGAATATCATTACCTCTTGTATAGAATGGCCACGAAGGTTATCATCATGGAATAATGACTGAGAAATAAAGATAGCCAATGATGAGAGACATGATAAGCATGTACTTGATAGTTGTTCTTAACTGCAACTATAAATAATGGCAAGAAATATACATGTATATCTAGCTGCAGATACAGTGGTGGAGCCTCCTCCCAGTCTGCTGCCATCTTTTTTATCTCATCCAATGTAAATCCGTGCACATTCCTTGCAGCACAGCCCTGTTATTCATAAGGATATCAAACGCCTGCTATGATATAGTTAACAATGAGGTAACTGCAATAACAAAAAGCAATCTTAAGACACTTAGTTAATCCAGCAAATTAGAAAAGTAGAGATACAAAATAGAAGGAATGGCAATTCTGAAGATGCATGCATTACTGTCATGTGAAGAATAACAGAATGGTTATTGTTGGTGCCTATATACAAACTTTTGTATTGTTGCTACTGTAAACCAGTAAAATACTCTATGGACTAACCTGAGCAAAAGTATACAATTTACTGAAGTTGGAACACATAATTAATCTACTTGATTCACTGAACAGTAACTGAAATTATGAAGATTCAACATTCTGGCAAAATTTCTGCCTGCCTCAAAATAATCTAATTTCCAGACTTGAATGTGCATGATTTATTAGGACCAGTACACACTAGAAGATTTGGTGGATAATATCATGTAGCTATGTCAAAAAAGAATGAGACATGCAAGGTTCATCCAATGCTCCAAGCATGACAAAGTAGGTGGTTACCAAACACCTAAATACATATTTAACAGCGAGCAGACTTATGATGATGATTGGCAATACTGCAGCAATTACCGTTGGATCCTTGTATGGTGCCTCCAGCAAGTACACCTCATAGCCTGATTTCTGCAAAAGAGAAAATAGGAATCAGAACACTATCAGGATGATTTCACTATGAAATGAGATGAGGCATTAATTAAAAAGAAATCAAATTCTAAATAGCATGCAAGAGTAGCTCCTGAAACGTCAATATTGTCTGACAAAAACAAGATTAATCCACTGAAATATATACTTTGAATAGCTTTCACAAAATAGCACTCAACAAGTTACACTCAAAAATACAAAATAAATACACTTCAGAACAACAAAACCAGCAATCATTGCTTTCTTCAGCAGTGCAGTAGTTGATTCTGGGCATGTAGAACTATGGTCTACTGCACAAATCAAAGAGAATGCGGACAAAAGCCAAAGGCACCTCAATAGCAAAAACAAGTACTAATGGGCAATGGGCATGTAAGAAAAATGCTAATGGAAAACAAGCCAGCTACCATACAAAATGATACAGTAAAGGTAACAACCAAGTACATGGAGGGAGCAGGATAAAATTACACAAGCATGAGGACACTTAAAAAGAAAAATAACAATTGAAGGGTTGATTTCCTTGTAATGAGATAAAAGTATACCACAGGATATAATACCTTTTAGGAAAAAGAAAAAACTATCATCTCCTTGGAGGTGAATTTTTATTTTTCAAGCAAGTGGCACCTCTTTAATGGGTCAAACCCCAAAAAAGAAGAAATCCATAAACAAAGTAATCTTGTAGTCAACACATCAGAGACTGAGGATTTACCTTCGCAGTTGCCCAAAATTGAGCAAAATCAGCTACCCGCAGATTGCGGTCATCCACTAAAACGACCAGGAATACCAGCAGTAAACAAAGTCAGTTACCAGAAACACAGCATCAGCCGTTGGAATTGAAGGCATCTCTTGGTGTACAACCGCTGAATTTTGCTAGGGCAGCTAAAGTGTTACTAAAATTAAGTTTTAAACAATACAAATATCATGAAGTGCCAACAAAAGTGGGCACTGTCCAAATTTCAAGTTATCCATCCTGTCACTTTTGGAAACAAAACAGCACCTAACTGAAGACCCAACCAAAAGAGTAAAAAAAATTCAGATTGCTGAAAAGAAAAGGAATATCTTTCACTGGTACATGAAGGTGTTGACTGCTGACATGTAGCACTGATGGTGTGAGAGAGAAAAAAAAGCCTGGTAAAGTTCTTCGTTAACCCATGAAATTTGAAGGCGACTATATGTGACCTCCAGAATATTGGAGAGACAACCATGAGAAGAAAATACCATATATGGGAATTGGGAAGTAATGACTGAGGTATAAGCTGCTCTAAATAACTTCATACCAATCACAAATGTAAAATTTCCTTCGTCAAGGGTCTTTGAAAATGCCTTCAACATGCTTGACCTGTAAGTCTATGAAATACACAGAAAAAAATCAGCAATGACAATACAGGTTTAGATAATAGCTGATAAACAGGCAAAAGGAACAGAAACAAAAATTAAGGAGCAAGGACTGAGCTGAAACCAAAAAAAGTTATTTGTATCTTTTTATTCAAAGCCTGCCCAAAGATGGCCTAAAAATGGACCTAATTCTATATATTGATGTTCTGGAGGAGCAGCATAGGATTCATTTTTAATTTTTCAAATGTTTCCATTGGGCGTCGTATATTCAAAGATACCGTAAAATTCCTTTTCCTAGTATCGACAAAAAAAAGCGTCACCATGAAAAGTTGAATTACTGGGCAATTATCTTTGCACATTTTAAAATTGATAGCATTTGAGTATAATAGCTTTGCTAATGTAGCGAGCTCGAGTTTGCAGGTTCATATGACAAGATAAAAAGAACTAAAAAGTTGTTGAAAGTAATATCACCTCCTCCATTTCCAGCTCATAACAATACTCAATCACTTTCTTGGTCAACTGCCTCCTCCCTTTTGATGCACTAGAAGATTTAGAGCCTTCAGTGTCTTCCACTTCCTAAGAGAACATTGGCCAGATTACCCAGTTAAGACAATCATTACACAAACAAAATCAATATTGGAAAGAACAGTAGTCTCCAATCCCTGCTAACCTTCTCAACTTCAATCATGAAATAATCATCCATGGAATGGATCCTAGGCGCATTTGCACCATTCTCGACTTCAAGATCGCGCAATGCCTTTGCCAGATAACTCTTTCCACTACCTACATGTTACGGTTTTGTACAAATTATCGTTCACAACTATAGTGAAAGACGACCTAACTGTGGATTTGTGAAATAACTTTATTGAATACAAAAATTGATAATTTGGGACACTATAAAGCCAATATCATTCAGTTATGCAGACTACATATGCAATAGGAACTTTACAAATTGCCAGTTTAAAACAACAGAACAAATTGTGCTGATTTCATCCTCATCCATAATGAGTATGACACCATTTGGTCTATCACTTCCAATCCATGCTATGAAGTAGGAACCGCTATCGTAATCAGTTAGGAAGTAGAAATTGATAAGTATTATTTAATTTGCATGCAATTATTTTTGTCAATGATACAATAATAAGAAAGTCAACAATATTTCAAGTAAACCTGGAAGCCCTCTGAGGATGATAACAATATGGTCAGGGCGTGAAGCACGAAGGGGCTGCTTGAACAAATCACAAGCATTGATGATCGTGACTTTGGAATTTTCCAGAGAATAATGTGCACTGGCCGGCCTTCCATCTATCAAGTTCTGCTCTGACTGCGGTCGATAAATGAAACCTGACCCCTGTTAGTGAATAAGCAAACAGTGGTCAATGCTTTTGATGTAAGAATAAGCCATATGACATCCTAAACTTCTACAATACATAGGTGCTGAAAGCTTAGAGGCACCTCATCATTGATGTGTCCATCATAACGGTTTGTGTTTGGCGTCGGATGAGCTTGAGGCAAGGTACGAGCGGTCGACGGAACAATTTCGGTTGTTGGAGAACCAGAAAGGACAGGAAACAATGACGAATTTGCAGTCGGCCTTGGCGGTGCAGCACGGTAATCCTGGTTAGAGGGGAATGGAGGCTCTGCTGGCAGTGGCACAGCACCTGCCTCAAGATGCCAAGCATGTGAACCATGGCGATTGGCTGCCTCAGGATAGCGAGGCAGTGGAGGGTGCAGCGGCGCACCAGGCATGAGAGGTCGTAAATCCTCTGGGTGGAACTGATGGAAATGGTGATTGGAACCGTCAAAATACTTCCGGTGAGGGCCTTCTTCGGGCACAAAACCTTGACCGAAGCCATTATGCCAATCTTCAATCGGCATGGGAGGTGGCAACATTTGGTAGAAATCCGCGAAATCACCTCCTTGCCGGGGATAGAATCTACCTCCTCCGTAACCAAAGCCACCGTCAGGTGGGCAACCAGGAAGTGGATTACGATTACGGCCATGATCCCGGATGAGGCCGAGCAGCCGATCGCCCTCCACAGAAGCCCTTCCCGGAGGCGGTGGAGGCACAAAGTCGTACGGATCGAACGGTGGTGCCTCGCCCACGCGCATCCGCTTGTGAGGCCCCTCCCTGCCGGGGAGCTCGTAGGGACGCGGGTCATGCGGCCCGGGAGGTGGAGGGCCCCACATCGGCGGCGGTGGTGGCGGAGGCGGGTGGAAGTCGTATGGGTAGGGGTTCGGCGGGGGAGGGGGTGGCGGCGGCTGGAGGTCGTAGGGGAAGGGATGCGGCGGGAGAGGCGGCGGCGGGCAGAAGGGTAAGTGGCGCGCGCAACAGACCGGGCAGAGGTCGGCGCCGGTGCCGGCGCCCGCGGGGAAGCGCCACGGATGGTCCATGCGGAGCGGTGCTGATTTGGGGCTTCGGGATCTGGGGTTTGGCCCAAGGAGGGGACCGAGTGATGTTTCGAGAAGCTTCGAGTATCGAGAACTTCTTTTAGGACACTACAAGGGCCGCACTGCGCGCTTATTCAGTTATTCTGCGTTTTGGGAGGTTATGGGTGTGCTTGGTTCGTTTCCAATATAAACCTGGTTAGCAAAACTAAGCCAGGCTAGTTTAAGCTTAGCCTTAGCAAGCCAAGGTAGATTTGTTTGGTTACAGGTATCATCTAAGCCGGGCTAGCAACTGGGTATGTTTGGTTGGCCGATTTATTTTGCATAGACTCATATCTTCTTTAAGCTGGTAAGTTCACCTCTCTCTCTCTCAGACATGCTATCGAATAGGTGGATGGCAAGGCAGCACACACTAGCCTGCTCCTCCTCCACCTTGGCTACTCCGAGCTGCTCTGCCCTGCGCGGCGACAGGTGGCCACAAGAAGCTCCTCCTCGTTCTCCTTCTCTTCTTGCGCTGCGGCAGGTGGCCACAAGCTGTTGTGCCTGCACTGCGGCAGTGAACCATGGATTCGGCAAGCTGCGACACCGACGAGCTGGATCCCCTCGCCCTCACCCTCAGATCCATCTACGCGGTCGCCGCCACCACTGCTCCAGCCTCACCGCCGCCACCACCTCCGCGGCCAACGGTTGCTTGGAGTATTTGGAGGCGGCTATGGTGGAGGCTCGCGCGCAGTCGGTTGGTGAGAAGAAGACGACAGCCATGGACGCCGCGCTCGATGCCTTCAAGCAGCGCTGGGAGCTCTTCCGCGTCGCATGCGACCATGCCAAGGAGCTCGTCGAGTCCATCCGCTAGCACATCAGCTCCGAGTGCCTTGTCGACGAGGCCACAGGGTCCGCCTCCGTCGGATCCGCGACCGCCCCTGGCATCAAGCCCATCAGCGTCGTCCGCCTCGAGTAGATGAGCAAGGCCGTCCGGTGGCTCGTCATCGAGCTCCGGCACGGCGCCTTCGCCCAAGGGGCATAGCACATGAGGCAGGTGACAACGAGCTCCGCACCGGCATCTTCGCGTGCGATGCGAGCTTCGCTTGTCATTCGCGCATGCGAGTGTGAGCACCATCCCGTGTCCGTTCGTGCAAGTGCGAGCCTCGTGCATGCGTCCGCGTGAGGGAGCTCTGACTGGCGGCCACGCGAGTTCTCACCGACCATGGCGTTGCATAGTATGGTGAGAAGGAGCAAGCAGAGGTGACAAGAATGACGGGGGAGGTGAGGGGACAACCACAGGAGCTGGTTGTGGCCTGGCCGGGATTGAACGGCCAATTTGGTTGTTCTTCTAGAGCCAGGCTAAAGGACTACTTTTGGCCAGCCCAAGCCAGGCTTCAACTCATTTACAAGCAACCAAATAAACTAAAATTGTCTCTAGAAAGCCACGTCCAGGATTAGTGAAAGGATCAAGATGCCCAAGAGGGGGGGTGAATTGGGCTTCTCTAAAAATTTAAGCAACCTATAAGCTCCAATTCAACTCCTTGTGCCTAGTGTGACTTAGAGAGCTACCGGATAAAAGT
>Ga0182004_10003138_pt1 | contig 13072 bp, 10 predicted proteins | sample Sormic07211540_1_FD_120479 | JGI IMG/M metagenome (GOLD analysis project Ga0182004, IMG submission 120479) | Endophyte microbial communities from Sorghum bicolor roots, Mead, Nebraska, USA - 072115-40_1 MetaG | ecosystem: Host-associated > Plants > Roots > Unclassified | place: USA: Nebraska... | reverse complement strand
TTTTAGAAAATAGCTTTATGAGTGACTTTCTAGATGAAGCTGAGCTGTTTTGGAGAAAGTGTTTGGCAAAATAGCTTCACCAACTACTTCATGCATAGTTGAGAGAGAGAAATGAGGGAGAAGTTGCAATAAGCTACTTTTTTCTAGCTTCATCCAACTTATGTCTTTGTGAGAGGAGGAGAAAAACAGCTTCACTCATGAAGCTGTTTTGGAAATAAGTGTTTGGTAAAAAAAACAGCTCACAACAGCTCATGAAGCTGTTGTGTACCAAACAGGGCCTAAATCTGTCGTCCAGCATGCTGATAACATGACGGTGCGTGCGCCAGCCGTGTCCATAAAAAAATATAATATATACCACTATATACTCCTATAATACAAGAGATCTCATAATACAACCATTATAATTTGGTGTCTGTTCCACTATGAAAATTCCTGTTATATCCTGCCGAGGCAACACGCTCCGACCCAAAACTTTCCAGAAGGATTGAGGGGCAGTTCGGGAAGAAGGAGAGAAAAAAATCACTGCCCCATCGTTTGTTCGGGCCAATCATGGGGCGACAGCTGGGCGGCGGCACTGCTGCGGAGGCTGTTAACAACTGGGGTTAACGAGTTAACAAGGGCACGCCATTAGACTGGTCAGCTGCTAACCGCGGCTGCTATTTCCGACCGGGGGAGCCATGGCTCGGGCTATATAAACCCACCCGCCCCCGTCTCTTCTCCTCCCCCTCCGCCTCCTGCTCTCTCTCGCCTCTGGTGCGCAGAGCTCTCTTGAAGCCTCGAGACCCGTCTCGCCACTGCTGCTGTTCTCAGCTCTGCCGCTGCGCAAGCTGTTGCATTGCAGTCCGCGAGCCTTGAGCTGCAGCTGCTAGGTATGCTCGCGTTCTTGGCCGCTGCAAATGTGGGTCGGTTAGAGCTCTGATGAACTCCGCGCCCGACGATAGATGGGGAAAAGGACGGGATTGCTTGTTAGATTGGAAATGATGATTTAGTTTTTTCTTTAGGGTTCTAGAAAGAATGATAAAATTTTGAGGAGGGTGTAAATAATGACATGACTGAACTGGAATTTTGTGCTGGGAATGAATTCTTGGGAGAAGTATTCGGACTGCCTGCTAATCTCGATTCCTCCCTCCTCTGCAGCTCGCTCTTCACCACAGTCCGCAGACATGGAGTTCGAAGACCGCTGCCACAAGGTCCAGGAGCCCAAGTTCGACTGCCTCCTCTTCGGTAAGCCACTGCTACTCTGCTTCCTGCAAAAATGTCGCCGCCTGTTGCTGTATTATTTTTGTTTCGTTCTCTTGATGCCTTGTTCCTCTGCTGCCCCTTCACGGAATGCAAAGGTTTTCTGAACTGTTTGTTCTTGCCTGCAGACCTCGACGATACCCTGTACCCGCTGAGCTCCGGGATCGCAGGCCATGTCAAGAACAACATTGAAGGTGAGGTTACCCTTCTCCTGCTGTTACTGGCAGCTGCTTGTTTTTTTTTACTGTCTGAACTTTCAGTGAACTGACTGAATGCCTGCAAATTTTCGCTTTTGCCACCATTCCTTTCAGATTACATGGTTGAGAAGCTGGGTATTGATGAGAGCAAGATCGAGAACCTGGGCAATCTGCTGTACAAGAACTACGGCACCACGATGGCTGGCCTCAGGGTGAGTATATTGCAGCTTCCCTGATCCCTTGAATTGTTTGATTTTTCTATTAGTGAACTGAAAAGGTCCTATCTTTTTTCCCCATTCCTTTGGATTTCCCAGGCGATCGGCTACAGCTTCGATTACGATGAGTACCACGCCTTCGTCCATGGAAGGTTGCCGTACGACAACATCAAGCCCGACCCTGTTCTCAAGCACATTCTCAAGAACCTGCGCATCCGCAAACTCGTAAGTCTCCTCTCCTCGGATGACACAAATCTCTCTCTCCTCCTCCCGACAAGAATCGAGTTACTGAATTATATACCTGTGGTGTTTCAGATATTCACCAACGGCGACATGGTCCACGCCGTGAGAGCCCTCGAGAGGCTAGGCCTGGAGGACTGCTTCGAGGGGATCATCTGCTTCGAGACCCTGAACCCGCCGTGCCCGCCGCAGGGAGACGAGGAGCCGGAGATCTTCGACATCGCCGGCCACTTCGCCCGCTCCGGCACCGCCGACGAGCTTCCCAAGACCCCCGTCCTGTGCAAGCCCAACGTCGACGCCATGGAGGAGGCGCTCAGGATCGCCAACGTCAACCCCCACAAGGCGGTAAGTTTCCGAGCTCTGTCGCCCAACGCAATTTCCATTCCTGTTAATTCCTGACGTTGCATTCGCACCTGAAGAACCTTTTTTTATTTTATTTCTCTGTTTGATTGGCCATGTCCCTGACGAAAGCTTACCTGATTGATTTGCTGCAGATTTTCTTCGACGACAGCGTACGCAACATCCAGGCCGGGAAGCAGATCGGCCTGCACACGGTGCTGGTGGGCAAATCGCAGCGGGTGAAAGGCGCGGACCACGCGCTGGAGAGCATCCACAACATCAGGGAGGCGCTGCCGGAGCTGTGGGAGGAGGCCGAGAAGGCCAAGGAGGACGTGCTCTACGCCGAACGCGTCGCGATGGAGACCTCGGTCACCGCGTAAAACCTCCCGAATCCTCCGGAGCCGAACTTTCTCGACATCCAGAAACGCGACGATCACACATCACTGCCCGAGCCAGGGCTGGTGAGCTCACGCTGGAACTGACTGAATCCAGCAATGGCCGGGCCAAGGATTTCCGACAGCAGGAGGGGGTGCAGCATGTAAAGGGGGGAACAGCAGATGAGATCATGTTTGGGATGGTCCCAATATATAGTTATGTATCAGCCAGACCTTTGTTTGTAAATTACCAGCATTAGAAGTAATAAGGAAATGGAGTTTACTTGTACGTTTCTTGTGTTCTGTCATCTGAAGCAATAAAACTGGTTAGCAAGACCGGAAGAGCAACGCATTTGCTTCTCTGAACTGCTGCCAGATTTCTCTTCCATCTCTCCGGTTCCATGAGACGTCAACCTCTTGGCAGCTGTTGAGCACTTGAGCCGACGAAGCAGCCAAACCGCCAAAAAGCCTGGAGATCAGGGATATTCCGTGCGGATCGTGTAGCGCAACAGATGGTACCCGTCGCGAACTCAGGTAGTACCCGTCGTGAAGTCATTTCTGAAACGAGTTTCCTTTTATCCCTAATATATATAAACCTACATATTTTTTCTTGAAAAGCAACTGATAAGAAATTTATTGGTCATGCATTGGTAGAGAAGAAGTAACTTCAAAAAACACAGAATAATAAAAAAAAAATTGCAATGGAACCAACACGGGGTTGTCTCCTCAATGATGCCTTCATGAAGAAAAGAACAACATCCACAGACACCATCGACGCTAATAGAAGATCCATCACAAGGTTTTTTTAACAAACCCCCCTCCCCCTAAACCAGGGTAGGTGCCACCAATGATGGCCTTGATATGGAGCCAAGCAGAGCCTTCGCCGAAAGTCCCTCACCCCACATCCTTGCCTCATCTCGAATCGTTGTTGCCTTACCGAACTAAGTGTCGCTACGCAAGATCAACCATCAAGACAACACCACAGTGAACTGTTGAATGCTACAACACTGATAAGTATGGGCAAGCATGACCATTGCCCAGTGCCAACCCACAACAAACACAAACACCGCACTAGACATTCGCCACCATGGGACACCACAACTAGTTGCATCAGGCATGAATCACATTCAAAGCCATTACATTTGGCAAACAACGAGATTATAGTCTTAGCCCCGAACACGACCTCACGAAAAGTGTTCACAAATGGCCATCTACGACAAGTTAACACTACTACAATGAGTGTGGCCATAGACATGCTTGGTCATTTGCCATTGCCAATCTATATGAACCGTAGCCAATCCAACAGACAACCATCAAAAAAGGCATGGAAGCACCACTAGCCGTCCACACATGATGCCATTAGGATCACCTTCCACGGCACACCGTAGATGATTTTTTTGAAAGATCCGACCGAATTGGCTTATATATTAATAAGAAGGTAGCAAATTTATACGCCAGAGATGTAGCACAACTATAAAACCTTATTTGGCAAGGATTACCATATAAAGGTATAAAGCCTAAGGTATTGAAAGCATCTAGGTCCCTAGTAAGTTTTGGTGATTAATGACAATGTTGATTACTATGACTAACGTGTGTTTTGCAGCGGCAAAATCATTTGAGTTAGGTCATGGTAATGGTGATCGATGGACTAGGACGTTCATGCCTACTTAATGGTAGAAATCGTTTCAGTTTTCAAAGGAGTGTTGGACATCGTCAAGACTAGACTAGGTCTAAATGCTATTTGGAGTTGAAGGGCACTTAGAGTAGTTTAGGACTTTGTTTTTCCTTCAATCCTACTATTAAGGGAGCATTGAATGGGTAGCTTGACCTAGACAAGGCTTTAGGTTTAGGTGTGGTGCACACTTGGTAAATCTAGCACTAGGTAGCTCAGAGAAAGTCCTTAGATTGAGAGAATCAAACTTCGTTTTGGAAAGTTCGTGATTCGACGGAGTATTGGTTGAGTAGTAGCACCGGACGCTGACACTAGACGCCACAATGTGACTGTTGGCGCATCCGGTGTATGCTGGAGTTGAGCTAGCGCGCCGAGTGCCTAGGGTTAGACACCGGACGCACGCACCGGACCCTACGGGGTGCGTCCGGTCCCATACTTAGAGAGGGTTGCAAAACTAGTTTCTCACCGAACGGTTCGCGCATGAGGACACCGGACGATTGAAGAGCGTCCGGTGTGAGGAGTTTTGCAAAGTACAACTAGCCGTTAGAGTTGCACCGGACTCTCCACGGAGTGCGTCCGCTGCAACATAAAGAGCGTCCGGTGCACTTGTTTTCTGTTGAGTTCGAGTGGCCGGTCCTTAGACTTGATGGGGAGTACGTATTTATACTCCTCCACCTCGTCCAAGAGAGCTCTCTTGCCCATTTGTTCAGCGGAGAAACACCTTATGGTGCAAGAGAGAAGCAAGAGCCTAGAGAGAATTGAGAATTGAGTGATTTCTTGAGAGAATCCTTCTCTAGTGAGTTCCAAGAGTTCAAGTGTGCATCCACCACTCTCTAGTGCCTTGTTTGGGTCAAGTGAGAGTTCTTTGCTTGTTACTCTTAGTGATCGCCATCACCTAGATGGTTCGGTGGTGATTAGAGGCACGAAGATCACCCGAAGGTCTTGTGGGTGGCTTGTGTCAAGCTTGTGAGTGGTTGTGGACGATTCACCGTGACGGAGTGTCAAATAATCAGCCCGTAGAGAGCACTTGGTCCTTGCGCGGACCAAGAGGGAGCAAGGTCTTTGCGCGGGTGCTCCAACGAGGACTAGTGGAGAGTGACGATTCTTCGATACCTTAGCAAAACATCGCCGCATTCCTCTTCCTCTCATCCTTTACATTCTAGCATTTACTTTGAGTACTTTACATTCTTTAGAATTGCCATGCTAGAATAGGATTGGGACTAGGTTGCAAAACTTTTATCCGGTAGCTCTCTAGAACACACTTAGGCACAAGGGTTGAATTGAGGCTTATAGGTTGCTTAAATTTTTAGAGAAGCCCAATTCACCCCCCCCTCTTGAACATCTTGATCCTTTCAGGTATTACTCGCAACTAGAAAGACAATATGGGGAAAAAAATCTAATCTCTATTACTCTTTTTCATCTCCATCTTGAGCTCACCAAACAAAGGAGCCACCATAGGCAAAAAAAATATTTTTCTATCTCTCACGCTCTCCCATTCGTTCATCTCTTTGTCCATCATCCCTTAGACCCTCACTCTCACATTTCTTGCTTTGATCTCAGAGAGGCAAGATCTTTAGTGGCGTCACACCATTTATTTCTTTGCCTAACCACATGAGCCCATTCGTGTTGTGGCGCATGTGCAGACATGTTTGGCTCGTCTTTCATCTTTCTTAAACTCAAAATAGGTGCACAAAATAGCCACATATTTAAGCTGAGTCAATCCTAATTAAAGGTTTTAGCAAGCCTAATTAAATCCAACAAAAATGGTTAGTTCATTATCATTGACACAAGCACCAGAAATAAATTGTATATTCTGTTTCAACGCATAGGCATATTTTATTACTAATAATATTAAAGAACGAAAGGTTTCTTCGTCCTTTGTCACTCATAATTGTTCGACGGGGACAATGGACTCGATCTCTCTCATGCCTATACAAGTTAGAGTAGCGTGTCCAAGCATGATACCAAGTCTGATTCTACAATGAATTATAGTACAAAGTTTGACACTCTTTTCTTATGTATAATACAGAGTCCAATCCCAAAACGAATTAAAACACATGCTAGGATCAATGATAAATCTCTAAATCTCCGTACCCACACGAGTTGGAGCAGCACGTATCCAGGTACAATACAAAGTTTCACTTGCTAATTGCATTGAAATATGTGACGTCATCACTCCGTTTCAACACGCTGATACATTTGCTAGTCATAAAAAAAGAGAAAGAAACATAAGAGCACGATTTTCACCAATCTTTTCTGATGCAAACTATGACGAGCAAGATGCCAACCTGAACTTGTCATTAAAACGTGGGGCAAACTGCAAGACACCAACCTGAACTTGTGATTAAAATGTGTGGCCAACTAGATTAAAAAGCAAAAGGTACAACCCGACACAATAGAGAGCAAGAAAAAAGAAACACATCTCCCAAAAAATTCAAAAGAGCCATGACATTGGCCGAAGGGTAACCACGTTATGTCAAAAAAGAGTAGCCACCAAACAACATACTCGCCAGCAATGCCACTTCCATTTACACATCAACACCATTGCTAGTAAAGGTGGCCGGATTTTAACATCATTGTCCTTCTAATCACAAAAGGGGAAAAAAGTATAACACTATTTAGAAGCTAATTTATGCTAGATGGTCATTCCAGGACGATAAACACCGCCCGGCATCTATGCATCACAGCATCGCACCAGATCTTTGTTTTCCTCTGTGCCGTTGGCTTGCAGGCCTACTCAACCTGCAGCCTGAACTTTGAAAATATGACACACACTCGCTTATCTAACCTGCCGGGGAGGCAACAACACGTATAGAGACTGAAAAGAAAAGGAAACAAAGGCCCTGCGTGAAGCATGTGAAAGCATCAATGTCATCACTCTCGGACTTGAGAGGTAGAATCCAAACACTGATGTGACACCAAGAGGAAATCAGAAGGGGGTTAAAGTGCGGATTGCTCTGAAGTTACCCTTACCTGGATTTCAGCTAGTAATAAAAACGATGGTTCAAGTCAATGTCGTTTACATCTGTCTCAGCTAGTTTGCCTTGCCGTGTGTCCATACCATTCGGTCGACACAGCTTGTGAAGCAACAACAACAGCTTGACTGCTGAAATGGCTCATCCCTGGTGGTTTCAGCGTCCAAGGGGTTAATAAATTCTTTTCTAGGAGTAGGAGATAGGTTTCAACTTTCAAGGGGTTAACATACTGGAGTTTGCAGGTTTGAAAAAGCAAGAGTCAGAAAGGAATGAAATAATGTACTACTACAAGTGACGAGTTCTGGAGTGCAGGAAAAGAGCAGGCACCAAAAGGACTAAGGCATTGTTTAGTTGGCAAAATTTTGGTTTTTTGGCTACTGTACCACTTTCGTTTTTATTTGACAAACATTGTCCAATCACGGAGTAACTAGGCTCAAAAGATTCATCTCACAAATTTCAGATAAACTGTGTAATTAGTTTTAATTTTTATCTTTATTTAATGCTCCATGCATGTGACCAAAGATTCGATGTGACGGAGAATCTTGAATTTTTTTGCGAACTAAACAAGGCCTAAGTAAGATCCCACTTTCACCAGAGACAGCAATGCCTTTCATTAAAAATATACTGTACATACAATCAGACAACATATGTTCCAAGTACTTAACTGGCAAATGACACGACTGACGAGACGTCTGGCTTCTTTACTTTCTGAAGGATTAGGACTGGGAGCCCGAAAGGGGCAATATTTAGTGCGCAAGTGGAGAACCAAGACAACAAGATCGAAAAAAAAATGTCACGGACATGAAGCTCCCATTCCAGATTTCTAGTGATACATGGGCAAGCCACTGCGAGTTATTTTACAGGTTTATCGCCCACTAATCAACGGCGAACTGACAAGCGTGAAAACAACGTCTACTAGTATGTGAATGCCAGTGGCAGCCAGTGACATCAAGAGAAATGACAGGGAACCATCGGTGTTAATTGCCTCCGAACTGGTCCTGGGTGATTTTCTTAAGCATACTGATTGACTTTTATAACACCAGGACATGCATACTGATTGTCAGCGTGTACACACCGATGATGAAGGCATGAAGCTGTCAAGTCCTCGGAATTATTAATGGTTCTAGTTGTGTAGCACCTGTGCGTCATAACAGAAGCCGGAGAGGGACTAAGCGTCAGCGTGATTCACATGGAAATCCAGTTTATTGGTAGGATGCACTATATAGCTGTCGGGAGGTTTAGGACCTGTTTGGCCTAGCTCGAAACAGTTCCATCTTGTAACTACAGTGTATGGAGAAGAAAGAGCTCTACCAAACCGAGTTTTAGTTAGCTACCTCACAAACTTTGTGCCTACGACAATACTGGTACCTCACAAACTTTGTGCCTTTGTACCTACCTCACAAACTTTGTGCCTACGAGCATCTCAATAAAAAACTAAGCCATTTATATCTTAAGATTAACAAAGATATCATAGGTGGTTTGCTGTCAATGGATACATTACCTAGCTACCATTGAAAGAATAATCCAAAAAAACGAACACCCGTGTCAAGTCGAGAACTTAATTAAATCCGGACGAACAAGTTGTACCATAAGAAACAATCAGTGTTCACTCATGGCTCTATATTTTTTTCTTAAATGAAATTATTTAAAAATTTATGGAGAAATTTATTATTACTCCAAATAGATACATCTTGAAACCATAATTTATATATGGTGAATCTATTAACATTTATTTTGTATTAGTATAAATATCGATGTTCTTTTATATGAATTTAGTCAAATGCAAGATAACTTAATATAGATTAGATGGTACGAAGTTACCTGCTGTTTGGTTCATATACAGCCGCAACGCAAATGGTGGAAATCAAATTAGTTCAAATGGCCGTATACCTTACTGTAACGATCACAGCTTCAACTCTATTCCATTTGCGTTACCAATAATGATACAACCGAATTAAACAGCACCTTGGTACTTTTAGTAGCTCATTGTCATGCACTTCCCGTTCCCGTGGGCTAGCCTAGTACTATTATCAGACCAAAGAGAGGCACATAGACAAGTAGAGAACAAATAAACGACCGAAACCACACGGCGGCTGACAGCTAGAGCTAGCTGCAATGCAAGTACACACGTCTTTGAGCTGCGATCGTCCACATATACCGCACATGTCATTACCTGAAACGGGACGCAGTAAGAGGATGCCCAGAAGCGTAATGCTACACGACTGATGCGTATTAATACATTATTGTACACGTACGCGGACAACATGTAGACCAATTCGTCGTCGCATTCTATGTATAGCTTCTTCTGCCCCATGTCTAGCTGTAATACACCCGGCCGGCACCAAGCTATACTCTTCGCTTTCAAGAGAAAGATTGGTGCGCTGAAAGCCTGAAAGGCTGAAACACACACATTTGTTATGTTAGTATTTTGTTATTAGTCCACGGTCCACGGAAATGGCTAGTTTTCTCTCTTCAACCGCGAGCTTTACATAAGCCTGCATGTCATCACCCCAGGTCAAACAACAATTTTGTATCAGGCGACGACGACCCAGCAGTTTCGTCAGAAGAAAATTGGAAAAATGAGCGCTTGCTAAAATATGGAAACTTGACTTGGCGCTGCATGCCATGTCAACGTACGGACCAACGTATGCTGCTGTCTGAAATGAGCACACAAAGGCCTTGTTTAGTTCATCCAAAACCTAAAACTTTTCAAGATTCCTTGTCACATCAAATCTTGCGGCATATGCATGGAGTATTAAATATAGATGAAAATAAAAACCAATTATATAGTTTGTCTGTAAATCACGAGATGAATCTTTTAAGCCTAGTTACGTTATAATTGGGCAATGTTTGTCAAATAAAAATGAAAATGCTACAGTGTTGTTCTAAACAAGGCCAAACTCCTACAACGACGTGCGCCATGAAGATTTAAGTACTCCCAGTCCCAGTTCACACTGCTTTCTTTTTTTAGACGAGTTCACACCGCTTTTCTTGGACTATATTTTTAACGCGGACGATGGAGTTAACTGGAAATAACCACGGTTTTGGCTCACGGCACCTTGGTCCTGATATGCTGAGCAAGAGAGCCAGGCCAAAGGAGATCTGCTGCAGGCGGCTGTACATGCGCGTACGTGTACGTACGGGGACGTGTGCGCGTACGTGTTTGGTACGTGTACGTACGTAACGAGCCGGCGGGGCCGGCCGGCGTTGTCGGTGGCGAGGGAGAGGGACGGCGGAATCGGCACTGAAGGATCGGCAACTTGCACAATATATACCTCTGACCGATTCACATCGCACCAGAGCAGCACCAACGCATCTCATGCAACAACGAGCGAATGAAACAAACTGTTCTTTTAGCGTGATAGAAAGTACTTTTCATTGATTTGTTAAGAGAAAAAACACTGCTAAATGGTTGATAGATTCGGCCGATAAACTCCAGCGCGCGGCAGATACAGCTTTGCGGTGGTGGGCATTGGTGCTGTGCTGGTCAGCGTTGGGACGAAACGTCGTCTCGCTCGTCGCTTTTTTTTTTCCCGAGATGCGTCGCGCCGCGGTGGCCAAAGCCCGCCAAATAAAGCCAAAGGGCTCCTCCTCCAGGCTGCAGCGAATGAACAGGGGGCTACACGGCCGGCCTCGCGCGGACGGCCGCGGAGAGTGGCCGCCTTTCGGCCCCCGGGCGGGGGATGGATGCGCATTTCCAACGGTTGCCCCGGTGTTTTGCCTTGGATCATCGAATAAGCGATGCGGACCGACGGCCGCGTCGCTGTCGCCATCGTCGATCGCCGTCGCGTCGTCTAGCTTTGCTGCAGCGGCGGCCGGTCGTCAGTGCCGCCTCCTCTTACCTTACTTGTCCTTGCCACCATCACCACAGATGACCCTGTGCGATCGAGCTGAGTTTTGGTGCCTTGCCTTTGTGTCTCTCTGGGGCTGTCTCAGCTCGGTGGGCATAAAGCGATTTTAGTTTACGCTGATTGATTAGTTGAGTTTTACATGCCTTTCGACGGAACGTCGTCTGCCGTCCAGACGATCTCTACCGATCGCACGGCACATTTAAATGCTGCTGTCGAAGTGCTTTCCCTTCTAATTTAGGACTGCTGCACACGTAGCCTAGCTAGTGACAAGGACTGAAGCTGAAATGGGCTAGCTGCATAGCTCATACATCATGCTGCATCTTTCACTGTAAAAAAGCTCATACATCATGCTGCATCTTTCACTGTAAAATTAATACTGATGTACTACTACTTATTATTACTAGTTCTCTCTTCCCACTGAAAACAGTGACGAACTTGACCCAAAGCTCTGAATCACGACCAACATGAGTCGCTCGCTCCCTTGACATTTTTCCGCCGGCCCTGGACAGCAGGAAACTAGGTGATTTGAGAGGATGATGGCAACAGAGGAATTATACAACTAGAAGGCAGGCAGGTAGGAGACAAAAGCTCCAGTGGGCCAGGCTGGCTAGATGCCATGAACTCTCGCAAGAAAGCGTTGCTGGAGCGGATCAAAGCTAGAGGCCACCGAAGCCAGGTCCAGCTCAGCGCTTATCCCCGGGAACCGCGGTGGGGTCTGCACTAGTGGCGTGAAATTAACCCCGGGATACTTCCGACGCGGGACGAGACACGGGAGGGAGTGGTACGTGTTGGACGAGGAGGAAGCTAGCTAGGCTGCATGGTCCACAGGTCGGCTAGCGATCCCGTCCACCATGATTGGTGGCCATCAGCTAGCTGATGCTGATCAGACAGGGTGAGGTGGATTTTTTTTGCGGGTTTATTAATTTGTCACCGGCCGGCTCCATGTCCAGGCACCTTTTGTAACGTCAGTAATGAGTCATGTAATCATCCAGCTCTGGAACTTGATCCTTTGTCACCGGCTCTTCTTTCTTTTTCTAGATGGTTTTCTTTGTAAGAATTGATGGCCGTGAAATGATGAAGCTTGGAATTTGCGAGCCTACTCGACACGAATTTGCGGCTGGATCCACCGTAGAGTTGGTGGCAGGTTGCGTCAGGTTGGATTTAACGAGAAAAAGGGTCCCAAACTATCCAACCGATTTCTGAATATATGACATGAGCTGAACAACGTGCAAAGTGCAGAGGATAATTTAACCTAAGATTAGGAGGTTAGATAATATAATCTGAATACATAATGGCTATAAAATCAAGCTGTCATTGATGGAATCCACTTTAGCAGCTTCAGAATACTCACTCCTCGGAGTCTATTGGGTAACAGAAAAGTTCCATTGCCCTTTCGCAAAAAGAAAAAGAAAAGAAAAGTTCAGTTCCATTGCCATCTTGGCCGAATGCCCAACTCGACTTCCCAAAGGCCGAAGCTTTCGTTCGGGCTTCAAGAAGAAGCCCAGTGGCCGGTGCGGGCGTTCAAGAAGAAGCCCACAACCACATCGTAGTCTTGCAGTGCAGCCCACCGCAAAGTTTGTTCATCTGTAGCTGTACACTATATGCAGGGGGCCTCTGCATCGTCCTCAGCCGTCACCCATCTCGTGCCGGCAATTAATCGGCTCACACAAACGTCCAATCCTGATGCGATCGTGCTAAGCCTTTAGCTGAGCTGATCGCCATGACATGATGCCCCCTCGCTCATGCACTGTGCCTGGTCACCGGCTACACGCAGAGTGGGGGTGTAACTGTAAGGGCACTCACAATGCAAGACTCTATCACAGAGTCCAATACAATTAACTACATATTATTTATGGTATTTTGCTGATGTGACAGCATATTTATTGAAGAAAGAGGTAGAAAAAATAAGACTCCAAGTCTTATTTAGACTCTAAGTCCACATTGTTCGAGGTAATAAATAACTTTAGACT
>Ga0182004_10003137_pt1 | contig 13074 bp, 14 predicted proteins | sample Sormic07211540_1_FD_120479 | JGI IMG/M metagenome (GOLD analysis project Ga0182004, IMG submission 120479) | Endophyte microbial communities from Sorghum bicolor roots, Mead, Nebraska, USA - 072115-40_1 MetaG | ecosystem: Host-associated > Plants > Roots > Unclassified | place: USA: Nebraska... | reverse complement strand
AGGTATAATTTTTTTTGGATTGTTGTTTACCATAGCCTTTTTGCCCCTTTTTTTTTTGGACTGTGGCTATAATAATCCCCCCCCCCCCCCCCAACACACACACACACACACACATTGGGGGTGTGGTGTGATTCCTATACTTCTCTACACTTCTGCAAGGCTGCAGGGCATGAACCTTGCAAATAACATTTAGACTTGCTAACCTTGAACTCTAAAGATTCAATGATCAGCAGCAAAATATAAAAGCCAGCTTACAAGTTACAAACACAACCTCTAGCAGTCTAGCAATATATGATCAAAGAAATAGAACATGGTAAAGGTCTAACAGATGGCTCCTCTGAATGTTAACACAGAAATCCTCCAAACTTGAAATGAACTTGATGAACACTATTTCATAAGCAAATTCATCATCTTAACCCTAGAAACATGATATGGATCCCATTCTACAAGTAGTAATAAATCAATAGAACATACAGAATTTTGAAGCCTAAACCAACAACAAAACTTGAAGTGACAGCTGCTTGTAGGCCTTGCTCAACTAAAAACTAAAAAACAGATTCTAATATAAAATGGCCAACACGTGAAGCAATCAAGAAAAAATAGTAAAAATGGTACCTTCCGTCAAACATATATGCTAGTGCTAGTGCAGACATGAAGCGTGCCATCTTGGACCCTGATGATGAGCAAATTTTTACAAGAACAGGCACCCCACCTTCTTCGACTATGCGGAGAGCATTACCATAATAAAAAGCAAGATTCCATAGTGCCCCTGCAGCTGTCTCGTGAACATCCTGTGGAACCAGGGAGTCATTGTCTAAGCAACAAACATATTTTTGTTTCCAATTTTCCAAGGCAGAAGTACTAAGTATGAAAACTTTCTATTATAGACTATAATATCACTTAAAAACTGCAAAAGTCCGAGCAAAAGTTACCAAAATAAATTGATGGCAATGATTAAATAGTCTACTTGACTTAAAACCAGACAGTAAAACTAAAAATAAATGGCACATGTGTGTCATGCCAACCTTTTAATTTTCCAAGCATTTAAGACATGAGAGAACAATGTGTTCATACAAATAAAACTATGTCACAACGGTCAATGGTTTCTAAAGTCAGCAAATCTGAGGTCACTTGAAATAAAATACACCAAAGAAATTCAACACATTATTGAACAGTCTTTGCACATATCCATATCCATATCAAGAAGAATGAATCAAGAGCTTGCACATTTCAAAGGTACAACACTACCACGTGATTAACTTGAAAAAAAAACAGAACATTAGGTAGACCATAAGCTGCCATGGTGCAGTCAAATGGATTAGAACCTGGGTACAGGCTTTTTCAGCCACATATGTAATGTTTTGTACATCTGGGCATTACTAACTAGGATACAGGGAAATCTCATGGCAATATTATGTATTGCCAACAGAAGGCTTTTATCCTTTAAGTAAAAATCAAAACAATACAAAATTCTTCAGTAACTGAACATCTCCATACATGAACAGAAATTTGTCAAATTTGTTGACTGCATAAAGTGCAAACAGAACTTACTTCAACCTCTGAGCGTGCCAATGTGAGCAAAGGTGCAACCCCACCACCCTGCCCAATTGCAATGCTAACCAATGCAAAGAAAAAAATGAAGTTATCAACAATGTGGAAATCAAATATGACTACAAGAATGGCACAAAGAAGTTTCAAAAGGTTAAAGAATCAGGCGCCTCTGAAATGGAACAATAAACATTAATTTTCTGTTCATGTACTTCCTTTCATTAGGTGACCCTATGCTACCACCATACATTACCCTATGTGGGATGGGTTGGACCTGACCCAGATTTTTGGTTTGGGTTAGACCCATCTCGCCTTTGGTTGATAGGGATTGGTCTGACCCGGTTCCTTGTTTGGTTTGAAGGCAAATAGGGATGAGATAGCTGACGTGTGGGGCCCGTCTGGCAGCCTATCCTCCTCTTCTTCTTCATTGTGCGCTCAGCCGCTCACGCAGCCCCGCGCCTCGCAGCGTCAAAAAAAATATGCCAGATCCCGCGCCACCCCACAAGGCCCCACGCCACCGCGCCGCCAGGACCTCGTGCGTGGCTCCTCTGCTACTCCAACACGCGGCCACCGCCGCTGCTCCAATGCACCTCGCGGCCGCGGACGTCGCTCCTCTGCGCCCACGCGGCCCACCGCCATCATCCAAGTGCCACACGACCGCCATTCTGCTCGTCTAGACGCCGTTCCCGCTCGCCTGCACCGCCATGGCTGAGGGCGGAGCTCACCCTGCGCTGCCATGGCCAGGGGGCGGAGCTCGCCCCGCTGTGCGCTGCCCGGTCTGCTGCTCCTCTGCGCTCTCCATCTGGGTCAAGCTGATCCGGCCATTTTGGTGGTACCAAACCAACCCGCATCTAGTGCGGATATTCTCTACTGGGTTGGACCCAGGTTTGGTGACATCCGATCCAAACACCCCAGAATCTGGGTTGAACCTGCTCCAACCATTTGGCCCCTCCATCCAAACACATGCTACTTCATCAACAAAGGTTAATTAGAAACTTTCACGAAATTTTAAACTGAACTACCATATGTTGTCAGCAAAAGGGTATATTGTAAGGGTATCATGGAACACAACATAATAATAATAATAGGCTCAAGTAGTCAAGTGCACTTCATCAGCAACGCAGCCTCGCTTATAGTGAAGGAGACAAAATTAAACTCAGAGGATTCTTTCATTTAGCACATAAGAATCAATTATACGAATGTGGTAAACTGACAATGCCTTTTACACTGAAGTGTAAATACAACTGAAGGAACATGTTATCATTTGAAGTTACCTATTAGCTTCTGAAACAGATAATCCCCATAATGCACCAGCAGCTCTCTCCTGAAGGCCTTCTGAAGCATTCAAACATTGTTGCACTAGAGCAACCTAAGAAACAGAAGTCATTGTCTGAAAAGGGGAACTATATATCTTCTATTCTATTAAAGTGAGATTGAGAATATATGGAAGGGCTGGGATAGAAGAGTTCCTAGAAATATTTTGGCATCCTAGCAGTATTATCAATTACTTTCTCTTGTTTCCACAGGCTTAGTGTCTTTGACATCATACCTCACCATAAAATTCAAGATAACTCTTCTACAAAGATTGCAACCAAATAACTTTAGCATAATTTAACTGTTACATTAAGGCAGCATCATTCTGCATCACTACAAAGTATATAAGTACAAGCCTCTTCAGAGAGATGTATTCTATTCAAATGTACCAGTTTGAAGCTCTTCAGCAAGTTACGTGTCGAAGAAGGAATAGGATAGGGATTTGAGTCTCTTTTCTTTGTTCCATGTTTTTTACTCTGATTGGTGAAGCATAGTCTAAGTACTATGGGTCTGTTGTAATTGGCCATACTCATTCACTTGTGAATGTTGGAGGCCGGAATATTATATTCCTTTTTTCTAGAAAAACAGCTAATAGACACCAAAGGCATGAGGTGCAGAGGATGTGGGAGCAAAAGAGCTTACCAAAGCTTCAACACCACCCACTGCAGCAATGGCTTCACGGTTTCTGTCATCAAATGACAGGTTCCACAAAGCACCAGCAGCTTCTTGTCTAATTTGGTACATAAAAGTTGTGAATTACTAATGTAGATTCGTGTGAACCATTCAGGCAGAATGCATGCATTAAGACCTGAAGGTCATGCAAGTTGGAGCATATCAAAACAGTTATATGTATACCTTACACCCTCGTTTTGAGAACCTGTTAGTTGCACTAGTGCCTCCAGAGCCCCTGCTTCCTGACCTACAGCAGCATTGTTGTCGTTGTTGTCCCCATGTGCAGCTAAGTTAGCCAGACCTCTTGCAGCCTGCAAATATAAGTAGCCTTAGAAACTAACAAAACAGCAAAAATATCACTGTTCAAGTTTAAATGCCACAAAGTGGCCAGCCATATCCTTTTTATACAGCCATTTAGCCCGAATAAATGGCAGTAATAGGTGACCGGCTATTTAGCATTTAGGTGAAAACTTAAAAATAGAGATGGTGAACATTAAAAAGACAAAGAGTTATGCTGGGAGCTTCAAAAACATCATTGGAGTGGCTTGAAAGCAAATTAAAAAGGTCTAAACCAAACATTGAAGCTAGAAACATTAGACTAACCCAAATCCTAGTCAGCAAGCCTATGTATCAGTAACACAATAAGGGTACGGCCATACGGCAATATACGATTTTGAAGAATAACACTATGGTAATATAGAGAAAGCACCGGTGTATCGAAGTGTCTGATACAGTATGGTTGGGTTAGTGAAGTATCGATAATACAGCAGCAAACTACAACTTAAGTACTGCAGGTTACAAGAGTTTCATTCTCCTGATGAGAACACGAGTCATAAATATGGATATGCAATGAAGGGAAATACACAAGCTTGTAGACAGTATACTAAGTAAGAAAATGTATGGTAAACCTTCACAAATCCTGATAAATACATTATATAGACCAATTTGAGACCTATGGCATACCAAAATTTCTATAGACAAGCAACAAGCCATTGACAAGTGTCAAGGCATACACTTATGAAACGTTGGAAATGATAACTCACAAGTTTTTGCTACTGCTTTGCGTTTAATGAGACATCTATCGCACGGGCAGTTTATTTCTTATATGGTACAGCAAAGTTTGATACCTAAGCAATATGATGCAGATGGTACATGTAACATGTCCAGATGCATAGGTATGTAGCTATGAAGGACGAACTCAAGATGAGAGCTTGCATGCTCCTTGTCGTGCTTGGCATTTATCACATTATGTTGGTTTCATGGAGCTCATATAACTAGTAGTACCGGAACACCAATAATAAATGAATACTGGTTGCTTACAGGAAAAAAAAGCATGAAGGTGCCAATGTGCTGTTTACCTGTTCTAGGACACCATCAAGTTTACATGATCGAGCAAGTGTAACCAAAGCATGGACACCACCAGCCTTTGCAACTTCCAAGCTACACTTGTCATCAGCAGCCAGGTTTGCAAGCGCGCCAGCAGCACGTTCCTAAAGAAAAACAAATAGCAACATATATAGACTAATTGGTCCAGATGCTTAATTAAATTGGAAATATGAGAAATTGAAAATTAAAGGCTTCATACAAGAACTCCATCAGTTCCAGCAGGCCAACGAAATATTAGATCGACCAGGGCCTTGATACCACCAGATACTGCAATAGCCGCCTGAAGAAGTGCAACCAATGATTATTACAAAAATTACCCCAATATAAGAAGTTATACAAGGAATCAGCATCCAAAGAATAACAACCTTATGGTCCTCGCCTACAGAGAGATTCCAAAGGCCACCAGCAGCCTCTTCAGCAACAAGCCTATTCATCGACTTGGCTAAATTAGTGAGTATTGTAATGCCGCCTTCCTCTGCAACTGCCTTGGCAACCTTGGTATTCACTGACAAGTTGGCAATAGCCTGAATGGCGACATTAACTAATGTGAGAAGATGGTAAATGCAAGCAAGAACACTAAAAACTAAGGGCAGATAGAAACAATTTATTACTTTTGCTGCTTCAGATTGTGCGCTCTCCCTAGAGCACCTTGCAAGGTCCAGCAACATTCGGATGCCCCCATTCTGCATCACCGCCTCCGACCTTGCAGGATCCACATTTGCACTCTCGTCATCCATAACTACAAACGTAGCAAGTGCAGTAGCTGCCCGCTCCTGCACATCCTCCTGCAAACTCTTCAATAGTCTAAGCAGCAGTGCAGTGCCCTTCTGTAGCCAGAAACTATCCATGCCTTGTGGGTTGGACTCTGCAATTCGGAGAAGTGACTGTGACAGGATCCACTCGAGCCATGTCATTGTATCACCAGCTATCTTGTCTTTGTGACTCCAGCTACATTGATTGAAAACCTCGTGCGCTTTCACATCCACAACTGGAAACATGGTCTCAAAAGTTTTGAAGTCGCTGTTGATTGTTAGCACGACCTTGCCCTTAGAGTTACTAAATACAGCAGGATTGTGAAGCTGTTCCTCCTCAACAGAAATGCAGTTCAGCGTGCATATAAGCTTGAGGGTTTTGGCATGGGAAATGAGGCGTGAAACAGCACTTGGCGGAACATCAGTGCGGGAGACGTCAAGGGCAATAAGGGAGGGAAGCTGGGTCCAGGAGGTGGATGCAGTAGCCCATTTCAGGCTCCGGCATCCTGCTACAGAGAGGAACCGGAGAGAGTGGATACCAGCAAGGGCGGCCTCATCCACGGTGCCGCAATCGAGGAAAGCCACGTCCTCGAGGAGGGGGCAGCAGCGGGCGAGCGCTCCGACGGCATCTGCGTCAGCTTCACGGAGACCCGAGAGGCGAAGGCGGCGGAGTTGCGAGCAACAAAGAGCGACGTGGCGGAGGGCATCGCTGGAGATGTGCTCGAGAGGATCGGGCCCGATCTGGAGGCTCTGGAGGTCCTCGTGCCGCGCGGCGAGGACAGCGAGCGTAGCATCTGTGAGGCCGCGGCAGCCATCGGCCACCACCTCGCGGAGACCACGCGCGCGGAGGCCCGGGACGGCCTCTGCCGCCTCGTGGCCCCGCAGGCGTAGCCGACGCAGGCTCCCGCACCGCGAGGCAAGCGACGACGCCACCTCCCGGTCGTAGCGGTGCGCGCGGAGGTCGAGCGTGCTCCACAGGCAGGGTGACGAGCCCAGCGCTCGCCAAGCCCGGCACGCTGACGCCATGTTGGCGCGGTCGCGGTAGTTCAGCCGCGCGAAGAGCTGCAGCACCGTGTCGTCCGGCAGCGCCCTCCAGTCAACCTCCACCGCCGCCGCATCCTCCTCGCCTTCCGGCCCCGCCGAAACAACACGCGACGCGCCCCTCACCCCTCTACCCTCCCGTTCCCTGCACGTCCGCCGCCGCACCCGGCGCGTCATCCCGAACGCCCAAACCCAAACCCTAGCTCCGCCACCCCACGCCGGCCACTCCACGCCACCACACACGCACCAAACACCCAAATCCCCAAATCGGCAGGTAGTTATCCAGCTCCCGCCGCGAGATCGACAGGCCACCACCCTCCCGCCGCGTTATCGGGCGGGGGCAGGGGGCAGCTGCACCGATCCGGGGATTTCCAGCTCGCCGCCGCGACGCGACGCGAGCCGAGGATGCCGGTGGCCTCGATCCGTTCCGCGGGCCGGTGGATCCGACCGGGTCTGCGTGCTTCCGTCCCCTTTCCTCACCTCCTGCTAAGAGGTGGAAGATCAGGCGGAGGTGGAAGCGGAGTCGGACATTATATATGGCGTATGCGTATACGCTGCTGCGTATGCGTATTCCGAGCTCCCGTCCAGATACGCCCGTCGGGGGAGAGTGTGTACGGAGGCACCAAAGCAAACCAACTCCCGAGTTGCGAAGAGAGGCTCCGGCGGGCAGTTTGGGAAATGGGAAATGGGGATTGGGATTGGCATAGGAAAACAAGGGCGCTGCAGCTCTTCTTTCCCTCCTCTTCCGGTTATGGCGTCCCCGCCCCTCTCTAATCTTGTCGCTACCATCGCCGCTAGGGTCTCTAAACCACTCGACCTCTTTTTTATCATCGGGTCGGCCTGCCTCCCCCGGTCGGACCTTCTATGCCCACCGGAGTTGGAGATGGAGGTCGCTAGAACCCTAGTGTAGCCATCTTCTTTATCTCCGGTGTGGGCGCGGACGCAGTCGAGCATGAACGCGGGAGCGAGAGGGGGACACGTGGAAGGGAGTCATGCCATCACGCGATGTCGGACGGGTCACGTAATAGAGTTTCTGGTTTGGATAATGGGAAATTAAGAGGGAAATAGATACTACCAAATTTAGCTTATTTGTAATGCTACTACTAAGTCATCTGTCCGCGTCAGACGTATCCCTAACTCGACCAAGTGCACACACGTGCAGCGCTTCGCTTTCTCCACCCGCTCCCATCTATGTCGCTCCCTCCCCCCACTCTGCTTTCTTCTCTGAGCGCTCCGCTAACTCGTTCTTCTCGTGTCGCTCTCCGCACTCGCTTTCTTCTCTACATCGCTCTCCTACTCGCTGGTTCCGCCATAGCCGGGACAAAAAGGCACCGCGCCCGCGTGTCCATGAGCTCGCAGTGTGCCTCGCGCTACCTGTGCTCCCTTCCCCCTCCTTCCCTCGCGCCACCGCACCCTCTACGCATCCCCCACTATCCCTATGACCTGGCTCCACACACACCACGGGAGACGAGGACGATGGTGGCGGCTTCGACGGGGTAGGTCGTCAAGGAATCTAGATCTGAGGGCTTTTTATCCTCCTCTGGATCTGATCTAAGCTCTCCTGCCTCCTCCTTTGGATGTAGCCCTTCTCCTCCTCCTTGTTCTCCTCCTTCCCCCCTCGGGATCTAAGGGATGTGGCGGTGACTAGGATTTCGGCGAACTCTGGGGTTCAGACTTCGCTGTGTTGCAAATGGTTCTCTCTGGATATTGCAGTAGGTTTCAATTGATGTTGCAGTAGTACCACTTTTTGATATGTTGTAGTATGTTTCAGTTGCTCTAATCTCATGTTACAGAAGTTGTTCCATTGTTGTTGCAGTAGTTTGTTTGGTGTTATTGCAACAATATGTTTCTTGGTGTTTCGGTAACTGTCTTTTTTGATGTTGTAATTTCATCAACCCCCATGTTTCACTGGACAATCTCTTATGTTTCAGCTATTGCTCCATGTTGTTGTAGCAGTTTGTTTAGTGTTGTTGCAATAACATGTTTGTGGTGTTCCAGCTGCTTCATCTTAATGTTGCAACGGCAAGGGGGCGAGCTGGGGGGCTGTGCTGTGAGCGTGAGTCAGCGGCGGGCAGAGGTGATAGGACTAGCAAGGTTTCGGGGGCACGTGGGGGCAGGTTCTGTGCGTGGGGAGTAGAGGAAGGGCAGTTTCCTTTCTTCTCTGTGGGGGCAGGCGAGGTCGCATTCCCCATCTCTACTTTCTTCTTTTTTTTCTCCGTGAGGAATGAGCATAGGTGTGATTTGTACAAAGGCCCAACATTCGAATGCTAGTGCCTGGATCGGACGTCCGGGTGCTAGCAGTTCCACTATCTTATACCCCTTTTTTATTCTAATCCATTTCTCTTATCCTATCTCAATCCCCATCCAAAGGAGCTCTCATGACTTTTTGCACAGATCTAATCTAATTCTGCTAGTAGTTTTGGAGAGGAGTGTCATATCAAACACTTCATATTATATGGAAGAAGAGCTAGAACCATTCTTATATACGGGGAAGGAGCTACAATTTATTCACTCCAGTTTTGGCTCTTCTAGAGAAACACCTAGGAGAGAAAGTCATGTCAAATAGACACTCACACTCACACCCTACTTGTAAGTAGAGGTCTAGGAATATGTGAGTTTTTATAATCCAAATGGTAATTGTCGGTGTCTGGACTCGGGGTTCAGGCACTAATGAGTGATAAGTCTGCGTGCCCCCCTAAACCTGAATGGTGATGCAAGAGAACATAAAGGATTTATACTAGTTCGGGCCTCGAATGCCCTACGTCCAGTGAGAGAGTCAGGGTCTGTATTGCCTTGCACCTGAGAGTGCTTGTAGTAGGGGTATACAAGCTGGTTACGAGAGAGGGTTGAGTCCCATGTCTCGGCTTCGTGAGGTGAGTGGAGGGAGGCTCAGTATCCTGAGTCCCTGTCTCTATGTGTATAGAGTGGTGTGTGCTGCTTGTGAGCTACTCTTGTCTGGTGTTCAATGATCTCTAAAGGATGCCCTGCCTCCCCTTTTATAGCCGCAAGGGGTGGCAGGGTTTTTACATGTGTTAGCCTGTAAATTATCTCTGGTAGAAGGTGGAGCAGTAGTGCCGACTCTGTGGAGATCGGCCACCTCGTCCTTGGGGCATGGTTGACGGCGTGGTTGTCTTCTGTAGAGCATCGCCGAGCCCTGTTTGGATCGTGGAGGTCGGGTCTGGGGCACTGCAGCTTGTCCTACAATGGTGGAATAGTGATTGCCAAAGCATGGTTACAGTGGCAAGGGTTAATCTCCTTCATTCCTCTATTATTGTCGAGCAGCGCCTCACAGTGACAGCGGTAAGGCGCCACAGTGATGGGGGTTGTTGAAATAGTGGTCGGCATGCCCTGCTGCAGTGTGGGAGGCATGGTGCATGTCGCGTCAGAGGTACGGCCACCGTGCATTGGAAGCCTGACTCCGAGGCTGAGGCTCGGGCGAGGCATTGATTGCACTCGAGACCGGAGCCTGGTCGGGGCGTAGATTGCACCCAAGGCCGAGGGGTCGGGCGACACGGGGACTGCGCCTGAGCCCAAGGGGTCGGGCGAGGCGGAGAGCGCGCCCTGGTCCATGGGGTCGGGCGTCACTTTTACTCCTTTTTGCCGCTTTTTGTCCCTTTAATTTGGGTCTCCCGGTTTATGGTACCCGACAGTAACCCCCGAACGTGTTGGAGGGGCTAGGATACTCCTCCAGAGGCTCTTTTTAAGGGTTAACTGTTAGATTGAGGCTCTTATTTCCTCCGAGGGGTGCGCGCGAGCGCACCCACCGGTTGTAGCCCCCGAGCCTTTGGAGGAATGGTGTTATTCCTTCAAAGGCTTTTTCTCCTTATTGTATAGTAGGGAGTATCTGGGGATAGGGTACACATTCTTTACATGTAGTGCCTGTTCCCCAGCGCAGGTGAAGCCCCCGAGCCCTTGCCCATAAGGGTCGATCAGGGTCTTTCCCGACTTTATTTCATGCCCCTCATTCATCCTTTCACTCGGAGGAGGGATGGGAAGCGCCACACTACCCTCGGTGGGCGAGTAACGACGTTCCTGGGGAGCTGCTAGCGGGTAAATCCAAGTGGATGTTCGAGACCCATTCGATAGGGGTCGGTTGCAGCCTTATGGGCACATCTCAAAATACCCAGGGGCAGTCACGGTGGATGTCAGAACCATTTGATAGGTTTCGAGGGCTCGATGCCTCCCTCGATGGGATTGCACTCACGCAACACCCGCATGGGTCTCGGATACGACTGTTAAGGATGTGCCGAGCCTCTATGGGGCTCGGACCGCGGCCTCTCTTATGCTCATCCTCAGTCATCTCTCGCTCGGTTATCCTGAGGCGACTATTCGAACCCACTTTGTAGGTCAGTCTCGCAACCTCTGGAACGTAAGAGGCCATAGCCTAGGGTTTTTTACCTTAGGAGGTATTGGCTCGGGCGTAGAAGGGGGGGGTCGAGTGCCCCTTGCCCTAAAGGAACCGCCCGGATCCGATCGGTGGGATGCTCCTTTTGAGGCGACTCGCATGGGGTGCCGAAACGACCGTGCCGTTGCGCCCAATCTGAAAGGACGTTTTGCCTATGAAATTAATGCACGCGTGGGTGTAGTTAGCGTGGGAATCGGAAGGGGTGGATGCCTTGGTTACCTCGCGTAGTTAATGAGGCGGTCGGTGGTTTGTTTCCCCTCCTCAATCCGCTCCGTGGAGGATGGGTTGCGGCGTGCCTCTTCTATAAAAGCCGCTGTAGGGGTCTTTGGTTCTTTCACCTTTCACCTTTGCCTCCAAACGCTATCACCTCCAAGCCTCCCGTTGCCGCCTTCTTGCCACCACCGAGCTTTTTACAAGCGCTCTCCTCTTTTCCTAGCCATGGTCGACAATGATATGTGGCACCCGTGCAACGTCACGGCGGCGACGCTGGAGGCTCGCGTGGTGGGTGGACTTCTCCGTCCTGTCACGGACGAGAGAATGCCGGAATGGCTTGTGCCTCTAGTGAATGACAGGGAGCCAAACCCGCCGCCAGGCTATGTGGTTTGCTTCCTGTCATTCTTAGACGGGGTTTGGGATTCCGGCCTACCAGTTTATGCGTGCCCTTGTGCACTATTATGGGGTGGAGCTTCACAACTTCAACCCCAATTCAATCATGTAGGCGGCCGTCTTCACCACGGTGTGCGAGGGGTACCTGGGGATCCCTCCCATTGGAACCTCTAGCTCCACCTCTTCAAGGTGGAGATGTCCTCCCGCAATAAGGGCGGGGAGAAGAGGCCCTTGAGGGCTGGCGGCTGCACGCTTTAGCTTCAGCAGTCGTGCTCCGGTCTGTACATCCAGAGCATCATGCCGTCGTCGAACTAGGGGTGATAGAACGGGTGGTTCTACCTCCGGAACGACCACGGCCTCCTTCCAGAGTACACGGGGAAGATGGTGACTGAGTGCCTCGAAAAATGGGTGTGGGGTGCTCCTGCGGCGAAGCAGAAGAAGCTGGACCCCCTCCTCGAAGCCCTCGCAAAGCTGCGGCAAGAGGGCATTACTGCGACCACGGTGGCGATCGCTTTCCACAAGCGGAGCATCCTCCCGCTGGCGCAGCTGGTGCTGCCCATGTGGGACATGACCCCCAACGCACCCTCGGAGATCAGTGCCCATGCCAGGACATGACCCCCAACGCACCCTCGTACTCACCCCATGCCGGGACGCGGATGCTAGAGGAGCCAGTGCCCGCCTCGGAGATCAGTCTCCGACTTTCGAAGATGGTGTCTTTGGTGTTGAAGAACTATCGGGTCATCCCGATGTGTCCTGATAGGGACTATATTTCTCTAGTAAGATATTTCCGTCCCCATCTCTACTTCATCGACTCCTTCCTTATCTTTGTTTTTATTTGGCTCGCCATCTGCTCGCAGGGGATGGGCATCATCCAGTACATCCTGCCCCCAGTCCCGGAAGACAAAGAGCTCCGGGACAAGAACCAGGCCAAGAACGAGGAGCAGAAGCGCCTAAAGGATGAGAAGAAGGCGAAGAAGGAAAAGAAAGCGAAGAAGGTGGAGGCTTCGGCCAAGCGCCACCGCGAGGCCGAGAAGGCAGGGCTCCCCGAGCCCGAGTCCTCTGAGGCCTCTGTCTCGGAGATAGAGGGTGGGGGAAGACTCACAATGGCTGAACGAGCTCCTGGAAGAGGAGGAGGAGGAGGAGGAAGAGGTCCCCCCAACCGATGGGGGGACAGAGGCCCCTGACGAAGGGCCACATATTCCTGGGGGCGCAGAGGGCGCCCCCTACATGAAAGCCCTAGTTTGGTTTTGGATAATTGATGAAACCCTAAGTACTAACCTCTATACTAAGTGTGTGTAGACTTAATAAGGTTGGTACATGCCAAGTGATGGAGCAAGTGATGATCATGGT
>Ga0182004_10003136_pt1 | contig 13074 bp, 8 predicted proteins | sample Sormic07211540_1_FD_120479 | JGI IMG/M metagenome (GOLD analysis project Ga0182004, IMG submission 120479) | Endophyte microbial communities from Sorghum bicolor roots, Mead, Nebraska, USA - 072115-40_1 MetaG | ecosystem: Host-associated > Plants > Roots > Unclassified | place: USA: Nebraska... | reverse complement strand
TGTTTTTGGCAATTTTAAATATAGATCTGAATATCCACGAGTATAAATAATCGGATGGATTTGTCTCCAACTTGGACATCATAATGTTTAATTATAATTTTATGTTTTCCATTTCAATAAAAAAAATTTCTTCATCCACAAAAGAATACATTGGCTATGTCGGTCAATAGAACTTAAGTTTAATCAGATTTATAGTAAATAATATTAATATTTGAATTTCTAAATAAAACTATTATAAACATATATTCTATAATCAATGTATTAAATGGTACTTATTTTGTATCATGATGTTTATACTTTTTTATATAAATTTAATAAAAGTTCAGATTGTTTGACTCCTTGAAATCCAATAATTACATTTTTTTTGTGGACGAAGATAGTATTATTTTAGCTAGACAAAAACTTTTTTTTTGCAATTGATTATTATTTGAGCCTTACGCTATAAATACCTAAGGAAAAAATTGTAGGTCTCGTGATGTACTAAACGTTTCTCAAAATCTACGACAAAAGCAATGTAGTAGGATATGTGCCATTAACATTTAAATTTCCTCAAAAAAGGTAACATTTAAATAATGCATGAAGATTATTGATGGCCATAAAGAGTATTTAGTCCACTAATGATATTTTATTTGAATATTGATGAAACTAATGCGATTAATTAGAAATTCTACGCCACATGCCGCCATAACTAATGCTGGAGCTGTGTGAGCCGATTTAAGATAAAACTAATTAATGCGGCATAAAAATGAACGGAGTGAGTATTGAGTAACTCATTAACATCTAGCAACATCTTTTAATTGAAAATTATGAAATGATAAACTATTTGTCACGTGCTACATCATTGTGCAAAGGACGAGAAAGAGACAAAGAGGTAGCCATGGCTTATAGATAGGGATGAAAACAAATCGGATACGGACGAATATCACTGATATCATATTTATTTTCATATTTCTGGTCGAATTCGGATTCGAATACGGATAATGTCAATCATGCCGGATAAGATATGATTAGATGTCGACATTATAAATATACGATTTAAGTATTCAGATACGGATGCGGTATCGGATGTTGAATATTCGGACTCGAATACGGACATATCTAAACATCTATAAATGAATTCGATATCAATTACGCTCGGAAAATATCCGTATTATTTATTTGTTTTCATTCCTACTTATAGAGATGAATATGAATATGTATGGGTTGGCAACGGCGCCTGGCCAACGAGTTGAGTACGCCGCGCCGCTGTACGCGCAGGCACCCGCACTCCTGCTCCTGCGCGCCAATGGAGGACAACGGCGGCGGCGAGGTGGCTTGGCGTTTCGGGGCGGCCAACCCATCGCTGGAGGCGGCCAGCGCGCTGAGCATCCGCGCGCTGGTTCATCGGCTTTATGGCTGCGTGGACCGGAACGACCCGAGGCCGCTCGCGCCGCTCGGCCACGGTGACCCCTCGCCGTTCGCGTGCTTCCGCGCAGCCGCCGCGGCTGAAGAGGCCGTCGCCGCTGCCGCCACCTCTGGGAAGTACAATAGTTACCCCACCGCCGCCGGCCTCACCGAGGCGTGCAGGTACATGCAGCAAACTTGTCTGGATCTACCGGCTCCTCCCGCGATCCTCTCTTATCTCCTCTGTCGCCGCACCGGCCGCTGTCATTTGCTCCCTCAATAGTTACCGGTGTCTAGCTTAATCTCTATTCGCTCCACAGTTCAACTTGTCGGTTTGCTACAGGGTTTTAGATTTCCATCCATATGGGTTTTACTATGTAAATATCGATTACTACATTATAGGTGCTAACAATTACTCGTCCTATGGTTTGGTCATCTTAATCTGCTGCAAGTAGAGATAAGTGTACATAATGGTTATTTCAAGATCCTTGCCCAGTAGTTCTCCAATGCTTGGCCATAGCTACTTTCTTTACGATCATTTTTTTTTAGTTTTAGAATCTTTGATGTGTGTCCAAGGACTGACTAAGAGATTGGATATCTTAATAAATAAACAAGATAACTTAAAAAAAACTGCAGCACCATGTTAAAATAAGATTAAAATTTTGGGGACTGGAATATCGGTGCTCAATGTCGTGTGTGGAGAAGCCAATGCAAGGTCAGAAGGCACATACAAGAGTAAGACACTTGAGATCAGAAGGCGCAGTAGTTTAATTAGTGTTCCAGCTGTGCTGCTGATCCTGCAACCACTGTGAATCTGTGACTGATTACCAGCCTTCTGGTTCTCACATGACACATGTGCGGAGCATCTATGCTCACGCAAGCTTTTTGTCCCCATATAACAACTGCTTGTTAGTTTATTTAGTTGGTTAGCTAGAAGTTTGTCAGCATTTCTTTCTCTATATTAATTCAGATAGATCAAGATTATATATAGAGAGCTCGTGAAATTTTAATCCACCACAAATTTCTCTTTGATTTGACGCTTTAAATTATTATTTGTGCATCATTCAAGATAAAGGTTTCTCAATTGTTTAACAATGGACTTCGGGGGTTCGGAAATTCTCAGTATCTATACGAAGTTTGTCCAAGTGTCAAAATGGAATCCAAATTAAAGTTAAAAATCAAGTTCAAAGGTTCTTTGATCCTATACTAGTTGAAATTTCACCATGTTGTAACAAAGGCTGTGTTTAGTTCATAAAGGAAAAATTTTCATGACACTGTAGCACGTTCGTTTGTTTATGGTAATTATTGTCCAACTATAAACTAACTAGGCTCAAAAGATTCGTCTCGTAAATTTCGACTAAACTATATAATTATTTTTTATTTCCGTCTATATTTAATACTTCATGCATGCGTCTAAGGATTCGATGTGACAAAGAATCTTGAAAAATTTTGGGTTTTGGGAGGAAAGTAAATAAGGCCGAAATTAAAGATCTTAGAAAGTCAAATGTAACCCTCGTTGGCTTCAGTTGCCTATAAGAAATCTGCACAGCAGAGAGTGTATATGTATGTATGTCTGCCTATGAGTTCTGAAAGCTTTCTGCAAATTGACGTCATTTCAATAAATTTCTGGTGAACACGTTAAGCGCTGTGGCTGCATACCTATCTCGATACCTCCCCTACGAGCTGTCGACAGGCGACATTGTCCTTACCGCGGGCTGCAACCATGCCATCGAGATCATGATGGCTGTCCTTGCCATGCCGGGCGCAAATGTATTGCTGCCACGGCCAGGATACCCAATGTACGAAGCACGCGCAGCGTTGGGTGGGCTAGAGTTCAGGCACTACAATCTTCTTCCGGACAAAGGATGGGAGGTTGACATTGAAGGTGTGGAGGCCCTTGCTGATGAGAACACCGTTGCCATTGTTATGGTCAACCCGAATAACCCTTGTGGGTCCGTCTACTCCTATGAGCACCTGACCAAGGTAAGCGTCTAACGCATTTTAAGTACAGAGTATGTGATAATCATAGTGCTTATAGTTTGGCATCAAAGCGTACATTGACAAATGAATATTAATTTTTTTTTGTCGAAATTTGACGACGAATGAAGGATCATTCACTTTGTGGGCTACCACCGTAGGAAATCTTATGCATATAACACATTGCATTCCTTAACCCAGTGGTCACAATTTCAACTCTCTAGATTGCAGAGACAGCAAGAAAGCTCGGGATAATGGTAATCTGTGATGAAATTTACGAGCATTGCACATTTGGAAGCAAGCCCTTCGTGCCCATGGGTGTGTTTGGTGAGATAGCTCCTGTGGTGACGCTGGGCGGCATATCCAAGAGGTGGATGGTGCCTGGTTGGCGGCTTGGTTGGATTGCAATGACTGATCCAAAGGGAATCCTCAGGAAGAAGAAGGTATTTCATTCCTTGGTGATACATTGACTTCTTTTTCTTCCTTTTATTTGTGTGCTCTACCATATCTACTTAGCGATGAGCTTGTTTCTCCAATATATAGATTCTTGAGTCCATCATTATCTACCGTGGCATCTCAGTAGACCCAGCAGCAATTATTCAGGTTACTACTGAGGATTCTTTGTGAAGTCCATGCATTTAATTTTCCACTTGAGTAGCTGGGTTGCTGCTACCCTGATGGTTAACATCCATTAATTACTTGTAACTGACGCCATATTATTGTGAGCAGGGAGCTATACCCCAAATCATTGCAAACACGGATGATGTTTTCTTCACAAATGCTATGAACACGATGAGAGAGGCCGCAGAGATATGCTACCAGAGGCTAAAGTGCATGGAGTGCATCACTTGTCCTCATAAGCCAGAGGGATCCATGTTTGTCATGGTTTGCAATCACTCAGAAACTCCATACTCCATTTTTTTTATGAAACAGGAGCGGTGGAGCCCCTACTGAAATTTCATTAATAAAAAAATACAGCGCATCAGTATGATCAAGATACATAAAAGGAGAGAAAGAAAATAGCAAGAATTACACAAAGTCTTCTAGCCATTGATCTATATGAGGATGATATCGTGCTTTTGCTCTTAGAATAACTGGAGCAAATTCATTTCTTAAAACACCTCTGCATCTCTGAACTGAGTGTGCTAAATTCCTGAAGATGATGTCATTTCTCATAATCCAAACAGCCCAACACATTGTAACAATGATATCCCTGAAAAAAGGTACCCTTAGCTGATCCCAGATGCTTTCCAAAATGACTGAAATGTCATCAGAATTAGACAGAATAATGTTCAGTCTACATTTTTAGTGTCTATCAGTCTACATTTGCTCCATAGCATGATATATCACTGCTACGGATTGACCATTACTGCTGGTTCTAGAGCCTTTTCCATTGCCGGTTTTGAAATTGGCAATGGTAGCATTGAGCTATCACTGCTGTTTTTTGAACCAGTTGTTCTTGCCAAAAAAAAAAAATACATGGCAGCTGTTGTCAGACGCAGTTGCCGTTCCACCTGGTGGGAGGATGGTCGTTGACCGTGTCAGATGATATCGAGCAGCATGTGGTGCCTCCCTGCTGTGAGGCAGCCATATTATTCACTGCCATTACCTCGGAGCCTGAGGAAGTCATGGAGGGGAGGAGGATTGATGGAGCTAGAGATGCGGAAGGAGGGGGCAGAGGAGGACTAGGAAGGGAGAGGAAAGCGGCCGAGAGATACAGAGGGAGAGAGGGAGAGGATGAGGTACTAGGGATGGAGGGGAGAAGTGGACATGAGGTCCACTTAAATATTCAATTGAAACAAAATTGTGTCCCTGGACCTCGTATCACGCCGGTTCAAACTACAAACTGACCTACCAACAGTGATAATACATTACTACTAATAGATCTTTTCAACCCAGCAATAATGATGATAGATCTTCATCCTGACTGTTATAAAGAAATGGACAGTGATATAGATGACAACACTCGTATCCTGGGAAGTTTGGAAGCACTAGAATTCTTGTGTGTTTGAAGGAGCCTTTCAGTATCCATAAACTCTGCAAATCATAGGAGATGAGTGCAGTTTATGATGCATGGCTGGAGCATCAAAACTTAGTGATTTGCTTGCAAGGTCTTTGGTCCAGTTTGCATAACTTCTAGGGTACTTTTGTTGTTCAGGTCCTGATCTTGTATAGAATCAACCCCACCCTTTCTTATTCGGTTAGGGTGGGTGGGTGTGGTGTTGTTTTGTTCGGTGAGTTAGGTTTCTTTCTAAATCCAGCTCGTCTTGTATTCATGTCTTAATGCAATGACACACAGATCTCCTGTGTAGTTCGAGAAAAAAAAGATATTGACGACAACGATTGGTGTTATTTGTTAGTGTATATGATGATATGTAGCTTGAAATTCAACAGGTAGAGCTGGATATCTCATATTTCAATGGCATCGACGACGATATTGACTTCTGCACCAAGTTGGCCAAAGAGGAGTGTGTTGTGATCTGCCCAGGTAAAACAAATTATCCTTAAGTAGTATCTGATTATCCTGTGGGGGTTTTGAACAAAATCCATACATCTATGGAAATTCGAGAAGTTCATTAATTTTAAGGTGATGGAGACATGTCTTCTCCTAATATATATTCATAGGCCTGTAGCCAACACTTTTTAAACATAATTCTAACAAATCAAAAATTGTTTTTAATTATATAATATTTAGAATATGATGGTAAAAATTGTAATTGAGGTTGATGCACTAGCTATGGTTTTGAGGGGGAGGGGGGGGGCATGGCATACTGTGCATAGAACATTTTTTATAAAGGAAACATTTATTACTTTATAATCATTACATTAGTTTGATACGATAATTATGAATCCACTTCAAAATGACTTTTGTTTAAATTGGGAACCTATACATGAATCAGACCTCACAATAATATAATTTTCTCGAACCGACTTCAAAAATATAATTTCACCGGAGAACTGACTCTTTGGTTAAAAGTTCCAGTGAAACTCGTATGATCTTGTGTAAGCGTGATGGTAGCAATGTGAAGTTGTTCATTTCAGGCTACTAATTTAAGTCCAATTAATTCATGTCTACACAAAATGTTTAGAGGTGATGAGATGTACTAAAGACCTCGATTATAGTATTTTATGTCTAACAATTTTGTATTAGTAAGCATATGTTTCCTTGAAAGTTGAGTTTTCCAACCCCTTATCTTCGTAGAATCTCATAAGGGATCCATCTTTTATTTAGAAGGATCCAAAACACAGAAAATATTCTTCCACCTTCATAAGACTATCCCAAAAATGTGTCCCGATTTCTTCATTAAGCTTGAAATGAAGTCTTAGAACCCAAATACTTGTTCCAAAATTATTTGCTACCTGTCACATGTGTTGTAACTTGTAAGTAGCTAGTATTTACAAAGAATTGCAACGTTTTCAATATCCATTTCATGAATTTCTAACCCCCTAATCTTTTGGATGTCAAAGTATGTTCTATACGGCAAGGTGATACTTGCTCTTTTGGTTGTCACTTTGGAAATGTAGAGAAAATGTAGTCTAATTGCTTCAGCACGCCTCTTGTAGCTGAAGAAATACATTGTTAATTGTATATTACTCAGCATTGAGTTTATCAGTGTTCAACATGCCTCCTATTAACAGATGTTCCCTTTCCATCTATTTAACCTGTTTTCAGAATGTTCCTCCACCTTTGCCAATCTCCATCTCTCATCTTCCTAAAATGAATCGAAATCCCTATATGTGTCTCATAGGAAAGTGCTCTGGATTTACTTCCACAAAGCTCAGTATATTGGTCTCTACTTCTTGGGCCTCGCTAAATAAATGCAGTTCACTTTTATGGAAATTTAGTTTAAGACGTAATACTTGCTAAAAAGCATTACGTAATAGCTTCATGTTGGCTTGCTCTAGATCATGTTCCATAAGGGCTATTGTGTTATTGGTGTATTGCAGAACTAATAAACCACCATGCACCAGATGTGGCATCACTCCACTTAACTGCCCTTCTTTCTTTGGCTCTATTAGTGACGATTGTTAACATGTCAGCAACAATGATCTGAAAAAAGGAGATAATGAGTCCTCTTGGCCTTTCTTTTTTTGGAAATACTATCCAATCTCATCATTTACACTATTAATTTGCTACACTCCCATAAAGGACAAAGGTTTTAATCCATTTGATCCATTTGGGCAAAGGATCTTACACAAAGTTTGTAGCAAAAAGGTCATCTAACCTTATCAGGCTTTCTTAAAATTTGTTTTGAAAATAACCATGTTTAGTTTCCTTCAGTGGACTTCATGTATTTCTCATGTAGGATAACAACCCCTTCATAGATGTTGCATCCTCTCTTGAAAGCTGATTGAGTTAGGCTTATTATGTGAACATCAGCCACCATATTAATGCGATTAGTAGCCACTTTGCTGAAGATTTAAAACTAAGATTGAGCAAATAAATGTATCTATACTTATGTATTCAATTTTGTTCTAGCACCTTTGGAATGAGGGTGATAACACCAATGTTTAAAATAAACAATGGTGAATCCCTTTTATGAAAATTTTGAAACATATGTAGTAGGTTACTTTTAATGACTTCCTAAAACTTTTGATAAAACTCAACCAGGAAACCGTCTGAGCCTGGAATGAAATTGGGTAATCGTTTATTAACTAATAAACAATAGATTATTGAACCACTGCTTAAATTCTCAATTCATTAGAGTTTTATGGGTGTAATGCAGGCAGTGGGCTTGGGATGAAGAACTGGCTCCGTGTAACCTTCGCGGTAGATCCTCCTCTCTTGGAGGATGGGATGGAGAGGCTCAAGTCTTTCTGCCTGAGGCATGCAAAACCCACTAGAAATCATGCCACCTCATGATCTGTTAATATAAATAATATTCTGTCAATTGCATGGATGATCCCTTGTGATTAAATAAAGATGTATATTTGGTGTTGTAACACATATGGACTCCAACCAGGAACGAAAGGGGGATGAATCCCAATTCTAGTCCATTCTTTACGTGGACTCTATCACTCTACCAAACTTTTGGGCTTTGTTCGGACTATATATACACAACACTGTAATTATAAATATTTTTTTGACTGAACGTAATTATAAATATTTGGTGACTAATGAATGGTTTTCCTACTTTATGCCTTTGTGTTCATCTACTTGTCTCAACTATATTGATCGTGAGACAGTGGACAAAGTCCGAGTTGCTAGCGACATACTCTCTCCATCCATTTATTGGAGTCATTTTATCAAAAAAAAAAATCTCTAAGAATTGGAGTTATCTAAGTTAGGGATCAATATTTTCACCTTTTTTTCAAGCATATGTGGCTCCTCTCACTGGTCTAATTAATTCAACCGTCTGCATGCAGCTCCTTTCACTGGCCGAATTAATTTCTCCTTGGTCACTGCACACGACCCTAAAATGACTCCGATAAATAGATGGATGGAGTATTTCACAACAATTTGGTCATGCTCGTGCATGTATGCAAGTATCGTTGCATCGGATTCAGCACGAACAATCAACCTCCTATGTAATTTTAGATTTTAAGATTGAAACACCAAACACCCTTCATATCTTATTTGTGTAGCTCTTGTTTCATCCCTTAGTGTGGATAAAGATCAACTACAAATTTAAGAGTATGGCATTGTTTAGCGCTATGCTAAACACAACTTCATATATGACATTACTCTTTGTCATTCTTGGGTTCACATTGCATCACTCATATTGCACATCAGGCCTTTTGCTTTGACTAGTGGAAGCAAATTGTATGAACAATATGATCATAGTCTTCAATAGTTTGAAAAACTAGAGACATGATCTACTCATGATTAGCCTGAAGCTATATGAGTATTGTTCATAATACTATTGAAGAGTATGCCATAAAATATGTGCATTCCCTTCCACAAGATATTCTTATCAAAAACCTTTATAGATGTAGTACCTTAACTACAATAAGGCACTATTTCCTTTGATCTATAATGAAAGCAACCCCTAATTGAGGTTCATTAAATGCTTCCATTAGTGTAGGGACAAAACTAATGTCAATGACCATTGTCCATGTAGGATATGGCCGCCATCAAGAGCGAGTTCATCAGACTCTCTCTGAAGTCAGTATCCACAACATGTGACAAATCATTGATTTAATTAATTTACACCTAACGTAAATTAAAATCACTATGGTGATGTTGTAATCTCCAATGCAAAATTGAGGGGTTCCATATCTTGTGAACTTTGTTTTTGGATAGGTGGAGGTAGTCAACAAATTGTAAACCTCACAATAGTAATCACAAGATGTGTAGACCTCACAAACAATCATTATTAATGTTGGTACGCACATTGTAGATAATCTCTATGTCCAAAACATAGAGTAGATATCTCAGTGGTAGGTAAACAAATTGCTGCTATAGGCACGGTCTCCGGGCAGATATATTCGTATGAATATATAGCAGCCAATGCCTAAGACTCCACTACCTGTGTGTAGCCTTTAATAATGAATGATGGTAGTCACCATAAAGATGTATTCTCATATTTCCAAAACACTTATTTTGGGACAACACAATGTAGGTAATTATCAAGTTTAAACAAACATGATATAGACCTCTCAATGATGGGTGAATACTCACTGTCATAGGCAGGTCTCTGGGGCAAAGCAGTGCAGCCAATGCCTAGAGGACTCCACCTGTGTTATGATCCCGAATGTATCCAAGATATGAATATAACAATTTTGCATAATCCAACAATAATAAGAAATGCTTAATTAATATGATCTGCCATTATTAAGATGTAAATTATGGAAAATTTACTAAATTAACAAGGTCAACAAAGCACAGGAATAAACACTCTACTATACAGGAAACTTACTGAGCAAATAATGCTATAGTTGCTTACTGTCATAATTATGCAACCCCGTAGGGTCAAAGCAAAAATCCACTTCCTATGTTAGCCTTACTAGCAAAAATGGTTGCATGCCATTTTGGCTGTTCACAGTAGGCTCATATGAGCCTAAATTCATCCATATAATTAACTAATCAATTAATTAAGAGGATCTAATTTTGTTGCAGCCAAAATTAATTGGCAAACAACAAAACCGACAAACTATCTTGTTTAGATTAGATATGGACAATTTTCTGATCTTAAAAACAAACAATGTATATGAGTAAAAACTCTACGATACTATTACAGTTAGAGTCCCAGACTAAAACAGAAAATCATTGACACAATAAACGTATCTAAACATGACAATAATAAATTTATCTGCAATATAATATATTATGATGCAATTTCCAAGACTCATAACTCTCAAAAATTAACTATTATTTGCAATATGTTTATGCATCATAATCATCTATTAAAACAAGCATTTATATCATGCATAAAAGTAGGGTGCCAGGCGCGGGAGTACCGGCTCGGGCTGGCCGAGGCTGCCAACCGCGCGAGGGAGCAGTTGTGTGTCTTAGAAGCAGGGTTGTGAGTCATCGAGCGTAGGGACCACGGGCCACCCAGCGCAGAGCAGCAGTTCCATGTGGTCACAGGCACTAAAGTTGAGCATGCAGCTCGAGGTTCAAACGCACCACACGGAGCCTGGTATTTCTCCCCTGGCCCTATGTCAGGCACGGCCCGGTCCACAGGCCGTGCTTGGGCTGCCACCTTGGCCCGTCGAGCGGCACGGCACGACCTGTTTTTCAACGGCCGGCTCGGTAGAGGCCTCCTACCTACGTTACACGGATACTTCAGGATAGGCGCGTATCGCGTATCCGATATGTATTGGACACGGATACATATGCGATACGCCGCCGATACGTATCCATGGAGTATCCGAATTTTAATTATTTTTGAAAAAATCGAATACGCTGGGCTGATATGTATATGTCTCAGGATTCGCATATCTGCCTTGGTGGATACAGCCCAGCCCAACAACAACCCAGTCAGGCACTTATCCCCTCCGTCGTCCTACCCTCACGCACGGACAGACCGCACGCACGGACGAATCGCGCCGCCTCCTCTACTCCCCGCGCGTCGCGACCCCCGACCCGCCGGCCACCGGCGACGAGCAGACGTCTAAGTCCGACCTTCCGCTTCCCTGCTCTCCCTCTCCGGTGACGAGCTCCCATCCGCGACCCTCCCTGGCTTCCCTGCTCTCCGTTCGCCGGCAGCAGGCAAGCACTCGTCCGCCGCACTGTCTGTCCCTGCTCGCTAAGTCTTCAGCCACCGGATCAGGGTCGAGCTCCAGTGAGCGGTGAGTGAATCCCCTTCCCCATTCTCGATCTGTTCTATTTCAGTAGTGGAGCTAGAGTTAGTGATTCATGTTGCTTGATTGCTGTAGATGGCGTCTCCCAATTTGAGTGGTGCTAGTGCTAGTAGTACTGGTAGTGTCGGATCTGCAGCCACACAGACAACAGACATCAAGGCTCCACTTTGGGATCATGTGACTATTCTGGAGAAGCCTAAAGCTGGTGGAGGAAATGCTATGTGGCGCTACAAGTTCTGCCCAATGCAAAAACTGAGTAGTTACACTAGAGTTGAGGCTCATTTGCTGCAGATTTTAGGAAAGGGAATAGGTAAATGTCCTAATGTCACATTTGAAATGTTGAGTGCAATGAGAAAGGAAATTGAAAGGTGCAAGAATCTGGTGGAAAAATCTAGGTCCAGAATGGTTTCACTACCTACTGCTCCTTCCTCGAGCAATACTGATGACACCAACAAGAGGTCTAAGAGGGGGCCTACTTCTGCATTGGAAAAAAGCTTGGAGAGCGGAAGACCGTAATCACTTGGATGCTTTAATCAGTAGAGCAATTTATTCTGGAGGGGTTTCTTTCAATTTTTTGAGAAATCCATATCTTCGAGAAGCTTTTGCCTTTGCTTGCAGCAGGAACATGCAAGGTTATGTGATGCCTGGTTACAACAGAGTTAGAGAAGGACTTTTGAAGCAAGAAAGGAGGCACATAGAGCGTTTGTTGTAGAGCACAAAGAGTACATGGTCAGAGAAGGGAGTCACAATCTGCACTGATGGCTGGTTAGATCCTCAGAGGCGACCAATAGTCAATTTTGTGGCTGTTTGTGACAAGTCACCTATGTTCTTGAGAGCTGATAATTGTGAAGGTGAGATCAAAAGCAAGGAATACATTGCTAAAAAATTGAGGGCAGTAATAGAAGAAGTAGGTCAAGATAATCTGGTCCAAATAATTACTGACAATGCTGCAAATTGCAAAGGTGCTGGTCTAATAATTGAGGCAGAGTATAATAATATATTTTGGACACCATGTGTTGTGCATACCCTCAATCTTGCTTTGAAAAGTATATGTGAACCTAAAATATGAAATAATCCTTCTGATGACGAGAAATTTGTTTGGGAGCAGCTTGAATTTATACATGATGTCAAATCTGAGGCTGCTGTGATAAAGAATTTCATAATGAATCATGGCATGCGGCTTTCAATGTTCAATGAGTTCAGCCGTTTGAAGTTGCTTTCTATTGCTGAAACTAGATTTGTCTCTGTTGTATGCATGCTGAAGCGCTTTGTTGAGGTAAAATTAGCCCTCCAACAAATGGTGATTAGTGACAAATGGAGCATCTACAAAGAAGTGAGAGATGATTCTCCAACTCCAACAACCCAAATTGTGAAGGACTTGATACTTAATGATGTATGGTGGGATAAGGTAAACTATATTCTTAGGATTACCACTCCCATATATGAAATGATTCGTATGACAGACAC
>Ga0182004_10003135_pt1 | contig 13075 bp, 5 predicted proteins | sample Sormic07211540_1_FD_120479 | JGI IMG/M metagenome (GOLD analysis project Ga0182004, IMG submission 120479) | Endophyte microbial communities from Sorghum bicolor roots, Mead, Nebraska, USA - 072115-40_1 MetaG | ecosystem: Host-associated > Plants > Roots > Unclassified | place: USA: Nebraska... | reverse complement strand
AGTAGGCCACTGTAAGGGCGGCTGTTGTTTCCAACCGCCCTTACAGTGGGCCTCTGTAAGGGCGGCTGGTGTTGAACCGCCCTTACAGTGAATTCCACTGTAAGAGCGTTTGCATAAGGGCGGTTGGGCCAGCCGCCCTTACAGAGCTTATTTAGCCGCCCCTGCAGTACCTGACTGTAGTAGTGAGTGAGGAGTGCAACCGAGTGGCGATTGGGCACTACAAAGAGGTGGTGAAGATGCTAGAAGGTTTCAGGAGTGAACCCTCATTATACTATGAGTGCTAAAGAAAATCAAGTAGCAACAATTAATCAAGTTCAAGTCCATTCATAAGTCATAGATCGAGAAGTAGTCTCACAATCCATCATCCGTACACAACCTTGTTTAGTTCTATTTTTTTTTTGCAAAATAGGAATAGTAGCACTTTCGTTTTTATTTGACAAATATTGTCCGATCATAGACTAACTAGACTCAAAAGATTCATCTCGCAAATTACAGATAAACTGTGTAATTAGTTATTTGTTTTATCTATATTTAGTGCTCCATGCATGTGTCGCAAGATTTGATGTGATGGGAAATCTGAGAAATTTTGCAAAATATTTTGGAAACTAAACAAGGAGCAAATCGAGTTCAATTCAATGTTGTTGCCACCACTTGTGCTCACCTGCACGGTGTCCGGGGCTACGTTACCATGGAAGTAGGAGCGGTAGGAGGAGAAGCCACTTCCAGAGTTTTGGGGAAGAGAAGGTGAAATGGAGCCGAGTGGAAGAGAAGCCATTGGCCAAGGAGAGGAAGGATCGAGCTAGTTAGGGTTTGGTTTTGGAAGGGTACCTAGGCCTTGTTTATACATGGGGCAAGGTAACGGGCCCACATTTAATCAAGCCACACATGTGTCGCCTACTCGTCAGGTCTAGGCAACAACCCAATCATGGCAAGCCTCTATGGGCCATGACGACATAGGCCCAATTTAATGTTGGTTGTGCTTGGGCTGGGCCAAAAATGTAGGCCTCACAACAATCTAACATAGTCTTTGGTAGGGAACTTCGAGTCATAGAGCTCGTTAAAACAAAGAGGAGGGGGGAAATTGGGTCTTTAGAAGTTTGTAAGTCTTGGTGCTTTGCTTGATTTACACTAGAAAAAAACTAATCTAGCTAACAAGATGTGCACCTATGTTTTTTCTAGTGTTCTCTATCTAGTATCTACTCAAACCCACAAAGAGTTTAGCAACCTATAACCAAACCTCTCAACTAGCCTATACTAATCCAGAAATGGTAAAGGTCACACAAGACAAGCACAATGCAGAAGCTTAAATATATATGGTATGTAAATAGATCAAGAAGGACAAATTGCTAGAGACGCGAGAATCCTATAGTGCCAAATTGTTAGTTGCCAAAACATAATCCTTAATCCACGTTGGAGTTCCATTGAGGTACACTCTTGGTCAGCAAGCATTCACACGACCACGATGTTGAGTTTGCCACAAAGGCTTGCATCCACTAAGGCAAGTGTCGCAAGACACTAAGACTCATCACTGCAAAACCCAACTCTCGATTACCTTGATGTCATCCACTATAGAGTTTCTCCAGCAAGGCAAGGGTCTCCTCGTCAACCACACGCCAAGTCGCTGCCTTTCCATACCAAGCTCGGAGATTCAACATTGTCATAGAGGAAACAAGGCTCCAAATTGCTCTGGCTCTCTAGATTACAAGTGCACAAATCACAAACAATGTAGCTGAAAAGCTAATAAAGCCTAATCCCTACGCTAAAGATGGCACTAAGCACAACTAAGCCTTTGGATGTGAACACTAAGCTCTCAATGGTGATTTTAGTGACCTAGATTTGCACTAGCTAGATCTGACATACTTTAACAAACCCCAAATGACCAGTGGTATGGGATATACATATATTCTTCCCAGTTCAGACAAATAGAGTTAGTAAAAGGTTGGCATTTTTTGTATTGGCCGAATGATGTGGTGTTCACAGCATGCCTTTGGACTAGCCGTTGCTCCCTTTGTTGATGTCATTTGTCTAGCGCTTTACTTCCTTTCAATGATGGACCATCCGTCCTATTGATTTGCACATTATTGTATCATCTTTGTGCTTCATCGAATGCCGCCACTACAGTCCATATAGATTGTGTCTGACCCTAGTCTCTGTGGATTATCTAGAGATTTTAGTTTGTACGACACTCTTCTTTGACCTTTGCCGCACTGTGCAGCCTGTTCATTTGAACAATGCTCTCAATCACCGTATCATTTAACATTGAACACTACTTCTATTAGCTTGGCACTCATATTTATGAGACAGATCGTCAAACCGAGTCAATCTTCTCTATTTTCTCGATTTTTTGGTGGTCTCTTCTCTAATGTTCACACAACACTTGTTTTCTTGCATCCCTATATCTAAAGTGAACCTATGTAATACATCTTAGCGAAGGATGTTTACACTGAAAGCATAAGAGCTTGTTTTAATGATTAAGTTGTCATCATAATCACTAAAATTTGAATGGGATATAATCAAGGGCCCATGATCCTTACATCTGGCTGTTTGGTTCATTTCTTATATAAGTCTGGCTAGCCAAACTAAGTCAGGCTAGCCAAGCCTGTCTTTAGCAAGCCAAGACCCGTTTGTTTGGTTGCATGCGCTGCGGAGCCTAGCTAGGATAAACTTGTGTTTGGTTGGTTGGCTTGGACTGTATACAGTCACCTTTTTCTTGAGAGGGTGAGTTTACCCCCCTTGAAGCATTCTGTCGAACATCTTGGCACCGTGCTCTGACTGGTAGGTGAGGGAGAGGCAGTGCGGACGACCTCGCTGATGACGACCTCAGCGCCCGACGCGCCAGACCCAACAATCAAGTGCTGGCCGGCGGGTTCCTATAGCTCGATGATTCTACTCTGACCGCACTTTGGGCATATGAGCCGAGGAGGCTAGTCCCCGGACCAGAGAACTCCATCCTCTGATGCGACCTTGGCTCCCTACTACAGGTGCCTAACGACTCACCCGAACCCGAACCAGGTAGCCACGTACTTGTCGAGGCTCGCATGCGCTGCGACGAGAACAAAGAGAGAATCCAAGCATGAGAACCCACCAAATATGTGGACAAAAATCCACCAAAACCATGAAATGTGTCCGCTCACCTTCCTGGATGCGTGCGATGGCATCCCAAAAGAAGACGAACGCTGATCCATCGTGCTTGCCCTCCGCAGACGCCTTCTCGTACTGAGGCGGCAGCACCTACACCGGTGGCGGCGCGACCTTCACAGGAGCCGGTGCGAGAGCAGGTGAACACCACCGCAGGCGCCGCGACCGGGCTCTCGTAGTTCCGCGGTGATGGAGAAGGGGAGAGCGATGGGGCTGCCCTTGTGGGGTGGGTGTGGAGAAATCCGAGCGCGGGGACTCGGGCAGTGGCGTGGGGTGGGTGTGGAGAAATCCGAGCGCGGGGACTCGGGCAGTGGCGTGCGCAACGTGCCCCGCAGAGTGCTAGCGGGAGACGACGACGTGATGAAGACGGCGGACGCTCCACTCCCTCCTTCGACCGTTGAGATTTCCGTAGGTGAGGGGCGAGCGGTGACGAGAAAAGCGTACGGGGCTGGCTCGGGCTTGGCTCCAGGAGAACAGCCGTTTGGGCCGTTCAATCCTGGCCAGGCTCCAGGCGTACGGCAGGCCAAAAGAGCTATGGCTGCATTGGGCTGCCAACCAAACACACCCATATTTTTTTTTTGGACACCGTGGCACCTTGTGTGTACTAGTCTAGTACAGGTCTATATACGTTACTACTTACTAGTCAAAACTTCACCAACCAAGCTTTTCCAGCAGTGTATCCGCTGGCTGAAATTTGCCCGTTGCATCTGTGTCACGACGTCGTCTTAAAGGCAACTATTTTGGTCATACATACTGGCAAAGATGGACCCAACTCACATGTAAGTTAGCTTATGCATGTATAGTTGCAATACAAACACATGTCAGATTTTTTTTTCAGCTAGTACACTCTCTACTGGCCTAGCAGGCTAGCGCCAGCATTTCCTCACCTAAAATTTCCAGATGTGTGCTTGCTTCACTGTCATCCTGTCAAGATGGGGTGAAAAATCAGATGCCACAGCTAATATCAGAGGCAGCACGTACGAAATAACATCTCGTATACAGATATATAGGAGGTTTACCCAACAACTCGTCAACTATCATAGTTATGGATTATATTAAGGATTGGTTGGTCCCTTCGTATGGTCTTCTTCCTTTGTATAAAAGGTTTCTAGGCGAGTTGTGACTTGTGAGATATCACACCTGGATGTACTAATTAAATAGCAGATAGCGATTTCGTAGTGGATTAGTATCTACGTATGGATTGCGGTGCTATAGTGGACACTTAAGTTTCAATAGTGGAATATTTAAAATAGTCAGAGTATATGCCAATACTAATATATACAATCTTTTCTTAAAAATAATAAAAAGTTTTTAGTTAATTATTTCGATATAAAATCACAAATTAAGAAGCACATAATTGAATAAATATAAAGAAAACATGCATGTGGAGACAAATTATCATTAAAGTTCTTATATCATTTGAAAAGAATATCATTAATCATCCCCATCATTCTTTATCATGGTCTAAATGACTATCTTAACACTTTTATTACCATTAGAACCATCCATTCTAAGAATGAAAACAGACAAAAACGAACGAAAAATACCTCTACTATTTATGTTTTAATATTTTTTTGATTGATGAAAACCAGACAACCAGGAGTGGAAATGGTAGTGAGATAAACGATAATATGAAAATAGAACTTAGGCCAGGATTACATATCACGTGTATGGTAATCAAGATACAAAAGTAAAAGGAATTAGTAAACAAATAATAAATCTCACATGAGTAAACGTGAATAATAAGCTTAGTAAGCTGCTCAGCTTGGCTACTTCCTGCTGCTACGTACGCTCCTATATATAAGTCCTTAGGACTGACCGCTTGTGCTACACTGCATGCACTCATGCATACTGTCGCCACAGCCAGACCCAAGAAACAGCAAGACGCAAGGGCTAAACCAAGGCAATTAGGCAACAGGAACAAGCTTCAAGCTAGTTGTCACATATTTAGGCGAACGGTACTAGCTGACTAGCAAGCAAAGTAGCGAAATGGACACCATGTATTCCGTTGGCCGCGAGAGGGAGGGCCGGGCATGGAAACAGACAACAACAGGCTAGCGATGGATTCCGTAGCCGGGCATGGGGCGACGATCAATGGAGCGGGATCGAATACGCCAGAAGGCGGCGACTGAGGGAGCTCGGCAATCGCGTGTACTAAAAAATGCAAAATACAAAATGCTTAATACTTTGGAATAATGGGATGAAGCTAAACAACTTTATAGGTCAAGCTAAACAAAGTGGCTTATCCAGCCCTCTCTCCAATTCTTAATTTCTTTTCATCCATGCATGAAGCTGCTAGTAAAGTTGTTTTGCTAAATACTTTACCTAGAAAGTTGTCCATAAAAATATTTTATGAATAACTTTTTATAGGAGTAACTTTTTATGAATAGCTCAGCTTTACGTAGAAAGTTGTCCATAAAATATTTTTTAAAAAACAACTTCACTAGTGAAACTGAGCTGTGACTTAGTACTATCTTGGTCTAAGTTCTCTCACTGAGTTTGAGACGAGACGGTTAATTGAGGATGTTGTTTATCACGTGGCACATGACTGCTACATATTACACTTTCTCTTGCGTTATGAATCCAAGTAATAACTTGTTTTTTACTGCTTTTTATTTAGATGTACAGAAGGCTCTTTAGATCTGTAAGATTAATAGTTGGATGCTACTCTCTGTCCATGTCAGTCTAACTTTTTTTTAACTTTGATCAACTTTATAGAAAAGAGCATCAATATCTATAACATAAAATGAGTATCTTATAAAAACATATTCTATGATAAATCTAACGTTATTAATTTGGAACTATAAATCTTATCGTTTTTTTCTATAAATTTGGTTAAAGTTTTAAAAGTTTAACTTAAGACGACAACTCTAGAAGTTGCAGCTTTCAAGAACAAAGGAAATAAAAATTATCTGAGATCTATTTGGATCCTTAACTAATAAATCTAGTTAATGTTTTAACTACTATCTAACAACAATTACTAGCTATTAGCTGGTTTCTCCTAGCTAACACAACAAATAGTTAGCTGGGGGTAATTATAAACAAGGGCATAGTCAACTCAACATTGAAATGATAAATCAAGTGATATTAATTATGGAAACAAAATTGAAACATATTACTACCATTGAAGAAAAAAGATATTTGTAAAAAACAAGGCAAGCGCGCGGGAGACCAAATTTATGCGTACGTAAATATAGCCTTTGCTAATTAACGTTGCAAACATAAGAAAACGCGTCGCTCAAGCGAAGTTTGAAATGGAAATGCAGGTCCTGCACGCGTTACTGAAAACTGGACGGTGCAACCCCTTTCCAGCACTGAATTTTGTCCATCACAAGCACAACACGTCCTCAAGCCAACCATTTTTGTCATACATGCTACTGAAGATGGTCCCTGTAGGCATGCAGTAGAGCATGCACAGAATTGCAATACAAACAAAAACAAGGCCACATATATATATATCTCACATTTATCACTCTGTATCTCAAATCTCAGCACTAGCAGTAACAACAGAAAAAAACCATCACCTAGCGTTTCCAGTTGTTTGCTCCACTGGCATCCATTCAAGACTGTATTGTCAAGAAGAGAAAAAGGACACCAGCTAAACATTAGGAGGAGCGCAAATATTTGTGAGCATTTATTTGAAGCTTGATGTTTATGTATGTATGGGTCTTTGTTTTCCTTAAGATATATCAGATGTGACACTCGTTTGAGTGTTTTTATCCAAAAAATAAAAAAAAAGTAAGATAAAACTTTGGTAGATGTGATGCGGTGATCTTTAACCGTTGGATTTCGTCTGATGGTCTAGACTCTAGTCGTCTACACCAAGGTGGAAGGGAGAAATTAATATATAAATGCTCATTTCTCGCTGTTACTATTTGCTATATACACAACGGCTATTTGCTGAGTTGTGAGATGAAATCTTTGTTTTGTTTTGTCATCTTCGTCACTGGGTCTGGGTTTCACCTCCCGAATTTAATTTTGATTACCCTTTAATAATTATTTGAGCTGCACCATATATGGGGGTCCTTTCCTCTTCTTGAAAACACCCAGCCAGCAGTCCAGCACACAGGAAGCAAACCTTCCGGTTTCACGAGCACAATGCCTCTCGCCGCAGTCCTCCCCATCCTCCTCCTCGTCCTCGTCCTCGGCGCGTCTCCGGCGTGCCACGGCGCCGCTGCGACCCACAACATCACGGCGATCCTGGCCGCGCACCCGGACCTCTCCGACTTCAGCGCCGCGCTGGTGAGCACGGGCGCCGCGGCGGAGATCGACAGCCGCCAAACCATCACGGTGCTCGCCGTCGACAACGCCGTCATGGCGCGGCTCAAGGCGCAGAAGCCGGACCCGAAGGAGCTGCAGCGCGTGATCTACCTCCACGTCCTCCTCGACTACTTCGACGCCGCCAAGCTGGGCAGCATCCAGGGCGGCTTCGCCCAGGTCACCAGCCTGTACCAGGCCACCGGCAAGGCGCAGGGGAGCGACGGGATCCTCAACATCACCGTGTTCACCGACAGCCGCGTGGCGGCGTTCACGCCGTCCACCGGCCCCTCCAACAGGCTGCCGACCGCCTTCTACCAGCGCTCCATCAAGGAAGTACCCTCCGACATCGCCGTCCTGCAGGTGAAGGACCTGATCTGGTCTCCGGCGACGGCGGACGGAGTGCAGGCTCCCGCGGCCGCTCCCGCTCCCGCGCCCGCGCCGCAGCCCGGCGCGGCGCCGGAGTTGACGGATCTACTGTCCAAGAACGGGTGCGGTGGCTTCGCCGGCCTCCTCGCCGGGACGGCCGACGCGGTGGCGGCGTACGACCGCAGCGCCGGCGCCGCCGCCGGGCTCACCGTCTTCTGCCCGGCCGACAAGGCGGTGGATGCCTTCAACTCCACCTTCAAGAACCTCACCGCCGACGCCCGGCTCGCGGTCCTGCTGTACCACGGCGTGGCGGCGCACTACTCCGCGCAGTCGCTCAAGGCGATCAACGGGGACGTGGGCACGCTCGCCACCGACGGATCCAAGAACCACGAGTACAACCTCACCGTGCGTGCCGACGGGGACACGGTGAAGCTGTCGTCCGCGTCCGCCAGCAACGCCACGGTGACCAAGACGCTGCTCGACAAGGCGCGGCTCGCCGTCTACCTCATCGACGCGGTGTTGCTGCCAACGGAGCTGTCTAAGGGCGGCCAGGGCCGCACTGCGCCCGCCCCTGCGCCGGCGACGTCGCCTGCACATGCACCTACGCCTACGCCTGCCATTGCGCCGCCGCCTGCCATTGCACCGGTCTCGCCGCCGGCAGCTGCACAAGCACCCACACCCACACTTGCCCCTGCTCCGGAGGCTGCACCACCTACGCACAGGCGTCGCCCTGCGCCATCGCCTGAGGACACTACCCCAGCTCCTTCGCCGGACGAGGACGGCCAATCGCCAGCAGATCAGGAGAACAACGGAGCAAGGGACACGGCGTCTTGGACTCTTGGCGCGGCGGCGGCGGCCGCGGCCACGGCGCTGGCGGCCGTGTTCCTCTTTTGATGAAGGGTTTAAGCTTTAGCTAGATTGACGTCGATTGGGATCCATCATCAAGCCTATACCAGTGTAGAATGAAGACAATGTTTATGGGCATGTATTGGCCAAAAAAAATAATATCATCCTGCTTGTGCCTGCTTAACTAATGGTTGTGCCGTTTTCAATTTTGTTAATTCTATCTGATATGTCTTCATCCTGCGATTGCTAAGCGAGCTCTTGTCATCAGCTCCAGTTTCAAACGGGCCAATGCAAGAGCAATCAAAAATTTTCCCCTGGAATTTCAACTGAAAACCAGTGTTTTAAATCTTTGGCCAAGACATTTAGCGACCGACCTCAAAAACTGCCCAGTGTAGTGGACTAAAGTGCAGGTAACAACTAAATTGTACATCGAAAAAATAGCTAAATATACTCCTCAAACAGCTGTAGCCCCAGAGATAGCGGCAGCTATAACCGAAGATTTAGAACCTTGCTGAAAACCAATTTATGCATTAGTAGCGTGATAATGATTTCCTAAGCATCTCATCTGCTTAGGAAATTCCTAAATTGCTCATAAAAGAGGAAAATCTTTTTTGAATACCTCATCTTACAACCTGGCATCCGTTAGATATTCATCACAACACAAGACACCCCAACCCCCCAACACACCACAAGATGTGAAGAAAAGTTGTAGCTGGTTTTGAACTAGCCAGCTTATTGTTAAACTAATAAAAGCCAGTAATTTAATCATCATTAGTCCATTAGCTGTCTCCAGTAAGCTAGTAGAGACATCTATATGATTATATCAATAACTAACAATCTATCTACCTAGTAGAAGCTAAGTGATCCAAACAGCCCCAATTTTTTATTAGCCTACTCTTTATTATCTACAACATTTTATTAGTTTTAGCTGATCCAAATAGCTCTAAGTTAATGTGAAATGAGATCCTTGAATCGACACGCTGAATTGATGCCTAGTGAACTTTGAGTGCACAACTAGCACCATTTTTATTGAACAACCAACTAGATCCAGTTAGCTTTGATAAACAAACTGGAATGACCAAGGTAGGTGAAAAACAAGGCATATACTTCTGATGCGTCTCCATCTTTAAACCAGAATTAACAAATATACTCTTGTTCATGAACATATTTTCTTCAAATATAATTAAGATAAGTTTATATAGTTGTCGGCGATCCTTAGCCCGAGAAATGAAATCCTGGAGGATAAATGGTACTAAAGTAGCTTTCACCTGAGAGTATTATTCCAAGGTATCAAATTCATGGAGAAAGAGAAGTAGCTAACTATAAATCTAGCTTAGTACAAGGATGGGAGGGCAAGGATAAAGAGCTAGAGGAGGATGATAAGAGTTAAGGTTCACTTAGACTGACTCCAACAGAGTAGCAACAATATGACCCATCCCCAAATTGCGTTGCACATAGTGTTTTTGGGGATGAAACATACCTCCAACAGAGTAGGCAAATATGTGACTCATTTTGGGTGGGAGGCTACACAGAACCCAAATAAGGGTGTTCTCCCCGTCTTTCTGCGTGTCCACACAGGGCCCACCACCACGTCATGCGCCTCAACCGCCTTTGATCTGCTTGGTCTCCTGTGCCATGATGACGATGGAGCAGGCGAGAAGCATGGTGACCACCAGGGGCAGCACCAAGCAAGCTCCCCTCCGCTTCGGCGAGTCGGCCGCCTCTACCTCACCTCCACCATGCGAGCGCAAGCTCGTCAGCCACCTCCAGTGTAGAGAAGGAGGTTGAGGATGGAGACCTAAGGCCTGCCTCCACTCCGACATGGACAGAGCCAGGGTGGACGCATGCCCTCGGCCCCTGCTAGAACTCCTTCCTTGAGTGCAACCTCTTGCAAGTCGCGGCTTCTCCCTCCACCGCATACGGGAGCAGTCATAGATCCTTCCTTGCGTGATAGCGAGCTCTGATGGCGTGGCAGCGAGTTCCGATGGCAAGATCCGCAGCGAGCTCTGCTGCGGCAGTGGCTTCTACGGCGTGGATGCAGGACAAATGGGGGCTCTACTTTTGGGATGGCTGTATTTGATAAGATAAGGTGTGGGTGCCTTACCCTCTTAGTGTAACTGACCCAAAACATAGAATGAGTGTGGTATTTGGGTTCTCATTATTGGAGACAGTCTTAGAGCCTCTCTAGCAGTACTACATAAACACAGTACCTATTTCACTCTTTGGGTAGCCACCAATTTTAATACTAACTATATTTTGTTGTTGTCCCTAGCAGTACTATCTACACCCTGGCACCCAAACTTAGTTTAATAGTCAATGATATGTGAGACCCATATGTCATGTCCTCATTTCTTGGCTACCATCGATGAACTCAGCAAAAGAACCACGCCGTGGACAGGGGTGGTCTATAGGGAGGTATGCCGCCAGAAAAGCAGCCGGTGAGGGAGGCTCACAGCTGGTAAGAGCTACTATTGAGGGAGCCCCGCAGTGGAGTGGTGAGCTGGTGGCATGGCAGGCCGCCACACAACCACACAGTATCTATCTACCCACGCCTACATGGCCACGCCTGCACAGTCCAACACAGACGTGGCCTCCCTCACAGCCTCACTTCCTCCTGCGCCGCCCTCGCAGAGCCGCCGACATCATAGAGGGTACCCCACGCCCTCACTAGAGAGGACCACCGGGCTGGCAGGGGTGGGATCTAGGGACAAGCGGTAGGTTCTAGGGCCATAGCGGCTGGAGAGGCTCTCGCGCCCTCACTAGAGAGGACCTCTGCACCAGAAGAGGGGTGGCACGAGGGTGAGTGGCAAACGCGAGCGACTTTAGGCGATTCCGAGCGTGGGAAGGAAAGCGGCGAAGGAAAAAATAGGTAGTCTCATTTGCTAGCCCAATAGAAGTAGGTAGTGGGATGGGCAATTTGTTGGCCCAAGAAAAGTAGGTTGAGTGTGTTTTTTGGCCTCTACTACCCATATAGAAGATAGGTAGTGGGTTTAGTTAGCTTGCTAGAGATTCTCTTAGAAGCTAAACTAATATGCATTAGAAGAATTTATCAAAAAAATGCATTACAAGAACCTAACTATAATAATTTCTCTAGCTTCAATGTGGCAGATGCTCCACTAGCCATAGATAGGGATGAGAAAGTGGTTAGCACATGTGTATGGGCTCTAATATACTAATGAACATGGTGGAATTCAAAGGGCTAATAGGCATTGTCACCACCTACCTCCTACCATGGCTATCATGGGGTGGCAAGCATACCCAGATAATGTCTAGCCTGAACACCATGTTTGCGCTAGAAACACACTCGTGCTACCTGAGATAGCAAATGTAAGAACAATAAATAGAACAATCTATATATTGCTCATGATGTACCAGCAAAGCAAATAAATAATAAAGTAAAGTATTGTAAAAATAGAGGAAGACTAGATGTTACCAAAACTTAGACGAAGACTTCACTTGATGTTTAGCTTCATCACCAAGTACAAAGTAGAGGAGAAACCCACACCTCTACCTCTCCTTGTCATTCGATCTCACCTCCCCTCTCTATCACTATTTTATATTTACAAAATGTTAGGGATTCTCCTTCTCTTTTTTATCTCTTCCCTTCTGTGTGCTTGCAAATAAAGAGGACACCACTATTTATAGTCCTAGGTAGTGAGGGGATGAATATATAGACAAGGATGGTTTGGAGTGGGATTCAAGTTTTGGCCACCTGGCCTTACTATGGCTACTTGGACATCCAATTCATTGACATTTGATTGTGCGCTTGAGAATAAGCTCCTAAGGTTAGTTCCATGCTCTCTAAGGTGGTTGTTTCAAAATGGACATGATTGATAGGCTGATCGATCTTCATGGTTGCCATCCGACACTATATTTGAGTGTGGATGGTGCAGATGAAATCCTTGTGGTGGTTGACATCTCCTTGACTTGGTTGCATTTTGTTTGGAGCCATTTGAGGTCGATTGATGAGGACATCCCAACCAAGCATGCTCCCTCCAATTCCACGCCAACCTCTACACCGACTACACCGGCACCAGCCCAAGCCATTGATGGAGCAATTACACGTACCCGAGCCAAGAAGCTACAACAAGAGGTGAACGCGCTACTTTGCGAGAGTTCTATTAATGTTAATGAGAATATTATACTACCTAAGTGTTCTACTTTGGTTGTGCTTAGGTATACACATGATGAGGGAGGTGACCTGGATCGCAAGGATTGGAACAACACGGTGCAGAACGGACCAGTTGAAAGAAAGGCAGATCGGACCAGTGCGGTGCAGAACGGACCAGTTGAAAGAAAAGCTCATAACTTTCACTTTCGAGATGCTATGAAGGCCCATGAACACTTGTTGGAAAGCTCTTCGAGTCTGCTTTCCAATGAATCAAGTGGCGACCAGTTTGGATACTCCATATTGCCTGCAGACCAGAATTAGTACAGACTGCTCAGAAGGTCAACAGTCTGTCGT
>Ga0182004_10003134_pt1 | contig 13076 bp, 9 predicted proteins | sample Sormic07211540_1_FD_120479 | JGI IMG/M metagenome (GOLD analysis project Ga0182004, IMG submission 120479) | Endophyte microbial communities from Sorghum bicolor roots, Mead, Nebraska, USA - 072115-40_1 MetaG | ecosystem: Host-associated > Plants > Roots > Unclassified | place: USA: Nebraska... | reverse complement strand
TGTGGTGCGGCCAGGATTGTGCATGGGCGTGATGTGGCCAGTCCAGGGCGGGCCAGGAGCATGAGATGGAGTTGGACGGTCGCGGATTTTGCATCGGCGAGTGCGGCCCCATGCGAGGATCGAGGCATTAAGTGCGGCCAGGAGCATGCGATGGACGGATGGAGTTGGACGGACGCGACTCGCGAGAACAGAAGGGAGGGGTAAAGGAGTCCAAGACCACCCTTGCAGAGGTAGAACGTCAAGTTTTATAAAAACGGCATAGGAGTCCAGAACGTCAGGTTTTCTAGGTATGGAGGGAGTAGTGTCTATGAAAATTAATAGCTATAGAAACTATATGTAATTTTTAGAATTGGGACTGCTCTTAGGAGTGCTAAAAGGGTTAGTTAAAAAACTGGTAGGAGTTATTTTCATAATACTATCATTTAAAAGGATTTAAAATTTAAAAAAAAGAAAAATCAGCAGCAAGCGTAGCCTTTACAGTTTCAAAGCCTTGGGCGCAGGGGAATTGAATGATGAGCGAGGAACCTGTCATGGGCGTACGTACAGGAGCAGAACCGATTCTGATTACATGGAGCTAAAGAGATACTCCATGGCCTTGTTTACTTCCAAAATTTTTTGCAAAATATAAATAGTGACACTTTCGTTTGTATTTGATAAATATTGTCCAATTATGGACTAACTAGAGTCAAAAGATTTGTCTCGTCAATTTCGACCAAACTGTGCAATTAGTTTTTATTTTCGTCTATATTTAATACTCTATGCATACGTCTAAAGATTCGGTGTGACGGAGCTGAAAAATTTTGTAAAATTTTTTGGGAACTAAACAAGGCCCATATATATATATAGCAGCATAGTACACGTGGTACGATATCCACAGTTAGTTCAGTGCTATTTGCACAACGTTTTCACCAACAATACTGTATTGCCCCTCCATCTGGCAGACACAGCTGAGCGAGACAGCAGGCACGCGCGGCCGGCGGCCGGCCTCGACCTTGGCAACTTGAGCTGACGAATTTTGGCGCGACCTGCGTGGGAGTCACTCCATGGCGATGACTAGGACGACGACGCGTCATGTTCCGATGGATGGGGCAGGCAGGGACATGCCCAGCTCCAGGTCCAACGGAGAGCAGTGGTGGCCGCGCCCATGGCCATGCGACGACGACGAAGGCTGATGCAGCAGCAGCTCCGTCTGAGCTACCGCCACCGGTGCCGGGAACGGCCTGGTCGTCCCTGCACCTGGTGCCGCCCTGCTGTCGCCGCCTTCCTCCGTCGAATTCAGGTCCAAGGCTGCCCTCTCGGAGTCGGAGGCGGCGCCATGGCAATGGCATGCCACGTTCAGCGACAGAGAGGTCGAGCCTGCCCCTTCTTCGCTGCTCACCGGATCGGAAATGCTCGCGCTGTTCTCGCAAATCGGCACCTGTTGCACCAGATTATTGTTGATTGGTGGTCAAGAACACGCAGAATTCAAGCAATTACATATATACAGAAGAAAGAAATATAGTTGTTGATGCAGGAACTGCTAGCTTATACTACCATGTCAAAGAGGCTGGAGCGGCGCTTCTTCTTCCCCATGCTGCTCTGCCTGAGGAAGAATTTCTGCGCATGGCTGGCGACCTGCGTGGGCGTCCTCGTCGTCACGTAGTTCCTCGAGATGCCTCGCCAGTCGCCCTTGCCCAGCTGCTCCAGGCCGGCAAGGAACTGCCTGTGCTCCTCCTCGCTCCATGGAACTCCTGGCGTCAGTATTCATGTAGAAACATCAGCTGTTCTGTATCGAACAATTATTCAATGATTTTAGGATGACAGCTTGTGCATCGATTTAGTCAGAGAAAGGGAAGTAGTATCTCTCAGCCGCCTGCTTGATTATATTATTATATATAAAGCGACTTTTTTTTTCTTACCAAAAAAGTAAAGCATAATGTAACTTTTGTTAGGTCAGACTGATGGACAACACTACCAATAAGAAAAGGAATTCGGGTAAAGAAAAGTTTCTGAATTTCCAAAGAAACAAATCTTTCTCTTTTGTCTTTTCATTCATCAGCAGTCAGAAAAACAGGTAGTAGTACCTAAACTATGAATATGTTCATTCAGTCCACAAAAAAAAAGAGCAAGCAAACAATAAATAAATTGCTCGGTTCTTGACGACGTACCTTTCTTCCTCTCCTGCACAACTCTGCCATGAGGTCCATCAGACAGGTACCCATTGGCGGCCGCCCCCCTCTCCAGGCCCTCTTCAATCGACAGCAGCAGCGACGACGAGGACGACGACGACGGCGAGACGAGGGAGCAGCCAGCTTGAGCCGCCGCGAGCTGCAGGCAGTCCATGCTGTAGCTCTTCTTCATGGACGCCGACGAGCCTGCACCACCGCCACCTATACGGACCTGCACTCCGAAGAGCCTTAGGCCGCTGCCGCCGTGGCCGCCGCCATTGTCGCCGGCTTCGCAGAGCATGACTTCTCTGCTGTGTCCTAAGCCGCAGGTCCTGGAGTTGTGGCCGTAGTTGCCACAGTGGGAGCACTTCCTGGCCATGGTGTGGCTATAAATCGATGGGCCGAATCTGTACTGTGGCCTTTGCTGCCGATGGCGAGACGTGGTGAGAGAGATGGGTGGAGGCCAGTGTGTCCACAAGACCACAAACCGCGGCGCACCAGTGGGTGTGGTGGTGCTGCGGACTGGGAGGGATAGGTATGTGTCGTAGCTACCCCAGCTCAAGGCCTCAGGGCAGGCAAAGAAACTTACGGAGAGCCCACTATAAATATGCTTCTCTGTGCGATAGATGCTTGGCTGTGGATGTGGACATGCTATTGGTTAGCAAACCACACAAAAAGTGATATTACTTGCTGTCTACTTCTAGATCGTGTAGCTTGGACTTTAGTGGTAACTTGATTGGTTAATTAATCATCAAAAAAATAAACGGGCATCATAGAATGGATAATTAAATCGAAGCTGATGCAAATTTTAATTAAACGGATATCCTAGCTCCAAAAGCATGTCTTTAGTCTCATCTCTTTTTAGAGAGTAATTCCATTAAGATTCTCTTTATATCTCTCTCATGTGTTGCGTTCTCTATACTCCAATGGCTTTATTATAATTTTCTTGAGTGAAAAAAAATATGAGAGATCAAACTACTATGGGTATGTTTGGTTTCCATTTAGTCCTTGGATTGCACTAGCTGTTTGGATCTCCTAAGGATCCAAAACGCTCATTGAAAGTGATAAACAAAAACCAAAACGCTCCTACTCAACTCTCTTCCCCGTAACAGATCCACCCACCACCGAGCCCCTTCTCAACTCTCGCCCCCACCGGATACACCCACCACCGAGGTGCCCAAGCCAGCCAAGCGTCTCGAGCTCGTTCCCTCTCCTCGCCATAAAACTCGTGCATTAATGAGCGGTAGGGTGGGATCTTTTTTGCTCTTTAGTCACCCTTGGGAGTAAAGGACTAGACCAGTTTAGTCACCTTTTAGTTACCTTGTTTGGCAATTTAGTGACTAAAAGGGGCAAAACTAGGTGACTAATTAAGCTTTAGTCACTTAGAACCAAACAGGGCCTATATGTTGAATTTAGAGAGCGGTGTAGCATCTCCAATAATGGAAAGAGAAGGGTGGTTTTGGAGAGTGGTTTAGTGTGTCTATTATAGCCTATTTTTCTTTTTGGTTTCTAAAGTTTGTGATAAAGAGACATGTAGAGAGTCTTTTGGAGATGTTATTTTTTTACCAAACTTACATAGTCACAGCAAAATGATGCAAGGGAGTTGTCGAAACAATTAAAGTGGAAGAAAGCACAAAAAAGCCTTAAGGAAATTGGAACTTCCAAACACATGCACCTCTGAGGTATCAGAACCTGTAGCTTGAAATAGAATGACTCGACAAATATAATTAAGAAATTAAAAAACAAAACTCAATCAAGCAACCTTCAAACCTTGTGAAAAAATTCCAAAAACTTCCCACTTCAAGGTCTAAAAGACTCATAAGAAAGATCAAGACTTCACCTCCAATTTTATATATCCTACATGAACCCTAGAAAAGATGAACTAAAGAGAAACCTCAAGCTCAAAACCTGAAATTTGATCCAATGAGATTTTAGCTCTCGCTTCTCTAACACATGGTGATTTTTTCCACAAAAGATATAGTCAAATGGTAAAGATTTCACCTCCAATTTACGAGTTTAGGGAAAATTAGGAGTGGGAGAGGCGAACTTAGATAAAATTAATAAATTCTGAGATGTGAGGGGATTCGATCAAACATCACTCAAGACATGTTTTCACACATCGTAGCACTAAAGAGATATTTGGATTGAACTCTGACCAGGAAGCACATCTAATCCTAGGTAGAAAAAATCAAATGCTTGATAATGTTGTGCCTACTAGGTAGATTTCCCTAATGTCAAACCAAACATTTCCTAAATCTATCCAAGAAAGCATCTCTAGTTGAAGCCAAAAGAAGGAAACAAAAATTCCAAAGTGATTGCTTCTAAAATTAAAAAAAAAGATAAATTTGAGTGATTCATATTATCAGGACTAATTACACTAATTAAAGAGAACTTGTTATAAGGTCATGAGGATAATTACTCTCTTCATCTTACACTAAAAGAGAAATTTTTACAAGGTCAAATTGCTTTGTAGTTGATGCCTTAATTCGTATGCTATTAAAAAATCAAATTGGCGACAAAATTATTAGATTGGCAAAAACATGTCATTCCAAATAATGGTGTGTTTGTCTTACACTATGCAGATGGTGCTATCATGTGTCTAAAAGAAAGCTTGGAAATTGCAAAAAATATGGAGTTTCTATTATATTTGTATGAGTTGATGTCAGAGCAAAGGATAAACTTCATGAAAAGTATGCAAATGTAGTTCTCTATCCATTAGCTGGGAGAACAACTCTTATTGACTCTAGTGTTTGTCATCTGTGTTTGTTATGGAAAACAAGTTTAACCAATAGAGAAGGGCCTTCTTTTGAAGAGGAGGTAGCTTAAAAAGAAATATATCTTGATAAGCCTAAAAAGAAAATGTCACTTGATCAGATGGACTAAGATTTATAAGGAGGGACTTTAGTTACACAAACCTCCATGTCATATAGAGACATCTAACATACTTACTCCAAAATGAAAGATGATAAATGCATTTGTTCTATCTAAATTTTTCAAAACTGCATCCATGCTTAGAATTTTTTTCACAAATACATAAAAGATTTGTGTATCATTGTATTAAGGAGAAGAGTTTAAACAAACATACAACATGCTTCTATCGAGCACCGAAGGAGGTCGACCTAACACAACTGAAGCTAGACCATCCTAGGATCTCATGTTTGATATTACATAAAAGAAAACAACCAATATCGACACAGCTTTGTGTCCTAGGACCGGCCTTGCATCTTTACGGCTGCCTAGACGGTGCCTTTCCAATGGCAGGGAAGAGCTTGTCCAATGCCTCGGCTTTGGACACAGTTAGGTTGTCGTCAAATAGCCTATCAAAGGTCTTTAACTCCAAAGCGGATGGTACAGATGGACCCTTGGTGTACCCCATATGTTGCATGATTAGCATCTCACCTCGCTTGAAAGCTGGCACTCGAAAGAGGCCCTAAGGCGGCAACTACCTTCTCTGCCACGGCAGCACTGGCTTAGCAGGTGATTGCTTGGGAGGCTCATGAATTAGTGGAGAGTCTCTCTTACACACCACAACCTTGGTGAAGTTGTCGAGGTGGTTCTTGAAGAAGGCATTGTCATCAACTGTCTGGAAGGTGTCCCCTGGCGGTTGTTGACGGTCCTTAACTACTAATATAAACTATCAGCCAGATATGGAAAAGGGCATAAAAATAAATACCTTACATAGAATAGGGGTCATACTGATAGAATTCTATAATTTTGATGAATCACTGTCTTTGCATGGGTTTATCAAGAAAGAGGAGAAGGAATCAAGGACATCATGATAAAAGGCATATTCTACCATGAAACCAAGTTGAGAAGGATCTAGAAGATACGAGAAAGCAAACCACCTAAGAGGGAACCCACCTAGCATAGGGCCAGGTTGGCCAACCTCACCCCCAACTCGGTCAACCTATGGGCCCTCCTATTGGCCACCACCTTTGTACGACAGTTCTCCACCGCCTTATGGTTTGCATCTACACCATTGTTCAAGGTTAGTTTGATCTGAGGGCTCTGGTTCATCCCATCAGCCTATATAAAGAGACCTATAACCCCTAGGTTCAAAGCATACCAAGTCATTCAATTCCAAGTCATCAGGGCTAGAAACCCTAGAGGTCCACCATATTCCAAGCATAGCTACATAGGTTAGAAGTAGAGGAAGGCAAGCTTCGCTTGGATTCTGGGTCGTGTCGAGAGCATTGCTCAGTAAATCCTTGTAATCTATATTTTGTATCTTTCTATTTATATATTGCTAGCTACAATTGATATGAGTTTACTCTGTTCATTATTTATGTTCTCAGTTATATTTTTCATCATCTACTTTGATTATATACTTAGTATAGTTGAATTGTTATCAAGTTTATGCATATGTTCGTATAACACTCATCCTAATGTACACGGGGTGGGTGGTAGAGATCATGTAAGCATGGTATTTAGATGGTATTTACCTGTGAATATACTCTATATTCCAGGCCATGTGGTAGATCACGGGTGTGACATTCCTGTTGAGTCCTACGTAGTTTACTCCCTGAATATAGATCAAGTAGGACGAGGTTACATCGAAGGGAGAGGTTAACGTACTCAAACTTCCCTTAAGTAATGTCCCTTATGTGTACATGTGATGACGATATTAACAATGATTGCTAAGTATAATTGCATTAATCATAGTATTCTTTGACATATAGTTAGAATGACTTAGGAATATTCTTTTACTCTGCCTAATACCATGTTAATCCTATATAATAGAGTGCTCAGGATACATTTATCATATATTTATCATTTATGACTTGTTACTTATCATTTATTATACATTATCTTATGACTACACATACCCCTCTCATGAGTAAACATGGTTGACTCTCCATTGCATGTACAAGTGATCATTATCATATATTCCTTAGCCATCCCTTCCTGGTGGTAAAAATATAATAACGATATATGGAATACTCCTGGTAAAATGCTACAATGGTATAGTTAATCTATATGCTTGCGGATATCATTTCTTTCTTATCTTTATCTTCTACCTAGTCATATGAAATAATAAGATATCTAATTAGTAGTATTGCTAGGTAGTGCCATAAAACATCTCTAGCTCCATTACGAGGGATGACAACTTAGTACAATGCTTAGAAGTGTAGGTAGCTAAATAGGTGACTAGCTAAACCAAGTGTTACATTAATAAATACCAAGCATTTCTGGTGTCATTGCTATGGATAGACTTAGAACTCTATTCTTAGTAGTAACCTTAAGAAATGTTAACAAGCATTTGCAGGGAAGGTTGTAAGGCTATCCAAACAAAATATTGATATCACTTGTACCACACTGATGTGATTGAGGAAACCATTTCTCTCTACTCAAACAGGTTTAACCTTGGTTTGTCTATCTATGTATCTTATTTGTAGGGTAATATATCAACGGTTTTGACCTTCCAAAAAATTTCATCGATGATCCAGAAGTACTTCTCAGATAAAAAAGATCAAAACTTAAGAGAGTACTAGCTCAAGTGTCAGAGGACAACAACCTAACAAGAAGTTTAACACCGGTTTTTGAAGCTATGGCTAATTAGACACTTCATGAATTCTCTGCTCAACCACTGCCAACATCCGTACAAGACCTAAAGTTAATGTTGAAGAGAATAGGTGCATCAACACCCGAGGGGTCATCAAACACCAACCGCTTTGGCGTGACCTGTGACTGACCTAGCTGAGGCGACACCAAGGGCGAGGCAGGCGCGGGGGTGGTGTTGCCTGCATGGAGCAGGTGGCCACCGCCAGGGCCTCGTCCTCCAACTGGGTGATCGGTGGAGGCCATGAGACGACCTGACTGCTAATGAGCGATGTCGCGAGCTCCACCAGCATCAGGTCCTCCGTGATGTTGTGATCAACTATGGATTCAATGCGTGGCGTTAGGTGAGGCCCGTCGCGCCAGTCAGCTCACCTATCTGGCCTAGGCATCAGCAGCGACAGAATGAGTCATCCAGCGCAGCTGGAGCAGCCCCGGCACCAGCATGCTTAGAATTATGAGAAGAATGCCCTTTATAGCTATCTATATTTAAAAAATAAAATAAAAATAAAACCACCCATCCACTTGGTAAAACCACGTGTATTCTTTTCTTTTAAATGAACAAATCATAATAAAACCATACAAGTGCCTATTTTCTGCAACTAAAAGGTGGGAGCCACTTGTTGACCTTGTGCTACTGCAATAGTCCTATATCAGGGGGTGTTTGGGACTGCTCTGCTCCATGTTTTTCAGCTCCGCTCCACATTTTTTAGTCAAACGGTTTCAGCTTTACGCACTCAGTTCGAGGAAAAAATGTGAAGTTGTGAGAGCACCTAAAGATGTACTCCACAAACTCCAGTTTTTTGTAGAGCTGCTCCATAGTGGAGTTTGTAGAGTAGAGTTTGTGGAGCAGTCCCAAACACCCCTTTAGTATCACATATATAACATCCATCCCAATAACTTCTACAATTATCTTAAATCAAACTATTTCAGTTTAACTAAATTTATATAGAAGAGTACCAATATTTATGATATTAAATTAGTATCATTAGAAAAAAATACTTAATACACACACTTGGTGTTATAGTTGTTAATATTCTTCTATATAAAGTTAGTCAAAGTTTAAGTCAGTTTAACTTAGAACAACTCTATAAATTGTTTTATTTGGGACGGGGTGTATTCTGCTATTGGGTCCATCATGGGGACCATCATGCCCGGCTCACTGAGAATGCCACCTCATCTCCCTTAGGTCAGTCTCAATGCATATTTCATGAGAGTGTCGTGCACATTAAATATGGTGCTACATAAGCAAAATTGCTGACTTGGCAGAGTCATTAAATGAAGGAGTTTCATCAGATGAGAGAAGTTTCATCCCCATGAAACTCTTGTGGCTCAGTTACCTAGTTTATAGTCTTGTTAACTATGCCATAAAACTATACATTGAGACTGGTCTTACGACATTGCAGCACGGTGAGGGATCGATGAAGTGCTGTGCTTGCGTGGAATGCGGTGCCTACACAGCGCGTTTGCTCCAAATTTTATTTCACTGAGAATAACACAACTTACGTAGACACGATTGGAGAAATAGAGAAATGAAAAGTGGAAATAAATAAAGCTTATACAAAAATTGAAATCAATGCCTGAATTTGCTGCAAGTATAAGCAATAGTGTTAGCAATAGGTTCAACTGTCAGAAGCTAAGTTGACACGACGTCACATGCTTTTTTAACTTTAACTAATTATATATTAAAGAATATTAATATTTATAATATATAATTAGTATCGTTAAATATATCGTTGAATATATATACTTTTATAATAAATTTGTTTGAAGATATAAATGTTATACATATTTTCTATAAACATAGTCAAAGTTTGATCATTATGTACCTCGTAACGTCATTTATTTTGAGATAGAATGAGTATCACATGTTCCCAATAACTTTCAAACTCAAGCTTCCGCACGTGCAATCCGCATGCATGCACGTGTACGCTAGCTGCGCGTTATGTATCTACCGCAACTATTATATATACTGCGTATCTATTTAATTAAAGAAAGCAGAGGACCACAACAATGAGATTGTGTGTTAGCTATAGCTTGATGTTGCTTAATCGGTAAGCGAACCAGGGCTATTGGGGAGTGTTTAGCTTAAACACCGGGTTTTACCAAACTTTTTCTCTGTTCAAATCAAGGTAAAAAAAGGTCTATTATATTAGATTTGCATGCATGAGTGGAGGTTTCACCAAACACCTTAACCATACATGCTACGCTATGCGGAATTCAAGGTTGAGATCATGCTCCATGTGGAAATTAAATTTTGTCGATCGCAGAATATTTTTTTTATAATAAAGTAATCAAGTAGAAAATTTTCTAGTTACAGATTGATTATAAAAAAAAAGCCCAATGGAGAGATGGAGTGATGAACATGGACTCCATTGATGGGTCCCCTTATCTAACTGTTAAAATACACACCAGTCTTACCATACAACTTACATGATTTGTCCAGGACGACCAGTAAATTAAAGAAGCTGTTGTGTCAACTGCCAAATCTGGGAACTAAAGCCTGCCGGCGCTTTAGATTGGCGAAGTGGTCTAGAACTTTAATCATTGTTATCCTATCTCTAACACCAGTATTCTAGCTAATCGAATCCATGCACAAGACTATTTTTCGTTATCTCCTGTCCTGCGAACTACAGGCTGCTGCTGCTTTTCCTCTGCTCAGAATCTTCGATCCACTGATAAAGCGGAGAAGATTTGAGCGCAGAGTGCGTGCTAGTCGTCGTCCATGATGGGGACAGCCATTACCCAATTTTATGTAGCATGTTTGGGGCAGATAAGACGGGGATAAGATTGTTTGTTTAGGTGTTGTTCTTCCAATGCCCAGCGTTAAGATATTAATCAGACAGCTAGGCTAGCCATGCATTCAGAGATATGCTACTGAGGCAGGCAACTGGGCTGGGCATGCACATTGTTATCTGATCCAGCTGTATATATCCTGTAAGCATGCTTGAGATGATCTGCACTAACATATATATGCTGCTTTATTTAGCGGGAAATTCTTGATTAACCCGCATCATTATCTTATCAGCAGGTTTATCACAAGCGCTGGCTTTGTTGATTTAACTCATCAGGAATATTCGGCTTTTGTGTGGTCAATGTTCCTCATCCATATGCTTGTCAACAAACAAATGGAGGATTCCTCATCCACGGCTAGCTAGCTAGGGAGCTTCATGCATTGGCTATCTTTAGTTTTCTCTGAACATTCTATTTGCTTTTTGTTCCATCAAGGGATCCTGTGGCTTGGCATATATATATGTAATATTCTTTTCTGCACCCAATGTGCAGACAACAATCATGCAAGTTGCTCAATTTGATGCTTCTTCTTCCTGTACAGCCATAATGGTTCCTTTATCTTTAGAGGAAAGAGAAATACTTTACCATGCAATCAGTTTTGATATACTTTATACAGAAGAGTAATTATTTTACACTTGACTCACCGGTTGCAGGGTTTCAATGATTCTGTTTGCATTTCTGCACTCACAAGTCCCAAATGTCAAGTCAAACCACGCTTGCCAAAGAAAGCTAACTTGACCCTCTCAAGTCGGCAAAAGAAGCAGCGGCAATAGTGCTTATTACTCCCTCGGTTCCAAATTAAGATATTTTAGCTTTTTTATACATACATTGGATTTACTATATATCTAGACATAACATATTTAGTGTGTATAGCAAAAAATATGTATCTAGAAAAGCCAAAATATTTTGTAATTTAAGATAGTACTACCTTAGAGGAGTACACATGTGAACAAAACTGTTTAAAATTTAGCAATCAGCATACATTTTTAGGTTGGGAGCATGAAAATCATATATGTAGATTTATCTAGAGGAGTACTTTCCAAAAATAAATTATGATTTATTAAAACACTCTGTATCCTAAATGGAGTGCACTTCTAGCTACAATTCTTAATCAATCTATCTAATTTTGACCATCATTTTGCAAAAAAAAAAATACTAAGTTTTATGATATCAAATAAGTACCATTAGATTACCATGGGATATATTTTCCTAGTATAACTATTTAGACTTATAAGTGTTCATATTTGAAAGCATCTAGGCCCCTAATGAGTTTTGGTGATTAATGACAATGTTGATTACTATGACTAACGTGTGTTTTGTAGAGGCAAAGTCATTTAAGTTAGGTCATGGTAATGGTGATCGACGGACTAGATCGTTCATGCCGACTTAATGGTGGAAATCGTTTCGGTTTTCAAAGAATGGTTGGACATCGTCGGGACTAGACTAGGTCTAAGTGCCATATGATGAAGAAGGGCACTTAGAGTAGTTTAGGACTTTGTTTTTCCTTTGACCGTACTATTAAGGGGGACATTGAACGGGTAGCTTGACCTAGGCGAGACTTTAGGTTTAGGTGTGGTGTACACTTAGTAAACCTAGCACTAGACAGCTATGACAAAGTCCTTAGATCGAGAGGAACAAACTTCGTTTTGGAAAGATCGTGTTTCGATGAAGTTTGGGTGCCTAAAGAGGCATTAGACGCTGCACCGGACGGGCGTCTGGTGGTGCTGACTTGGGTCAGCGTGCTTGGGTGCCTAGGGTTAGGCACCGGACGCACGCACCGGATTTGCCGGGGTGCGTCCGGTCCCTTACCCATGGAGCTCTGCAAGTTGGACACGGCACCGGACGCACGCACCGGACCCACTAGGGTGCGTCCGGTCCCGTACTCAGAGAGGGTTGCAGTTTACCCTCACACCGAACGCTGGCACCGGACCCACTATGAGTGCGTCCGGTGTGCTGTCAGAGGTAGTACAGTTAGCCGTTAATAGGGCACCGGACGCTCTATGCAATGCGTCCCGGTGCAACATCAAGTGCGTCCAATGCTCTCGTCTTCTGTGAAATTCAGATGGCCGGCCCTTGGATTTGATGGGGAGTATTTATACTCCTCCACCTTGTCCATAGGAAGTCTCTTGCCTATTTGATCAGCTGAGAAATACCTTGTGGTGCAAGAGAGAAGCAAGGGCCTAGAGAGGATTGAGAACTGAGTGATTTCTTGAGTGAATCATTCTCTAGTTGAGTTATAAGAGTTCAAGTGTGCATCCACCACTCTCTAGAGCCTTGTTTGGGTCAAGTGAGAGTTCTTTGCTTGTTACTCTTGGTGATCGCCATCACCTAGACGGTTCGATCATGATTGGAGGCACGAAGACCGCCCGGAGTTCTTGTGGGTGGCTCGTGTCAAGCTTGTGAGCGGTTTTGGGCGATTCACCGTGACCGAGTGTCGAAGAATCAGCCCGTAGAGAGCACTTGGTCCTTGTGCGGACCAAGGGGGAGCAAGACCCTTGCGCGGGTGCTCCAACGAGGACTAGTGGGGAGTGGCGACTCTCCGATACCTCGGCAAAACATCACCGCGTTCTTTTTGCTCTC
>Ga0182004_10003133_pt1 | contig 13077 bp, 8 predicted proteins | sample Sormic07211540_1_FD_120479 | JGI IMG/M metagenome (GOLD analysis project Ga0182004, IMG submission 120479) | Endophyte microbial communities from Sorghum bicolor roots, Mead, Nebraska, USA - 072115-40_1 MetaG | ecosystem: Host-associated > Plants > Roots > Unclassified | place: USA: Nebraska... | reverse complement strand
CAGGACTAAAGTATTCGAGTTATCACCTTTGCCGATAGCAAGGTCAAATCGGCTGGCACGCCTTAACGTTTGAATCGGGTATTAGCCCTTTGTGTTTGCAGACCAGTTTTGCATCAACAGTATGTTAGGCACTACAGACTACAACGACTGCTGCTAGAGCAAATTGGACTCACCAGATGAAGCTTTTATTTAGGTCTTGTTTAGTTTATCTCAAAATCCAAAAACTTTTTAAGATTCCTCGTCACACAGAATCTTGCGGCACATGTATGGAGCATTTAATGTAGATAAAAAAATAACTAATTATGCAGTTTATCTGTAATTTGCGTGACGAATCTTTTAAGCCTAGTTAACCTATGGTTGGATAATTATTGTTAAATACAAATAAAAGTGCTACAGTATCAAAAATCTAAAAAAAAGATCTAAACAAGGCCCTAATTGGACTTTTAGACAGAACAACATGATTTACCAAGATTTCGGGCACACAATGCAAAGAGCAAGGAGACATGGACTAGTATGGTTGGTCAGTTCAATTCAAGGTTTGCTTTAGCCTTCACCATTGCTCAAGTAAAACAAAAGGATTAGGATTTGAAGAAACAGTATCAGATTGTAAAGGATTTGAGAGAAGAAAGTGGTTTTGGCTGGGACTCCAGTAGAATGACTTTTTCTCTTGGACGAAATGATAAAAGAGAAACCGAAGACACATGTACAAAAACTTTCTATAGGAATACACAAGGAAAATAACATAATTGGCCAAAATAGATAATGAGGATCATCTCCATATCATTTTGCATTTCTCAACAAATATAATCTGTTTGGCTATTCCAAGTGGTTCTTTTTTTTCTGGGTAAAGAAGAACTTGTCATTTTGAATTCTCGGGTTCAGGAATTTTTCTATAACTTAAATGATTCCATAAAAGCTTTCTTTTATTCTTTTAGTTACTGATTTTTTTGTTGGATTTCACTGCACCTAACAGTGTTTGGAAGGGACTAGGGAAACGTGGAATGGCGAGATAAATTGTTTCTATACTTTGATGACTTAGGCCTTGTTTAGTTCACGAAAAGTTTTGGTTTTGACTACTGTAGCATTTTCGTTTGTATTTGACAAATACTATTTAATTATGGACTAATTAGGTTCAAAAGATTCGTTTCGCAAATTACAGGCAAACTGCGTAATTAGTTTTTATTTTCGTCTGTATTTAATGCTCCATGCATGTGTTAAAGATTCTATGTAATGAGGAATCTTAAAAACTTTTTGTTCTTGGGAGAAACTAAACAAGGCCTTACGTTTTCTAGGATGGTGAGTTTCGGTTCATGGATCTTGCTGTCTATATTTATCTATACACGTTGTTGTACTTATAATTGAAAAAATATTGTGTAAGTTCTTGCATCGCATTCACTGCCACTGCAATGCACCAGATGGTGCCACAGCCTTGCATTCTGATGTCGAGCGGACCATGGATGATACTAATTGGTTTGGTAATGATGAATTCAGTCCTTCGTCATCAAGTAAACGACTCTACTTTCAGTGCATCACCAGAAGAAGCACATATATACCAGATTCCTCAATTTTAAAGACCTTTGTTCCAGAGCAGTTCCTAGAAACTCAGTTACACTTTCTAGCCATCTCAGAAAAAAAAAAGTGATCCACTAGAGGAGACTCCCTTAGGGTCCATTCGTTTAGCTCTGGTTCCGGATGAATTCATTTCAGATGATCAAAAATAACATAAATTTACACAACATTCTTGACTGGAATCATTCCAGGCATCCATTCCATAAGAAACGAACAGAGCCTTAGGATATGGCAACACTAAGTAGATGTCGCGCTTCAAACCGGGGCCGACCAGGGGCTTCAACGATCCCTGGAATTCAACGTTCTAACCGGTTGCATCGTGATAAACTTAGCTTCTGGCCATCTCCAGAGACAGTGAGTTGATGCTTGATGCTAGACGAGGGGAAAAAAAGCAGAAAATCAGCCATACTAAATCAACTAATGATTTCAAAGAGAGGTACCTAATGCTCAAAAAGGAAGAGATTGGGCGATTTGCGACTAAAGAAGAGAATAAAATAGATTTTTTATAGCGTTAAGAAGTGTGTCACAGCTCTTACAGGAATGCTTGATCTACAAATGGAATAGATGATAATGGCAGCGGATATGGACGGATCGGGGTTGTTTAGTTCCTAATTTTTTAAAAAGTTTTTCGTCACATCGAATCTTATAACACATGTGTGAGTATTAAATATAGATAAAAAATAACTAATTACATAATTTATTTGTAGTTTGCTAGATAAAATTTTTGAGCCTAGGGTTAGTTTATGATTGAATAATAATTATCACGAAAGTACTACAGTAGTTAAATTTAAAATTGTTCGCAAACTAAACAAGGCCATGGTGTGTTTTTATTTTACTCTCTAAAAATCTGCACAAAGGTTTTCTGACTCATGGGCCACACGTCTCAGTGTCGGTAAACACGGACGGAATCACGGGAGAAGGCATTAACAGCGTCGGGTCTAACGGCCACAAACCAGCGACGAACGAAACAGACGTTCTGACGTCTCCGTGTCCACTCCGTCACTGGTTCCTTCTGGAGAGCTCTGACCTCCTCCGTCTCTATCTACGGCCGGCTCGCCTTCCGTTCCGCGTTCGCGTTGGACTCTTTGCGCTGGCGTGTTCCTGGAATTGCGTGGCGGAGACGAGGCGGATTTCTCTCGCACGGAACGGAACCGCCACGGGCCCAAAGGCACGGTGATTCCTTCTCCACCAACATAAATAGCCAGGACCCCTCCTCGCCTTTCCCCAATCTCATCTCGCATTGTGTTGTTCGGAGCAAGGAGAACCCAGCCCCCCATCGCTCTCAATCCCAATCGATCTTCTTCTCGTGAGCCTCGTCAATCCATCACCCGCTTCTAAGGTACGGCTCCCCCTCTAATCTTCTCTTCCCATCTCAGATTGGCGAGTTTATGTGATTAGATTAGATGCTTCTCATCTAGATTGCGAGTTTCTGTTCGTAGATGGCTGGCTTGTAAGCGGTTCCTAGGTGGGTTTCTGTTCGTAGATGACTGGCTTGTAAGCGGTTCCTAGGTGGGATCGTTCTGATGATTTCTTTGGCTGCTGCGTAGAGATAGATCTGGTCCTGCTTTTCTTAATTCTTGGTGCAGATTTTGTGACCTGGTTCTATGTTCTTGTTCCTGCTTTGTAGCTCAAATAGTTGTCTTAACTAGCTGGGCTTATTATTTGATTTGTACCTGCATGTATTATCACCAAATACAATTACTGTGAAGGAGTCAATATACCCTGCTCTGTACCTTTTACCTGACGAGCCATACTATCATTTTGATTCGTGTCATATGCATGCCAGATACGGAAATTATATGCTGCTACTTGCGTTATTATCATGCTGATTTGTTTCATATGCACGCCTAGATAGATGGAAATTATATGCTACTGCTGAGCGTTATTATCATGCTGATTCGTTTCATATGCATGCCTAGATAGTTGGAAGTTTTGTTGTTTGCTGAGTGTTACTATCATGTTGATTTGTAATCATATGCATGCCTAGATAGATGAAGATACATGAATGTTATTCGTTTCAGATAGATGGAATATGCTGCTACTGAGCGTTACTATCATGTTGATTTGTTTCATATACACGCCTAGATAGATGAAGAGATGGATGTTGATTTGTTTCATATGCATGCCTAATAGATGAAGATATATGCTGCTACTGATGATTACTTACTACTTCGTGCCCATGCATGCTCTTTGGTTTACTTGGATGGTGACATGCTGATGCAGTTTTGCTGGTTCTATAGTACCTATGTGCTTAGCATGTATATCTGTTTCTTGTTGCTGACTGTTTCTTTCCCTCCTTAGTCTACCGCCGTATACTTATCATGTTGCTTGTTTTTTCTTCTACAGATGCAGATCTTTGTTAAGACCCTCACTGGCAAGACCATCACCCTTGAGGTGGAGTCTTCCGACACTATCGACAACGTCAAGGCTAAGATTCAGGACAAGGAGGGCATCCCCCCAGACCAGCAGCGGCTCATCTTTGCCGGCAAGCAGCTTGAGGACGGGCGCACGCTTGCTGACTACAATATCCAGAAGGAGAGCACCCTCCACTTGGTTCTCCGCCTCAGGGGAGGCATGCAGATCTTTGTCAAGACCTTGACTGGCAAGACCATCACCCTTGAGGTGGAGTCTTCTGACACCATCGACAACGTCAAGGCTAAGATTCAGGACAAGGAGGGCATCCCTCCAGACCAGCAGCGGCTCATCTTTGCTGGCAAGCAGCTTGAGGACGGTCGCACGCTTGCTGACTACAACATCCAGAAGGAGAGCACCCTCCATCTGGTGCTCCGCCTGAGGGGAGGCATGCAGATTTTTGTGAAGACCCTCACCGGCAAGACCATCACACTTGAGGTGGAGTCCTCAGACACCATTGACAATGTCAAGGCCAAGATCCAGGACAAGGAGGGCATTCCCCCAGACCAGCAGCGTTTGATCTTTGCCGGCAAGCAGCTGGAGGATGGGCGCACCCTCGCCGACTACAATATCCAGAAGGAATCCACCCTTCACCTTGTCCTCCGCCTTAGGGGAGGCATGCAGATCTTCGTGAAGACCCTCACCGGCAAGACCATCACCCTTGAGGTGGAGTCCTCGGACACCATTGACAATGTCAAGGCCAAGATCCAGGACAAGGAGGGCATTCCCCCGGACCAGCAGCGTCTGATCTTCGCTGGCAAGCAGCTGGAGGATGGGCGCACCCTTGCCGACTACAATATCCAGAAGGAGAGCACCCTCCACCTGGTGCTCCGTCTCCGTGGTGGGCAGTAAGCCATTGGTCGTCGAAGCTGCTGCTGTGTACCTGCGTTGTCTTTGTGCCTGTGGTCTCTGCCATGGAGGGTGTCCTCTTTTAAGTATCTGTGGTTTCTCTTGTAATTCAGTTTAGTTTCGTGGACGGGTTGTGTCCCAAGTATTTTACCAGGAACAGTTGGTGCAGCAGTATGCTTTATCAAATAAGTGGTGTTTGAACTTTAAAAATCTGCGTGCATGGTGCAGCAGTATGCTTTATCATGAATAAGTGATGTTTGAACTTAAAAATATGCGTGCTCGGTTTTCTTTGCATTTCTTGTGGTTTTCTATTATGTTCAGTTAATGTTTTCTGAGATTTTTTGCTAAAGGTTCACCACAGGTTCTGGCAATGTACAAGATTTGTTTAAGACTTTTCAGGTTTCTAAGTATTGAATGCTTTAATGCGTGCACGAGTTTTCAGGTTTATGATGACTGTATCGTTGAAAGAGTTTCAGGCCTTGTTCAGTTTGGAAAATTTTTTGGTTTTGGCTACTGTATACTTTCGTTTGTTTGTGACAAATATTGTCCAATTATGGACTAACTAGACTTAAAAGATTCATCTCACGAATTACAGATAAATTGTGTAATTAGTATTTGTTTTTGTCTACATTTAATATTTCATGCATGTGTCACAAGATTCGATGTGACGGGGAATCTTGAAATTTTTTGGAAATTAAACAAGGCCTCAGGCCTGAAAACATGGTGATTTTTAGCTTTCCCAATCGTCCTTTCCCTGGGTTCGGAAGGGATCCAGATTATGATCAATTTGCACATTCAACCATCCCAACAAACACTGACTGCAAAAGGACAGTGCAGTAGAAACACTGACTGCAAAAGGACAGTGCAGTAGAAGGGTTTCATCTGTTGAGGCATTGCAGAGGATGCAGCTATAATCTTCTAGTACCATGTTCGTTCTTCTCAGCTATAATCTTCTAGTACCATGTTCTTTATTCTTAACATTAACAGTAAGCAGGAAAAACAGTTTCAGGTATGTTTGCAAAGTTGCCGTCCCAAATTATAGTTCAAAATTATACTTCGGTTCAAAGTTCACAAACTTTTAACTTCCTGGAAGATTAATAAAAGGATTTAATATGCTAAAAGTATTTTATGTAGAATTACTTGTTTAGACAGAGTACAGTAGCTTTACTTGTTGGGCTGTACATTGTAAGCTAAACTGGGCTGAGCCACCACAAGCAGACCATCCGCAAAGAGAACTGGGCTGGAGCCAGTATGCCACTAACAGACAGCCCACAAAGAAAACTGTGGCGGGAGGCGCGCGAACCAACCAAACCCTATCTACGGTTCGCCTCCTCGGCTCCTCCCTCCAAAACACCGTTGGAATCGGGTCCCTCATGGCAGCATCACGCACCTCCAATGGGGCCGCAGCTCGCCGCAGTTGGCCCCGCCATAACCGCGCCGCGCTTCCGCACCACCCTTCCCTGCTGCACCCGGCCAAGGAGTAGGAGGCTCACCTCTTGGCGCCGCGCCGCGCTCCCCAAGGATGAGGTTTCGTGATGTCCACAACCGTACCGGCGACGCTGATACGGGGCATAATGTTTCATCGCCGCATTTGTGTTTGTGGTTTAGTTTGATTGCGTATTCTGTTTTGTGTAGGATTATTACTTGATCGACGCGGAGGAGTCCATTGGGGATGGCTTCTCGTTCAGTGGAGGTGATTTGGGGAATTCCGGGCTTTATCAGCCGGGTTCGATTCGAATTGATTGCTATTGTTATATTTTTCTTGTATTTTTTTTGTTGATTGTTACAGGGAAGTACGGGGAGGGACCAAGTAAGTCAGACGAATGGTTTGCTCAAGGGAAAATGGTATGTACTACTTTCTGCTTTTCCTTTTTTGAGTGAGACTTTCTACTTTTCCTTTTTCGTGTGAAACTTTCTGCTTTTCCTAGTTTTGCAATTGACGAATGCTCTGAAAAATGGGCGCATATTTCCCTAACACATTTGCCTTTGTAGTGTGCACACGTGTGTTTGCGCATGTCCTGGTGCGGTGTAATTAGCTACGAGTGCATTAGGTGCAGTAGGAACGTTAATTCTGATCTGATGACGTTAAACTGCAAAATGTAGGTAAATGCTTACCAAATATACGGGGACAAAGGGAAGGCAAAAGATCCATTCTTTGGCCTGACGATGGGATCAGAATCTCAATCTTCAGATGACGTTTTCAGGTGAATTGAGTAAGTGGTTAGCAGGGTGAAAAGTACAAAAATGTGTATTGCATTCGACCTTTCGCTTTCATGCCAGGTGTCTACTATCTTGAGAAGTGTGTTGATACATTACAGGAGACAGCTCTCATTTGTGTTCTCATTGTGATGCAGATGGTTCTGTGTGGAGGCTGGGAGCTCTTCTAATCCTAAAGTGCTTTTAATTCACGGCTTGCCATCGCAGGTGGGGTTTTATCTTCTTATTGCTTCAAGCTTTCTTGCATAAATAGCAAACTGGTAGACTGTAAGGACGAGATATGTCTTGAGGTTCAAAAAAAAAGATGTCTTTACCTCAGTTTCATGTGCCCTACTGAAGATTGGCTAATATCAGAATAAGCAAATTGATGTGTCCAATAATCAAAGTAGCACTTTTAGGTTACACTGATAATGTCCTGATATTTATGGTTTCATGACATGATGACTGTTGCTACCGCACTTCTATTAAACGATTGTTACCACAATTCATTACAGGCATACTCTTACCGCAATGTGATGCCTGTACTGTCAGACAAATATCATGCCATTGCTTTTGATTGGCTCGGTGAGCACTTACACACATCTTAGCTGTTTCATTAATTTTAAATGGTTCTGATGCAAAGTATTCTGTTGAGTTGCCAGGGAAACAAAAGTCATGCATATATTAGTGTTTCTGTTGGCACAAAATGTTTTGGAGTATTGACAGTTATGCCTGAAGAGTATTACTCCCTCCAGGCAGCTTTATAAGGCGTAGTCAAACATGGCACGGTCACCCAAATTATAAATGGACCGACCATTCATTTATTTTATATTATAATTTTTATGATTATAAAATTATGATCATTGTATAGTATATTTGATCATGAATCTAATCATATCAAGTTTGTATTACAATAGTTAAAAATTGTTCACCAAATTATTGGTCAAAGATTGTGAAGTTTGAATCTTGTTTTGCATGTTCGCCTTATAAAGCTGTCCGGAGGGATATCTTTAGCACCACTAGCCAGCATTTGATTGTACTTCTTCATTTTCAAAGTCTACTGTAAAATCATGCAACAGCACTATGACCTTCTAAATACCCATTTACTGTTTTCCCGGTACTGGGATTGGGGGCAGAATGATATTTATCTAATTTGAAAGCAAAGAAGTTTGTGTCTGCAGGGTTTGGATTTTCTGATAAGCCTCAACCAAAATATGGTTTTGACTATACTCTTGATGGTAAATGGTCGACACATACTCATTATTCTGTTTCAACCAAACAACGCATTCTGAACGACCTAATAGTGTGAACTCCTATGTTCCAGAGTATGCCTCATCCTTGGAATCTCTAGTCAATGCTGTTGCTCCTGATAAGCTCTCTATTGTTGTTCAGGTTCTTCTCGTTATGGAAGCATTTATGAATCCATCTCTTTGATCTTTGTTGCATGAGAATGTAAATTTTGCAGGGCTACTTTGCTCCGGTTGCAGTCAAATATGCTAGTGAACATCAAGACAAATTGAATCATCTTGTACTAGTGAATCCACCGGTTAGGTCCTTTTTGAATTAGTGCATAGCTTTTGCAGGGACATTATGGTTATAAATAAATACATCTCCGCCTTCAAAACTTCATCATTGTACACTGTTCTGAGAGTATTTTTATATTCCAGATAACTGATAAACATGTAAACCTTCCATCCACCTTGGCTTCATTCAGCAACTTCTTGTTGGGCGAGATATTTTCTCAGGTCAGCAGGCATCAATGTCAACTGAATTTTCACCCTATAGCTGTTTTGGTTTTGTGTTCAGATGTAACTCCTTCACTTGAATTCTTTCAGGATCCTCTCAGAGCAAGTGATAAGGTATTGACTAGTTGTGGTCCATACTTGATGAAGGAAGAAGATGCTATGGTGTATAGAAGGCCATACCTTGTCTCTGGTTCCTCTGGGTTTGCACTTAATGCAATAAGCAAAGCTATGAAAAAGGACCTTAAGGTGTTTTTCCCTCATCTATAGCTTTGTGTTTGCTTTGTTTAATTCATATATGTTCTAAATTGGATGCTTTTAAGGCTTACATTGAATCCATGAGAAACATTTTAAGAAGTAATTCGTGGAAAACAAAGACAACAGTATGCTGGGGCATGAGAGATCGTTGGCTGAGCTATGATGGGGTTGAAGATTTTTTTGGAGGCCTAAACCAGAAGATTGTAGAGCTGCCTATGGTTTGTCATGAAAACCAGCTATTTTCAAGTTCAATCATTTTCATGACTGTTTGTGCATGGGGTGGTCTGTAGTGTGGTTTGTGTTGCATGCATAATGACAAATGGTTGTGCATGAATGACTAACGCATTTTCTGGATTTATTTCTTCCTTTTTCTTAATTTCATGTTATTTTGTGCAATGACTTATGCAGGCGGGGCACCATGTGCAGGAGGACCGTGGTGAAGAATTAGGCAATATGATCAAAAGTATACTGAGGTAATGCTGTTGGAGTCTTTTCTAATCCTCTCTTAGTTTTGTCCTTTTATACATTTCCTTATGAGCAAACTTTGGTTGGCTTGTATGTAGTGAGGGTGAGGCGACTTCAAATATATTCATAAGATTTTAAAAGATACATATCAGTTTTTAGTGCCTAGGCTGGCTCAGTGTAACAAATTCAGAAGCAAGTCTGCACGTCACTCATTCATTTGAATAAGAGAATGAAATAAGCATCCTTACATAATACATTTAAAACATATTGGATAATACTCAATAAACCCCCTTGCATTTTTGTGCAATGAGGAACAAAAACAGGAGGCACTTCATAGCACTTGTTAGTATGATTGTTTGAGCAGCTTCAAGGGAAGTCACATATCAACGGTTATTCCCCGTCATCTACCTAATTAGCTCTAAAACAATATAAAATCCAACTAGCAACGGCAAGGAGACAAGCATCCCAAAAATAACCCTGCAAAATTGAGCAACAATATGGTTAACCGAGAAATTGCAGGAGCACACCTTGAACTACTACCTAGCCAGATCAAGATACTTACGCAGTACTAAGAACATCAGCGTGCAACCCATATTCTTTTGCAAATATAAATGATGTGATGGATTGAGGTAGTGCAGCCTGCAAAATGTTTGTAGAAATGTTAGGCTATGCACAAGTTCCATAAAATCTGAAGAGATTAACATAGCACACATATAATCTTGATATGCCTTTTTTAACGAACCATGCAGAAAGGCTGCGGATTATATATTAATTAAGAAGGCCTAGACTAGGCAAACAATGACCCTGGAAGGGGCCACAATCTCGATATGCCTGAAATCGGGCCTACGCAAGCCGCCAAGCGGCAGGTGCTAGCTGATAAACTTGCCATCTTGAACCCCACTACCTGGATGGAAGAGCAATTGACACCTCTTTTAAGGCATCCACTCCTTGGTGTCTAGATTTGAGTTCATACATTTTTTTAGGCCATTTCTGACATAAGGCTCCCCTAGTTACCTCCAGTATGACAAGTGGAAATAATGTTTATCTTCGAACATCCAGAAGCTCCTATCTCCCTGAGCAAAACTGACCATACACCACTTTTACATCCTTCTATCATATGTATATAGGGCTAGAAGTGTCTAAATGGGGTATTATGAAGGAGTGACGGAGACATTAGTCAGACGAAAAACAGAACTCTTCTGTTATATAATCGTGTTCATAAAAAAAATTGCTTCCCCCACAAAGCAAACCAAATATTGTGATCAAGGTTAGTTCATCTCCAGCGAAATGCGCATTAGCTGACATGATGAGTAGGTCTGCCCTGGTGCACCCTACAAGTGCAAGGTCCACAACAGCAACTACAGGCTTTTAGAATTATGTCATCGGACTTTACATGTCTGTTATAATACTTGTGATGGTGTTTAACTAACATCATGTAGATTGATTCATCATTATGCATTATGCATCAGATGAGTGGTTGGTGATGACTTCCCAGGTTGAGTCTTTTGACATGGCATTTTGCTTGGCAGATGACCGCAAATTTTGTGGGGTCAGGCTCTAGAACATGCCAAAAACAGATGCTTTACGAGGTATGACGCCCATGCTGCATTTTATTTGAACAAAGCTCTGTTTGCTTTGTGTACACTTTTTAAAATTTGAGACGGATTTCAATGATGTTCTCTCTTATCAAGTTTGTCACGAAAACACTACCCTAAAAGCAACGACGAACATTTTCAGACAACAGCAGTACCGGTCTGTGTGTTCCATGTTCCTGGAATAGGATCCATGCATGGTTTATTGTTTGACCCCTGTTTCTGAATGATATGAAATCATGAATGCTGAAGGTCAGGATAACCTTGATTAAACTACAATGGTGGTGATAACAAGTATTGTCTGGATTGCGCACTTGCACGAACATTGGGAGTAATTAATGTCATTGCGTCTTTGGTCATTCTTAGTTTTTAAGCTATATCTAGCAGGTTCATGTTTGTGGCCGTGCAAGCAGCCAATACTGGTCGTAATAAAGCTCAAAGTGGTTACAGTTAGTGGTGCCGTGCTGTCCTGGTGCTGGCATATATGGACTCAAGTCTCTCGTAGTGAATTCGTGTGTGGTTTTCACATAGAGATCCTCCATTTGTTCCCATTGTCTCTCCCATGACACTCTCCCGCTCAATGTATGCTTATATATGATGCAACCTTTATGCTCTGTTTGGATCCATAGGGCTCCCGTACGTGGATCCAAACGGGTCAGCTAATTATTAGCTGAATATCCAACTAACAATTATTTTATTAGTTAAGTCAAACTAGCTAATAGCAATTAATAGTTGGCCATATCTAATATTAGCCATGAGCTATTAGCTAGCTTGGAAACGGAACTTTTTTAATTCTTTAGTTTTGCAGTGACCGTGACTCTTCAGTCTTCAACATAATCGTTCGGGCGGCTGGTGTGATAATATTTTTCTGTGGATGAGATCTAATGCCGGTGAAATGCAATCATGATTAATGACCTTGCGAAATCGTTTCCCCCCCTAAAACTAAAGTAGAATGAAATATATCAAAAAGAAAAAAGTATGGCCGTGCGTGCTGTGTGCATGTATCGATCACTCGTACGTACGTGCTATGTTGGGATCGTCGTCAAGCGACGTACTACAAACGTTTTGTCAAAAGTAAAGCTACGAGACTTCGGTCTAAAGTGGTGGTAAAAGCTAAGACTGTCGCGTGCGTGCGTATATTTTAAATAAAAAAGAAAGCTAATAAGGAGACCTGTATGATGGCGACGCGGAGGACGTCGCCGCGGAGACCGACGGCGATGGAGCCGATGGCCATGGCGGCCGGGCCGAGCGCGAACTTGAGCACGAGGCCCAGCGCCGCGAAGCTGGGACCGCACGCCAGCACCTTCTCCTGCTGCGCCATGAACAACCCTGCAGCGTCACGCGTTGCAAACGAAAACGACCTCATCAGAAAGTTGTCAGTGCCAGTCTCACCAGTATACGCATGGCTGGGTAAAAACACTTTTCACTTCCTTTTAGTTACGTTATTACGGCATGCACACATGCGGCAGACAGAATTTATGCCTTTCGTTTGTTCGGTTCCTGTTTATTTAGGGGATTATTATATTCCTTTTTTTTTCTTGACAGGGGTTATTATATTCCTGGTAGAAATACGTTGGCGATTATCGAATAGAATATATGTATTGTTGGCTGGAGTATTGGATACGAGAATTCATCGAAATGAGTGGGAATAAGAATTGTTAAGAAGTCACTCAAGAGAACTAGCGTACATGCACGTATGGCGGAGATTAATTGACCGTGCATTTTAGCATTTGCTAGTATATATAGCTAATATCAATATCCAGTCTTATCCTACAGTACACACTGCTAGAGATTAGCTTGCTGCTAATGCTCGCAACATAAATTAATTTTCACTCATTGCTATTATTCAGTATGTAGTGAGATTTTCGGAGACAAGCAGAGCATGTGTTACATGTACTTGCTGAAAAGATTGACAAATTAATTAATCTAGTAAAATTAAATAGTGTGTGTTCAACTTTTTTTCTATGCACAGTGTAGTGTTCGTATATATATAT
>Ga0182004_10003132_pt1 | contig 13077 bp, 10 predicted proteins | sample Sormic07211540_1_FD_120479 | JGI IMG/M metagenome (GOLD analysis project Ga0182004, IMG submission 120479) | Endophyte microbial communities from Sorghum bicolor roots, Mead, Nebraska, USA - 072115-40_1 MetaG | ecosystem: Host-associated > Plants > Roots > Unclassified | place: USA: Nebraska... | reverse complement strand
TAAACAAGGCCTAATCCATCATATCCTATATATGCATCTAATACACGAGTAAAGAGTCCAAATCTCTCCATTGGTCGACTCACGGCACACAGTTGCTGAACGCCTGCCGTTTGAGAACACGCCGCGCAGCGCAGCGCAGCCCCTCATGGCCTCATTCATCGCACGCGCCGACGACACGCACAGTCTGCGACTGTGAGCAAACAAAAAAAGCTGGCGAAACTTGGCCGGGTCAAAGGCGCCACCAGCACAGCACCAGGTTCTGGATCAAACAGTGCCGCCACGTTTGCTCCGGTTGCCCGTTCCAGATCGTGAGGCGTTGGCGGCGGCGGCGGCGCTGGCGAGACCCGAACCCAACCACCAACGGTCCCCGTCCCGTATGAATATGTCTCTGATCCAGTCGTCTCGTCTCCGCGGCACGAAATAAACAAAAGTGACAGGACTGCCGGGTCCGTCCACTTTGCCGTGCCGATTTCCTCTCCGCTCTGCTGCCCGCGGTTGCGTCGCGGATTCGGGGGAAGAAACGAGCCCGTCCGTCCAATGTCCAAGCCGCAACGCGACGGTGACCGACCGACCAAAGCCTCGCCGGCTCGCCGTCCAGGTGACGCAACGCAACGCAACGCAACGCCGGTCCACGGAAAACGACCGGCGCGTAGAAAGAAACCCACCACTGCTGCGGAAACGGAACGAGCCAGAACGGCCCTGCTGCTCGCTACTGGACACTGCGTAGTGCGTAGTACTGTGGTACTACTGGCCACACGTACTGTCCTACTACTGAGTACTGACGCCGTAGACATCATCGTCGCTTTCGTGTTCACCTTCAGAGATGCTCGATCGGCCAGTGACGCGACTCATCTATATGCTGCCGCCGCGTATTCATCGGAACTCACTAGCCTTTCCAACGGGAAGAAAAAAGGAACCGTAATTACGTGCTCAATAACAAATCATGCCGTTGTTCCTACGCCGGCCGAGTCCTGCAGCCTGCCATACTACTGCCAGTCTACTAGCCTCGAGGCTCTGCTTGCTTTTACTGACCCTTTCTTCAGTCACCGCCTCACCGGCGGGCTAATTACCGCCGACTCACCCCCAACGTTCACCTCCGGTACGTAGTTAGAGCGACTTAATCACGGTCATTAGGCCCCACTAATGCGAATTACTGGCTCAAAGCGCCCAACTTTTCTTCTTTTTCGCGATATTTCTCGGCTTCCAGGTCGCGCATCATCCGTCATTCCCCTCTCTATTAGGCCATCCGCTTCCGACCAAACGGCCTCTTTCCCCTTCTCCTTCTCTTCTCCTTCTCCTGCCTGTTCGCATTCCTGTCACTATCACTAGGCCCTAGTCCCGCCCCAGCTCCTCTCCCTGTAAAGATTTCGTTCGTTCGTCTCTCGGATTTCTGATCTCGTTCTCCGTCCCCGATTCCACCTGTGAAAAATCTCGTCTTTGCTGCAATAAGTAGCAGTAGCAGGGAGGAGTTTGTGCAGAGTTCCCTTTCCTTCTTTTCTTTTTTCTTCTCTTTTTTTTTTGATCCGGAGAAGCCGAGTCCGTCAGTGGTTGCTTGCCACTAACGAATCACGTTCGGATTGCGTCCTCCGCTCCGTTCCGCTCCAATCTAATTCGGGGCCGCCTGGGAAGGATTCGGGAAGGAAGGCACTAGTTTTTGTGCTTCCTTGGATTCCACGGCAAACCCCGGGCTGCGAGGTCGGCGTCGTCTGCATCCATCGCATTCCGGCGGGTTCCCAAGTAACCTTGCTGCGGGGACGATGGTGTCGCAGGCTCCCATGGCGGGGGCGGGGGCGGGCGTGGGCGCCACCCTCACCGCGGCGCTGTGCAAGAGGAGCAACCGCGTGGCGCGGGTGCTCGCGTACGCGCTGCTCGAGTGGATCCTCATCGCGCTGCTCCTCGCCAACGGCGTCTTCTCCTACCTCATCTCCCGGTTCGCCGCCTTCTTCGGCCTCGCGCCGCCGTGTGCGCTCTGCTCCCGCCTCGGCGTCGACAGCCTCTTCGAGGCCCACTCCCACCCGCACCCGCACCACCGGGGCGGGGGCGCCGAGCCCCTGCGCCGCCTGCTGTGCGACGTGCACGCCGCCGAGCTGTCGCGACTCGGCTACTGCAGCGCGCACCGCCGGCTCGCGGATGCCGGGGACATGTGCGAGGACTGCGCCGCCGCCGCGGCGCCTGAGAAGGCGATGCTGTCGTGGATGGGCCGGAGCGAGCTTGGAGAGCGGGACCTCGCCTGTGCCTGCTGCGGCGTCGCGCTCGAGAGCGGCTTCTACTCGCCGCCGTTCTTGCTCACCGCGTCGGCGCCGCGTGGCTCGGATTGTGCGCACAAGGAAGAGGAAGAGGCAGCGAGGCCAAATGAAAACGTGGTCTTTGTCTCCGAGAAAGGCCCTGTGATCGAGCTCTTCGACGAGAAGCCATTTGTTGAGGATGACTCAATTGGCGTCTTGGCTTATGGTGCCGAGGTTGCTGCCAATGTTGAGCGGATGGTGCCTCTTGAATCAATTGATGATTCCTTGGTGGTCACTATGGGCACTGTGTCATCTCAATCTGGTGGTAAAGGAAAGGAAGCAGTTGATCATGGTGATGTAAGGCAGAGCAACGTGGACATGGAGAACACAGTTAGTACCAATGAGGAGAAAATTGTCATGACATCTGATGATGACAAGGTTGATGGTGTGGTTGATCGGCTGATTGATGAACAGATTGCTGCCCTAGTCTTTGCGCCAGCTTGTATAGAAGCTACACTTGATGATGGGATAAATGCAGGCAAAACCACGGAGGCCTTTGCTGATCATCAGTGTAAGTCATTCCTCCTTTGATAAATTACCTTTTCTGTTATTCTAGTTTAGCCATGCTGACTATAGCTCTGAATATCACTTTTATTGTGTTTTGTGCTTTTAATGCATTTCTGTTTATTCTGCTCACCTTTAGTGCTGAATCAGAATTTAGTTATTTCTATCTACCAAATCAAGTCATGGTTCTGCTCGTGTTTTCACTGGGCTGTGCTATTGTAGTTGTACCCCTTTAGTCATTCTATATTTTGAATAGCACTGGGCATATCTGGTGAACCTATAGCTGAACACTTGAACTGGAAGGAAAAAAAAAAGAAGGCAAAGTAACCTAAGAAAAAAAATTGATAGGATGAAATGGACCTCTCAACAGAATAGAAGACAAAACATATAATTTACTGTCCTTGAAGTTGTTCCGTGATGTTTTTCTGATTCTTTCAAGCTAGTTAGTCATACACCTTATTTTCAAAATATTAAATGCAGCTCCTGAGGATGACAGTGGATTGAAAGATAAGGATCAGAAAATATCATTTGAAGATGAGATATCTGAGGATGAGCAAGCTGAACAAGCTACTCCACAACAGGAATTGTGTGCCATGCCAACAGATCCTAGTGACCATGAATTTGTTGAGAGGTTAGACAGAAGTATTGAGTTGGAGCGTTTTCCATGGGCTGAGTCAAAGCATAAAATGAACTCTATGCCAATGGAAGCTTCTGAGCATGTCACTGTAACTCAGATCGAGGAGAAGGATCAGAAAATATCATTTGAAGATGAGATATCTGAGGATGAGCAAGCTGAACAGGCTACTCCACAACAAGAATTGTGTGCCATGCCAACAGATCCTAGTGACCATGAATTTGTTGAGAGGTTAGAAAGAAGTATCGAGTTGGAGCATTTTCCACGGGCTGAGTCAAAGGATAAAATGAACTCTATGCCAGTGGAAGCCTCTGAGCATGTTGCTGTAACTAAGACTGAGGAGAAGCAGGTTCAACAAGCTGAGGTAAATCAGGAGTTGGATTCAATACCAGTACATTCCGGGGAGGATGTTGATGAAGAACTTGAAGGAGAGAGAACCGCACAGGCTGGGTTGGAACAAGAGTGTGACTCTGTGCCAATTGATTCTGGGGAACATGGTTGCCTAACTTCATATGCTCATACTGATGATGAGCAAGCTGAGGTGAAGCAGAAAGTCACTTCTGTAACAGCAGATGTTCTACAGTATGCAGCAGACAATTTTAATGTTAACACAAACACATGGAAAGGTAAGATGCTGAGATCACAAGAACGCTTTGTTTATTTCCCAAGATTCTTACTTCTATTATTATTGTGTAAACTTTGAAACTGATTATTAAATATTAAACAGAAGATATTGAAGAGGATCCAACTGAAGCTGCTCTAACGGCCATACATCAAATTTCTTATGAACCTTTGACAAGCTTAGACAAGTTCTCTCCGGATCATAGTGTCTCTGAAGAAGACAGAGAGCCTGATACACCGACTCATATTGAAGGTATATGTGATTCACAGGAACTGTTGGATTCTAAAGCAGCTGCTTCTGATGCTAAATCTGTAGATTCAAGTGTTGCTACTTTGTCTACTGATCTGGAAAGCACTGAATTGGTGAGCGTCGATCAACTAAAATCTGCTTTGGCTTCCACCCGCAAGTCATTGAAGACCCTATATTCTGAACTTGAAAATGAGAGGAACGCTGCTGCTATAGCTGCTGATGAAACCATGGCAATGATAAACCGCTTGCAAGAACAGAAAGCTGCAATGCAGATGGAGGCGATCCAGTACCAGCGGCTTATGGAGGAACAGTCAGAGTATGACCAAGAAGCACTGCAGAGGCTGAATGAACTAGTTGTTAAGAGAGAGAAGGAGAAGCAAGATCTGGAGAGAGAACTGGAGCTGTATCGCCACAAGGTTCATCTCTATGAGGTAAAGATGAGGAAAATGTCAAGGCACAAGGCTGATGACCAGAATGGATCATCGTCAACTTCATCGAGTGCTGAGGACAGTGATGACCTTTCGCAAAGTTTCTATGAAGGTGATGAATCGTCCCATGGTCTTAATGGAAGCAATGGGAGTATTCCTACAGATGTTGTGCTACAAGAAACTGCCAGGCATCTTGTTACCCTTGATGGTTCACTACCTGATTTTGAGGAAGAGAGACTCTCCATACTGGAACAGCTTAAAGTGCTAGAGGATAAACTTTTTGATCTTGATGATGAAGAATCCGATAGCATGAAGCATTTGTCAGAAGAAAACCATTTAAGTGGAGCCTCAAATGGTTTCTCTGATGATGATAGCTGCTTTAAACTTCATGACAAAAGAAAAAGTGTAACCTACAGAGGAAAGAAGCTCCTTCCATTGTTTGACGATGCTACTGTGGAAGCTGGCAACATCCCCCAAGGTGATGAGGCACATCATTCAACAGAGGTAACACTGGACCTTGCTAGAGAGCAACATAAGCTTGCAATTGCCAATGAAATCGATCAAGTAAATGAGAGGCTGCACGCTCTTGAGACAGATAAGGAATATATAAAACAGTGTGTGAGGACTTTGAAAAAAGGAGGCAAAGGGTTTGATCTTCTTCAGGAGATATTACAGCATCTCCGGGACCTAAGAAGGATTGAGCAGCGTGCAAGGAACTCTGGGGAGCTTTCGCCTCATTACCTACATCTTTACACGGACTGAAGGTAACATGCTACAACTAGTATTGATAGTTTGCTGATTTTTTTTTCTCAACATGGATGGTGACAGGATGATTGTTCTCTATCTTCTATCCGTTACATACACGATGAATAAACAAAATTCTACTTTCCTAAAGAAGTCATGCATCCCCACATGTCCTTCGCACAGTACTACCTAAAATACCACGTTCTATTCTAAATGATTTGAGAGAAACTAATTCTTGCTTGTTGGTTCCAGATCAGCTGCAAAGCCTGGTGCCTATGTCCAGCCAATAATGATAAGGAAAAAAAAGGATTGCCGACTAACTAGTATTGTCATTGGAGAAGTTTTGTTGGTTCCCGGAGAGGAAGGAGCTCCTCCTGGAACACGTCACAGTCGGTTCGGCAATGGCATTTGGAGGGCAGATCATGGAGCAATTCTGCCTTCCAAGGTCCAGGATTTTTGTGGACCACTTCCCACGTTCTCTTTTTGTGTTGGTTTAGTTTTCCCGGGGGGGTTCCAAACTTTTGCCCAAGGGCAAGAGGGTTGGTTGGTGAGCCGCCCGTGGGGTGTGTTTGTGGGTTGTGGCGGCAATCATGGTCATGGCCTTGTGCAAGCTTTAGAATTCATTAACCTGAAAACATGCCGATGCCAGCTTTGCTGCCAGATAGAGTGAGTGAGTATAAAAAGAGGGTAGTACGAGTGGGCTTCACTAGTTTTTGTTTTCTTTTTTCTATAAATTCTTTTCCTGTAAATCTTCTAGCTGTATGTAATGTGCTTTCGGCTTCTGGAATGATGAGGTGTTGGGTGTGTGCATAGCATGACTGTTGTTTGATGGAGCGCATCGCCGTGACAGTCTTTCCCTTTTGTTCTTTTCGCTCTTTTTTTTATTTTGGGCATACAATCTTTTTTGATGCAAGTGCTGTTTAGTTATTAAACTCTGAAAGGAACCGGCGTCATGCACCGATGTATGTATGATTGGTTTAGCTGTCAAGAATCATGAGATGACCCAGTTGGTCGCCAGAGCATGGATGCAGGTCACCAAACAGTCTGTTGGGTGGGGTGGACCTGCCCCTACCATGTTCTAGTGCTGCTCATCACCAATGCAACGCATGAGCTCGTTGGTCCTGTGCATGCAATATCTTCTCTGTTCCAGTACTGGTACTACCCCTACTAGGTTGTAAGCTGTCAGCAACAGCCGATCTTGATCTGTCGACAAGCTAGTAGGGGTGATCGGTCCTGTTGCTCCTTGCCTCCTTAATTGAAGCTCTGATCGACCTCCTAGCTCTGCTTTGTTGACAAGCTCGGCTCAGCTAGTGCAGAGAGTGTGGACTGTGGAGTAGAGCAGTCAGTAGCCGTACCGGTTTGGACCGGGGCGCGAGGTGAGGGAGAAGCCCGCGAGATGCCCTGATTGCATCCAGTGAGTGAAGGTGCAAAGATGACGATTGCTTTACCTCTAAGCATGGATCAGGCAGAAGGGTTATGTTCACCTATTGGGATGTGAGATGTGACAGGGACACAGTCGCCGGCTCGCGCACGCCCGACTGCATCAAGCTCGGTTGCCTCCTGTCCCTTCTCCAGCGGTAGTGTTGTAATGCTTCTTCAGTGTGGGAAAGCAAGTGCCACGTGCTGATGCTGTTAGCATAGTTGTTAAAATCATGATTATATGGTGTTATTTTGAATGACTTTGTGATTACAGTTTATCAAATTGATTCTACGGTTCTGTTAAGTAGAACCTACAATTTTACAATTCTAATAGTTATGATTTTCAGCTTGTTCACTTGACATTATCCACCGAATCTGTCGGCCATTCAACACTATTTTTCTCTCACAATAAATTAACGAACAGTATTTTCAGTCATGACTTATCAGCCTAGCAAATAGACTTTTGTGATAGTACTATTCGAGTTCCGATCCGATTCTATTTGCTAGAGATCACAATCGTTTCTTCTGGGAGGGACTAGGAAGGATTGGTCTTGGAGTTGCTAATTTGGCTATTGGTACTGACTGTAGAATATATTGGTGGCTCTGGTTTAGACCTGTTCATGAGCCAATTGACCTGACCAACCCGATTTGACCTGCTCGAAAAAAAAAATCTGACCCGACAGTACGTTGGGTTGGGTTCATGCCATGATTTTCGATCAAGCAGACGTTTGATCAGATCTACTTTGGGTATTTACTGTGTGTGTTTTGCCGAACCAAACAATGAATCAAAGAGCTCACTTGTGCTCATTTCGGACGGTGGACTGCGCTTAGGTCTCATGCTGTTTGCTGTTTAGGATTGCCGGCAGTTTTGGTTGTCATTTCTCTTAATGCTTAGTAGGTCACAAGTTTTTTTTATGTAAAAAAAATAAAAAAAAGTTATGACGTGTATGTAGCGTTAAAAGATCAACTGTTTTCAGTTTAATTCGATCCAACACTTTCTAAATGGACTAAAATACCAAGACACATAGTTAAAATAGGTAGGAATGTAAACGAAGCTTATCTAGAAGACATCTTAGCTATGTATTTTCATGTTTCATCCCTATGACCCTATCCGTTAGAGTTTCTTTAGAGGGCTCCGACGCAGCTATTAGAACCTGTCGTCCTGTTCGAGGGAGATCAATCATTTTGAGTTTTACCTCTAGCTCTGGCTACTCCGTATATTATAATCTTTATTTTTGAAAATAAATTACTTCCCCATTCTAAATTAAAAAAATATTTTGCCTCTTGTAGATACAATTTTTTTTACTATACATCACTATACGAATCTAAACAAAAAAACAAAGCGTCTTAAATTAAGAACGGAGAGAGATTTTTTTTCCCTGCTTCGCTTCCGCTGAAACTGAAAACAGCAACTTTAGTATCAAAGTCAGGCCAGACCTATGCGCATCTCCGTTTCCAGCGCAAAATCAGGCCCATGTCTACGTCGGTGACGATGTCTTCTCCCGGCCCGGATAAACACGGCCCAAACCGGAGCAAGTCGGTAGCTCCAGAGGTGAATAGCGACGCTGCGCCCCTGTTCACCCAAACCGTCGTCCGCCCCACAAGCGCAAACCCTCCTTCCCCCCCTTGCAGCACCCGCGCCGCCGCGATGAAGCGCTCGGCCGACGCGCTGACGGAGCCGGCGAAGCCTGTGTTCCTCACCAAGGCGGAGCGGGAGCGCCTCGCGCTCGAGCGCCGCCAGGCCGCCGTCTCCGACCAGCGCCGCACCGCGCTCGACCTCCTCCAGTCCCTGCCCCGGCCCCCTCCGCCGCCGCCTGCCGGCGGCGCTCCCCCGTCCGGCTCCAACCTCGCTCCTCGCGACTCCTCCAACTCCCATCGCGACTCCTCCGACAGGGACCGAGACAGAGACAGAGACAGAGACCGGGAACGCCGCCGCGACGACGACTCCCGCCGCGACCGAGATCGGGATCGAGATAGGGACCGCGACCGAGATGACTCCTCCCGCCGCGACAGGGACCGAGACCGTCGCGACCGCGACCGCGACCGTGACAGGGATCGGGAGCGGGAGCGGGAGCGGGAGCGGGAGCGAGACCGTGACAGGGAGCGTGGGGATCGCGGGGAGCGGGAGAGGGACCGGCTGGAGAAGATGGCGGAGCGGGAGCGAGAGAAGGAGCTCGACGCGATCAAGGAGCAGTACCTTGGGTCCAAGAAGCCCAAGAAGAGGGTTATCAAGCCCTCGGAGAAGTTCCGCTTCTCCTTTGACTGGGAGAACACCGAGGACACCAGCCGCGACATGAATGCGCTCTACCAGTCGCCGCACGAGGCCAGGCTGCTCTTTGGCCGGGGCTTCCTTGCTGGTATTGACCGACGTGAGCAGAAGAAGGCGGCAGCTGCGCATGAGAAGGAGACCCGTGCAGAGCTGCGGCGCAAGGCCGGTGTGGAGGACCGTCCAGAGGATGATGCTGTAGATAAGAAGAAGGCTGCTGCTGCTGAAATGTATGATGCTTTTGATATGCGCGTGGACAGGCACTGGTCTGAGAAGGCGCTTGAGGAGATGACTGAGCGAGATTGGCGTATTTTCCGTGAGGATTTCAATATCTCCTATAAGGGTTCTCGCATACCCCGGCCAATGCGGAAGTGGAGTGAAAGCAAGCTTGGCACCGAGTTGCTTCGCGCTATTGACAAGGCTGGATATGAAAAACCATCACCAATCCAGATGGCTGCCATTCCGCTAGGTCTACAGCAGCGTGATGTTATTGGTATTGCTGAGACAGGTTCCGGAAAGACTGCAGCTTTTGTACTCCCCATGTTGTCTTACATTACCCGATTGCCACCCATAAGCGAGGAGAATGAGGCCGAGGGTCCCTATGCTGTTGTGATGGCACCTACTCGTGAGCTTGCTCAGCAAATTGAGGAGGAGACTGTGAAATTTGCAACCTATCTAGGCATTAAAGTTGTGTCGATTGTTGGTGGTCAGTCAATTGAGGAGCAGGGTTTCAAGATTAGGCAGGGCTGTGAGATTGTAATTGCTACACCTGGTCGGCTTCTTGATTGCTTGGAAAGGAGGTATGCTGTTCTCAACCAGTGCAACTATGTTGTGCTCGATGAGGCTGATAGGATGATTGATATGGGTTTTGAGCCACAAGTTGTTGGTGTCCTTGACGCCATGCCATCGAGTAACTTGAAACCTGAAAATGAGGATGAGGAACTTGATGAGAAGAGGATTTACAGGACTACTTATATGTTCAGTGCCACCATGCCTCCTGCTGTGGAGCGTCTTGCTAGGAAGTATCTCCGAAACCCAGTTGTTGTGACAATTGGTACAGCTGGCAAGGCCACTGATCTGATCACCCAGAATGTGATCATGGTGAAGGAGTCTGAGAAGATGCCACGGCTCCAGAAGATACTCACAGATCTCGGAGACAAGACAGCCATTGTGTTCTGCAATACTAAGAAGACAGCGGACATGCGCGCTAAGGATCTGGACAAGGCAGGCTTCCGCGTCACAACCCTGCATGGTGGGAAGTCACAAGACCAGAGAGAGATCAGCCTTGATGGATTTAGAAACCGTCGGTTCAATGTTCTTGTGGCTACTGATGTTGCAGGGCGTGGTATTGATATTCCTGATGTTGCACACGTGATTAACTATGAGATGCCTAGTTCAGTCGACACATACACACATCGCATTGGAAGGACAGGTCGTGCTGGAAAGAAGGGAGTGGCAACTTCATTTTTAACTCTGGAGAACACTGATATTTTCTTTGATCTGAAACAGATGCTTATACAGAGCAACAGTCCTGTGCCACCTGAACTTGCAAGGCATGAGGCATCAAAATTTAAGCCAGGCTCGATTCCTGATAGACCTCCAAGGCGAAATGATACAGTCTTTGCAAATCATTGAAGCAATCTACCTCAGAAGGGACTGAAGATCTTTTGGACTGAGCTCAACTTCTACCATAGAGGGAGGGATCTAGATTAGTATTTATGAGGTATAAAACTTTTTATGGTTAGAAATATGTACTTATGAGGTCCAAAAAGGCAAAAACTATGATCATTAGACTTGGTTTTATTTATGTTTGGAAACTGGCCTCATTGTCGTAACCTTAGTATGTTTTGGTGGTGGCTTAGCTGTGGACATGTGTATCATATCATAATTTTTGTGCTATTCTGCAATATTTGACATGGCTGGATTTTAGTATCTCGTGCATGTTCTATAAATGCTGTTTTATATTTGGTAGCATATTGCTCCAGAGTCATTCTTTTATCATTTTTTGCAGAGGGCATATATTGTATCAGATCTTCATTATGGAGATTTATCAACTGTGGTTCACATATCATTATCATTTTAGTCCGAAGAGGTGCTGTTTAATTTCATATTATTACCTTTTGTGTCCCTGTTATGTGGTTTAATGTTTGGTTTTATAGCTTCATCTTGTTTGGTATCATGGGCCCCCCTATTGTTTAGGTTTCTTAAAATGGATCTTGTGTGTTCAGAATAATATGGTTAAGCTATGTGCATTAAGCTTATGAGCTTAAGTTGTGTCAGTGTTGTTGGTGCTAAAGTAGTAGTGTCAATGTTGTTGGTGCTGGATCAAAAAAAAAAATGTTGTTGGTGCTAAAGCCTAAAGGCACTTGAATTACTAGTCACAGTTCATTCTGGCTTACGGTAGAACCATGTAGCAAAAAGGTGCATTTTCTTCAGAACTCAAAATTAGAGGGCTGTGCTTTGGCCAGTGAGTAATTGACCATCAACTTGTCATCTGTTCTAGGGAACTGAACAAGACGGAATGCAGAATAACCTAATATGATATTTGTAGATAGTGTCGCACATATTCTGTTTAAGGTTCATAGTGTCTAAACTGTTTATTATGCTTTTCTAATTAGATGATCTGTGTGTCGGTCATATGCTTGTACTATAAAATAAAATACACCATTATGAAAGTATATCTTATCTGTGGTGTTGCATTGGAGCTCAGGCATTGTAGTCATAGAACTTTTAGGCAGAATAATTGATGGTAGGGAATATATTTTGATAGTCTGAGACACCTGCCATCCGAATTTTAGGGAAGGATGGTGTCACACAGATATACCCATTTTTCAGATTGCAGTTAATGTGTTGTATTAAATAATTTTACTCATTTTGCACTGATATGTTCCCTGGGATCTTCTTTATATTTGCAGTTTGATTTGTGTTTATATGAATCCGATTTTGAGATCTCGCTGAAGTAGTGAAGTATGTTTGTGGTTGTTGATTCTTGTCAACTGTTGAAATCTTAGAGAAAAAATCTATACGCTTGGACAGGGGTTGTGTATGGTGTGGATAAGTGGTAAGGAATCTGTTTTTTTGTCTGAGCTGTTACCTTGCTTACTATTACTTACCTTTATCTGAACATGGGCTGTAATCACCTCTATTTTATTTTGTAATTTACTCGTATATCAAGTACATTATCAATCTTGGATAAATTCTACGGCACGTTGGATATGTATTTTGATTTCAATTTTTTAAGCGGTTCTACTTGGTATCATTCAATTTTCGAACTGTGAACTCAAGCAATAGTAAGAAGATGGGCACTGTTTGTATGAGGAATCTGAAATTGAGTGTCATTTTTACCGGCTGCTTGTTCATGTATCTATATCTTTGCTGTGTGATCTGGATACTTGGATAGTGGATGCCCCTCTTTGAGTGTCATTTTAACCGGCTATATGTTCACGGTATTAATCTCTTTGCTGTGTGATCTGGATTGATACCCCTCTTTGTGGATACCCCTTCACCTATTCCGCTTTTTTCTTCTCGATGAAAAAAAAGAGAAGACATGGTTAGAGTCGGCGGGGACGGTCGGTGGATAGCCAGTGTGGTGCAGTCGGATAAGCCTTCAAGCACTCATACACCTGTGGCCACATTTCACTCGCAAAAAGCGCACGAGAATTGAACGAAATAAACAATATATCTCAGAAACATACAAAATCAACCTAAATATCCACTTCCGTCGTCCTGGACTCGTCGTAGCTCATCCACGACGCACCGAACCACAATGGCCACCTTCCTGGGAAGCTCACCGGCGCTCCTCGCCCGTCCCATCGCCAAGCCGCACGTCTCCTGCACGCAGACCCCGCGCCCGCCAAGCGCCCAGAACCAGCCGCCGTCCAGCGAGCAGCCGCAACCACAGACACAGCAGCAGTCCGTGCAAGCGC
>Ga0182004_10003131_pt1 | contig 13077 bp, 24 predicted proteins | sample Sormic07211540_1_FD_120479 | JGI IMG/M metagenome (GOLD analysis project Ga0182004, IMG submission 120479) | Endophyte microbial communities from Sorghum bicolor roots, Mead, Nebraska, USA - 072115-40_1 MetaG | ecosystem: Host-associated > Plants > Roots > Unclassified | place: USA: Nebraska... | reverse complement strand
TCATCTGCATCTAAAAATATAATAATATTTCTCACTGCGATCATACTCTATCATCACTATTGAGTAAATCTCTATAATGCTCTCATGCTACCTTTGTTTGCTATAGTATATGTTTAGGTTTGGAGTACTTTCATACATCTCTTAAATAAAGCATGGTGCCTAGTTTAGGAGTGGTGATCTTACTCTCAAAGGCTTTTAATTACACGTGGTTAAAATACCTTCTTGAATCAAATTAGACATGGTGTCTAGGTTGATTTTTGAGCTGATAGAAACGGTGGAAGAATTAGTCCCACGTCGCCTATCTAGAAGAGGTGGGAGGCTTTTCTGGGCTATAAATAAAGAGGCAGACCCCCCTCCCTGAGGGCACCACATTATGGAGATGTAGAGGCATCCCTCGAATGGATGACCTCTGACCTGTAGAGAATTAAGACTAATCTTCCCAATGTAGTAGATTAGTTCTAGTTGAGAGTTAGGGAGAGCGACGCTATGCCTGGGTTCTGGAGGAGTCTTCGGAGGAGTCATCAGAGTTCTGCTATATCTCTGTATCTTTTCTTAGAAGACTTATGCTTTAATACATTTTATCTTCTCTATTTACTTTTATGCATTACATTTAATTGGTTAGTATAGTTTTTATACTTTAGCATAGGATCTCCGCCCACATCAGGTGCTCTAGTTATTAATTGTGACTACAGTAGTAATTTGTAGTAGAGACATGGTGTCTAGACTATAGGTTACATGGGATTGCACCCAGTTCTACGGATAGTTGTGGTAGCCCTAGGAGGTGATAGCCCTAACGGCTGACGTATTCCACCATGTTTGGATTGGTGTTGTAGGACCATAGTTAGACCGTCCTAGCCCCTTCTTATCTGTGTGTGGCTAAGTGTTCTGATGTCTTAAAGTGTTATTGTGTGATTGCTCTACCTTCCATGAATTAGTTATTATAGAATCCTAGTACTAGAGAAGTACTTAGGAACCTTAAACTCTCATGTTGTCCTCTCACTTTAGCTATCTACTATTTTATCATAGAATTCTCTAGTGTGTGTCATATATGCATAATTCCTATCATCGATTATTTACCCCTACTTTAGTCTAGTTGGTGTATTTGTTAGTAGATACATGATGGTGAACTATCAATATCTTAATCCATTGTTTTCTAGTGGTAAAATATAAATAACGATACCTGGAATACTCCTAGAAAAATGCTACAATGGTTTTCTGTGCGCTTGCAGAATCCTTCATATTTTAATTGTGCATAAGAAATACCAATAGATATGATGAATAGTTGCTCTGCTATAATTCCTTTCAAGTACCTAGTTTTCAAACTCAAACTCTCTCTCAAGTTTCAGCATAACTTTATGATTTCAAATTTGCTCTATACCTGAACTTGTGGGAAGAGTACCTAATCTAAAGTCTAAGTTGTTGACCAATATGATATGAAAAGGTTTGAGCTGCTGTTTATTTGTTTCTATAGATACTATAATTCTAGAGAAGTTATTCTTTGAAAAACTTTAAAAATGCTGCATGATGAGTTCCTGTATGATGAGAGTTTAAAATCCTATCATAGCCTTGCATACATGTGTACTAGATCAAGAAACCACACATTTACATTTTACTATTTATGAACATTGAGTGTGGTCAAGCTGTGCACACCCTCAGGAGCTAGTCATGCTGCTTGAATCAAGATTCACTTGCACATCCACTCATTTCCATCTCTAGATCCACTCAGAAAATATTCTAGTAATTCCCTATGAAATAAATGCTCCAGTCTTATTTGTTACTACCACTTGCTTTGTTGCTCAAGAAGGATGAGTGCTCGCAAAAAAAGAGATCGAGGAAATAAAAAGGGGCAAGTGCCCGCAAACCTCAGAAAAGAAAAAAGTGTGAGACAAGAGGTAAAAATGGACAAGTGTCCGACAGTAGAATTAGGGGTACAAGATAAATAAATAATCGAGCATCTCAGTTCCTTCGGAAAGCTACAAGTGCAAGAAAGGATCCTTCAAAAGAGCAAAAGAAAACTTACACCACTGTTTCATCACTACCACCATCATCACCATTCATTCGCCACATATGAACATCTTGATTTGACTTTATGACTTGTTCCTATGGATCCACAGTTTGACTATGCAATGAATGTCTTGTAAATATGTATACTCTATCTCCCACCTATGAGCTCCAGATATCAAAAGCCCTGTTAGAAGTAGGGTGAGAGAGAAGACAATGTTACTATGCCTCATACCATAAATACCACATATCTTGAGAGAAAGGCATACACCATCAATGCCTTCGTGAGGATCCAGAAATACTACAAAAGAGAGGTGTTGACGCTGTTTTTTGGTATGGGTCAAGATAATCGAAAAGGACCAATCGGTAATAAGGAGATTACTGCATTGTACTAATAGGAAGGTGCCGATGAAGACCAGGCGATGGAGATTAGTGCCGATGGAGGGTGATGATTGGCAAAAGGGCTTTCTTAGCTTAAATTCAGAAGTTGATTAATAAGGTCAGAGATGGTATTTGCTGATTCAGGGGTTATTGCCGACAGAGTATATGGTGCTGCGTTGCCGATGCCAATGAGTGAAGATATGAAGACTGCTACTTGTGAAATGCCGATGGAGCGGGAGCCGATGAGGACTTCATCGTGATTAAGATAGACGCAAAAATAGATAGATGTTGTTTTCTTCTTTCTGTATTTGTTAGAGTATGTCTTAATATAAGAGTCCTGTTTTACAATAGATATTGAGTCCTAGTCGTATTTGGTTGTAACTCTTTGAACTAGGGTATAAATATAGACCATTGGGTGACATAATAAAGAATCAATCAATATCAAATACAAATTTACTCCTATTTTTGCATCTACTTACTTTTCAACGACTTTGTCAATTCGCATATTTTCTTTCTTACGAGTTCTCATCGGTTCGGCGAGTTGTACTGATCTAGTGCAATTCTCGACGATCGTCGAGTTCCGCGTGAATACCTCTTGGCCGTGGCATCCGAGCGCATCGCTGTTGTCGGAACCAAAGTATTCAAATCATCAACCTTGTAGATTAATAGGTCAAATCAATTGGTGCGCCTTGATATCGAAATCGGGTATTAGCCTTTGTGTTTACAGATCTACTTTTGCATCAACACATCTTTTGGCATGCCCAGTGGGACATCTTCAACATGATCAATATGTTTAGCTCTGAGCTCGATGCAGACAACATCATCAGCGTGATAGAAGCAGATCTCAAAGAAGAATAGAAGCAAGCTATGAAAAAGGCTATGGAGGATTACAGGCAGCTTTGTCTGAAGTCTTTCAGTATGAATAGGAGTGGAGAAGTCATCCAGAAGCAAGATCTATTGTTGCCTCGGCAGGTTACCTTTGACTCCAATCTTGGTGAACTTCAAGAGATGGTTAATTCACCAATTAATCATGCTTTGATTAATCACTCCAATGTGCTATCCAACACCATTTACAACGTTGTGGTTCGAACATTCAAAGAGGGACAAGCGCCACCACTTTATGCTGGTCCAGCCTATCATCAGCCAGGATTGTCATCGGTTGTTGCTCCATTTGCTCCTTCGGCCGTTGCGGGTACAGAAGTTACATCTCCTCCAAGTACGGTAGGTGTGCCTAATGATAAATCTACACCAATGACTTCAGGAGGGCGAGTTCGACTCAATACAGATCATTGGCATCAGCTATGTCAGGGTTTGTGTTCCAAAAGAGCCAGGTTCCTCTTAATTGGTGGGGATATGGTATGCCTCCGGAGTTTTTGGCAAATAATTCTAGATTATCTCAGGCACCTGATATAGCAGGGAAGGCTCCCATGCCATCGGCTCCTCCAGTTTCGTCAATGACTCAAGTGCCTCAATATGCTACGACAACTACTATGTGGCTAGTTATTGGGGATTTTTAGATGCCATCGTTTCGAGTACCTAATGCAAGTTCATCGGCAAATCCATTACCGACGCAATAGAGGTTCATGTCTCAGGCTGGATATGTTAACCCAGCAATGACAGCAAATTACCAGCCATCGGCAAGCTTTTTGCCGATGAATGCTAATAATGGTTGGTTGGGGCAGTTACCCTTTCAACATAAAGCACAGCAAAACCATCAGGTTGCAGGAGTTCAGCAAGGTCACATGCAAGTTAGTTTTCAGAATCAAGCACCGGTAGCTCAGCCGATGAATCTTCGTGGACTACAAGCAATGGCCAATATGTCGTTTGTTGGGGATCTTATGCTGCGCAGAAACGTGGAAGCATATCAGTAGATGCCAAAGATTCAACTAGCACATTGGCAGGACGCTGACGCTTATTGGGCTGATAAGATAGCAAAGATCATGAGAGATCAGTTTGGGATAAAACCCAAAGTTAACACTTATTCTTATCAGACGTCATATCCTCCTACATATGATTTGATTCCTCTTCCAAATCAGTACAATGTACCAGATTTTACCAAGTTCTATGGACAAGATGATACATCAACGATGGAACATGTCAAACACTTCATTATCTAGTGTGGAGAGATTGCTAATAGAGATGAATTAAGGGTTTGGTTGTTCTCGTCATTTTTGTCTGGATCGGCTTTTACCTAGTTTATATCATTGCCTCCAAACTCCATTATTACTTGGGCCAATCTAGAGAAACAGTTCCATAAATACTTCTTCTCCAGTGTTAATGAGAAGAATCTTACCAATTTGGTAAGGTTAAGACAGTGTAATGATGAATCGGTAGAAAGCTTTGTGCAAAGGCTGCAAGAAGTGAAGAACAAGTGTTATAGCCTGGTTCTGGATGATCGGCAGCTTGGCCGATCTTGCTTTTCAAGGGTTGTTGCCACATCTCAAGGATAAGTATGCTTCTCAAGAATTTGAAAGCTTGAGTCATCTGGTGTAAAGAATTTTTGATCAAGACACCAGGGTTTTTGAGCCTAGAAAGAATTGGAATAAGAAGGTGTCATTTGTCGATGAAGCAGGAGATTCTGATTCTAATGGAGAACTAGTTATCGGCCTAGCAGAATGGGTGAAGAACAAAAAGCCGACATCTTGTCCTTTTGGTCAAAGAGAGCCACAAAAGTTCACTCTTGATATCACCAAGGTCAATAGGATATTTGATCTCTTTCTTTAAGAAGGACAAATTAAGTTGTCACCTAATCACGTGATTCCATCGGCAGAAGAGTTGAAGAAGATCAAGTATTGCAAATGGCATAATGCAACTTCACACAGCACAAATGAGTGCAAAGTGTTCAGGCAACAGTTGCAATCAGCTAAAGAATCTGAGAGAATTAATTTGATGGCTCTAAAACTTAGAAGCCGTTCAGAGGTTGCTGAAAAAAACACGTCGGTGGATCCCCAACATCAGGTACCTACCGGTGACGTGAAAAGAAAGGGTCTATTGAAGGAAAGTAGCAGTTCTAGAAGGCCTCCTCAATGTGGTATCGTGGGCAACAGCGGGAGGATCAGTATCGACGACAGCAAGAAGAGAGGCATCTAGAAGAATGGAATCGACATAAAGATCAAGAAGAGAGGCATCAATAAGTATCGACGACAGGAGAATTACCCGTTCTTTCTTCACTATTGGGAATGAGATTGTTGACACCGTTTATGGACACATATTAGGAAAGTTAATGAAGCTTGGATCGGCAGCTAGAAAAGTAATGATTAACTGATAAGGAAGTTGCCGATGATCTATGATACCGATGATAGAAGGAAGATATGGTTAAGTCCAGGCATAATGGTTGATCGGTTCCGATGGCTGATGTTGATGATTAACGATGCTGATGGAGAATGATATGCCGATGATGGTGAAGGAAGACGTGGGAGTCATCGGGGGGACAATGGTGGTGTGCCGATCATCCAGGATAGATAAATTGTTGTTTTCCATAATTGTTAAAGTTTATATCATGTACGAGTTCTGTTTGATTTGGAATTAGAATCCTAGTCGTATCTGGTTGTAACTCTTTAGGACAGAGTATAAATATAGGCCTAGTAGCGATGTAAGAAGACAATCCAATCAATATCATACACAAAGTTTTACATCTACTTTTGCATCTACTTTCGACGACTTCGTCAACTCACATATTTTCTTTTGCTTACGTGTTCTTAAGAATTCATCGAGTCATACTCGATGAGTTCTCGAGTTCTGTGTGAATACCTCTTGGCCATGGCTGTTGTCGGGACCAAAGTATTCGAGTTAGCACTTTTCTCGATTGCAAGGTCAAATCTGCCGGCACGCCTTAACATTGAATCTGGTATTAGCCCTTTGTGTTTGCAGATCCACGAAAGCATCAACACATCTTTTGGCACGCCAAGTGGGACTAATCTATCAACAAGGTCGACATGTCTACTACTGAGCTCAACACGGACAACGTCATTGCTGTAACAGAGGCTGATCTCAGGGATGAGCATAAGCAGGCTATGGCGAGAGCTATGGAGGAGTACAAGCAACTTTGCTTGAATCCTTTAACGTTAACAAGAGTGGTGAAGTAATCCAGAAGCAAGAACTGTCGATGCCTCGGCAGATCACTTTTGAAGCCAATCATGGTAAATTGCAAGATATGGTTGACAATGCTATTAATCGTGCTTTGATCAATCAATCCAGTGTGCTGTCCAATACTGTTTTCAATGTTGTGGCTAGAACTTTCAAAGAAGGATAGGAACCACCATTATACATGGGCCCGGCCTATCATCAGCCAGGGTTGTCATCGGTTATGGCTCCATCGGCTCCTCCGGCCATTGCGGGTATGGAAGCTACTTCTCTGCTAAGCACATTAGGGATGACTAATGGGCAATCTACACTGATGAGGACTAATCCAGCAACATCAGATGGATGGGTTCAACTCAACACAGATCTTTCGGCATCGGCAATGTCAGGATCTGTATACTAGAATTGCCAAGTTCCTCCCAATTGGTGGGGATATGGTGTGCCTCCGGATTTTCTTGCAAATAGTTCTAGAACATCAGGTGGCTGACTTGGTAGGAAAAGCTCCTATGACATCGGCACCTCTAGTTTTGCTGATGACTCAAAATCCTCAATATTCAACTACTACTACCACAAGGCTTATTACAGAGAACTTTCAACTGCCAACATTCCAGATGCCTAATGCATCGGCAGATCTATTGCCGACACAACAGAGGTTCATGACTCAGGTAGGGTATGTTAACCTGGCAATGACAGCTAATTATCAGCCATCGGCAGGGCCTACACCGATGAATGATAACAATGGATGGGTAGGGCAGTTTATCTTCCCACATACAACACCACAAAATCATCAGGCTGTAGGATTCCAGTAAGGACAAATGTAGGTTGGTTTTTAGAATCAAGGACCAGCCAATCAGCCGATGAATCTTGCTCAGCAAGTTGTTGGCCAACAAGCTATGGAATGTTATGTTTCCTAGAGACCGTGTACCCCAGAGACACGTGGAACCTTATCAGCAGGTACCAGAACCCCAACCTACACATCAGTAGGATGCCGATGCCTATTGGCCCGATAAGATAGCAGAAGTTATGAGAGATCAGTTCGGAATAAAGCCGAAGGTCAATACTTATTCTTATCAGACACCATATCGTCCTGCATACGATTTGATTCCACTTCCAAATTGGTACAAGGTGCTAGATTTCACTAAATTCTCTAGACAAGATGACACGTCGACTATGGAACATGTCAATTGGTTCATCATCCATTGTGGAGAGGCTGCTAACAGAGATGAATTGAGAGTCCATTTATTTTCATCATCTTTGTTAGGATCGGCATGTACTTGGTTTATTTAACTACCCCCAAACTCAGTAATTACTTGGGCCAATCTAGAGATGCAGTTCCAAAAGTATTTCTTTTCTATAGTCCATGAGAAGAAGATTACCGACTTAGTAAGGCTGAGGCAACACAATGATGAATCGGTTGAAAGCTTTGTCAAGAGGTTGTGGGATGTTAAGAACAAATGCTATAGTCTGGTTCTCGATGATCGGCAGCTAGCCTATTTGGCTTTCCAGGTATTGTTGCCACATATTAAAGACAAATATGCTTCTCGAGAGTTTGAAAGTCTGAGTCACTTGGTGCAGAGGATTTCTGATCAAGATATCAAGGCTTTTGAACCTAGGAAAGCTTGGAATAAAAAGGTGTCGTTTGTTGATGGGACAATGAGTTCAGATTCTGATGAAGAACTAGTCATCGGCTTGGCAGAGTGGGCGAAAAACAAGAAGCCGATGTCTTGTCCTTTTTGTCATAATGAGCCAGAAAAGTTTGCCTTTGACATCACCAAGGCCGATAGGATATTTGATTTCTTGCTTCAAGAAGGACATATTAAATTGTCACCCAATCATGTGATCCCATCAGTAGAAGAATTGAAGAAGATCAAGTATTGCAAATGGCATAATGCAACATCTCACAGTACAAATGAGTGCAAGGTGTTCAGGCAACAATTGTAATCAGCTATAGAATCTGGAAGATTAAGTTTGATAATTCCAAAGCTCAGAAGCCAATGAAGATTGATCAACATCCTTTCCCTACAAACATGCTGGATGCCAAAGGCAAGACTAAAGTATTAACATCAGGAGCAGCTGAGGAAAACGCATCGGTGGATCCCCGACACCAGATAACTACCGATGATGCCAAGGGCAAATGCTTGATCCATGAAGGAAGCAGCTCTAGGAGACCTCATCGATCAGGTACTGTTATCACCCATAGGCAGCATGGGGAAACATGGTAGCAACGTGAAGATCGGTATCGCCGTCAGCAAGAGGATCGACGCCGAGAGGAAGAAAGATGCTGACAAGAGTGGAATTGGTACAAAGATCACTGGAATTGCCCCTTCTTTATTCACGATTGGGAACAAAATATCAAGTTACCGACTGTTAGAGACTGCCCTAAATGCAATGGCTATAATCGGTATGATCGGTCGGATCAACGATTCTAGAACAATGATCGACGCTTTAATGAGCCAATCATGGGGAGGATGTCAGTTCATTATCGACTTGGGGGCAGGCTTAGTGTGCATGATAGTCTTGGTGAACGTGTTGGTTATTTTCCAAGGAACCAAGAAGAGCTTGAAGAAATGGCAAATTCATGAGTGCCCGATGAATTTATTTTCTGTAGCGATGCTAACACTCATCGGGTGGAATCAAGGGAGATTTGCTATCAACCAGTGTGGAAGACATAGCTTCCCCAGTAGTGTCCAGAAGGATTGACAAGGACACATAAAAGGAGGATGCAGCGAGAAAGGCAGGAAGAATTAAATAGGGAAGAAAATTCTTCTAAGTCTGAGAATCGGCAGCAATTGGATCACATGGGAAAAGTACCATCGACAGACATTAACATGGTATTTATGTTGCCAATGGAGTTCCTTGCACCATTTAGTGATGATGAAGAAATAAATCTCCCTGACTAGATAGCTAAACTGGCACTTGATCCAATGACAGCCATGGTTGAGAAACCTTCCGATGATGAAAGGCATCATTTTAAAGCTCTATTTGTAAAAGGCAGGGTTGATGGGCAGCCAATTTCCAAGATACTCATTGATGGGGGAGCTACAATCAACATTATGCCATATGCAGTATATCGAAAACTTGGCAAAGGAGATCAGGATCTGACCAAGACCGATATGATGTTGAAAGATTTGGAGGGGAATGTGTCTCCAGTTAAGGGAGCCATATGTGTTGAACTGACCATCAGTAGTAAGACTTTGCTGATGACTTTCTTTGTCATCAGTGGAAAAGGTGCATATAATTTGCTACTGGAAAGAGATTGGATTCATGCCAATTGTTGTATTCCTTCTACAATGCACCAGTGACATGTTCAGTGGGTAGGTGTCAAGATTGAAATTGTGCCCGGAGATTCTTCATATGTCATTGCATCGGCAGAGTCAGATACTTATGAGAGGACCAGATGCATTTTAGGGGAAGTTTGGGAGAAAGATTTTCTCAAGGTTGCCGATTATGAAATTCCACCGATCCAAGCAGTCGGTTCTGATGAAGAATTTTAATGGATAGGTTCGCCAATGATGAAAAGTTAGGATAGGGGTTTACATCGGCTGATGATCTAGTAGAAGTAGATATAGGTAATGGTGATAAACCGAGACCTACTTTTATTAGTGCTAAGTTAGATTCTGAGTGTAAGCAACAATTAACCGATCTGTTAAAGGAATATAAAGATTGCTTTGCTTGGGATTATACCAAGATGCCTGGTTTAGACCGATCAGTTGTTGAACATTGGTTGCCTATTAAGTCTAGATTTCGGCCGCATCAGCAATCGGCACGCCGATGCAATCCTAATATTCTTCCTCATATTAAGGCCGAAATAACCAAACTTATCGAAGCTAAATTTATTCGGCAATGTCGGTATGCCGAATGGATTTCTAATGTTGTCTCTATTTATAAAAAGAATGGAAAGCTTCGTGTTTGAATTGACTTTAGGAATCTTAATAAAGCTACGCTGATGGATGGTTATCCGATGCAAGTTGTCGATCTGTTGGTTGATGCCGCGGCTAGACATCGAATTATTAGTTTCATGGATGGCAATGCAGGGTACAATCAAATATTCATGGCTGAGGAGGATATTCCCAAGACTGCATTTAGATGTCCTGGTCACATCGGATTGTTTGAATGGATAGTCATGACTTTTGGCTTGAAAAATGCTGGTGCTACTTATCAGAGGGCCATAAATTTTATTTTCCATGAGTTCATCGGCAAGTTGGTAGAAATCTATATTGATGATGTGGTGGTTAAATCTGGGGATTTCATGAAGCATCTAGCCGATCTGCAAAAAGTGTTGGAATGCACAAGGAAGCATGGTTTAAAGATGAACCCTAATAAATGTGCATTTGGTGTATCGGCAGGTTAGTTTCTTGGTTTTATGGTGCATCAAAGAGGAATTGAAACTAGTAGGAGATCTTTTGATGCCATCAACAAAATAGTTGCTCCCACCAATAAAACTAAACTTCAATCATTGATCAGCAAGATTAATTTTATCAGACGATTTATATGTAATTTGTTGGGTAAGATTCGTGCTTTCAGCCCTTTGCTTACGTTAAAAGCCAATCAAGAATTTGTGTGGGGAAAGGAGCAACAATTTGCCTTGGATGAAATCAAGAATTATTTGACAAATCCTCCAGTTTGATTCCACCTCAACAAGGAAAGCCTTTCCGATTATATTTGTCTACCGATGATATGGTCATTGGTTCAGCTCTCATTCAAGAATTTGAGGGAAAGGAGCATGTAATTTATTATCTAAGTAGAAGATTGGTGGATGCTGGGACAAGGTATTCGGCAATTCAAAAATTATGCTTATGTTTATACTTTTCTTGTGTCAAATTGAGACATTACTTGCTATCGGCTGAAAGCACTGTTGTGTGCAAAGATGATGTAGTCTGATATATGTTATCAATGCCGATTGTGAGGGGTAGAATCGGCAAGTGGATAATAGCATTGTCGGAATTCGACTTACGTTATGAATTGGCTAAAGCAGTAAAAGGGCAGATCACGACCGATTTTGTAACTCAACATTGTGGTGGACGCTCTTCTTTGATGGATCTACATGTGATTGGGGGGCAGGTATCGGTATAGTGCTAATTTCTCCTTGAGGAAAGAAGTATGAGTTTTCTTTACCGATTGTTGCCACGTCGACAAATAATCAAGCTGAGTACCAAGCTTTAATCAAAGGATTGGAGTTATTAAATGAAGTTCATGCCGATGTTGTAACACCCTAGGTGTTAAGCATGCACTTAGTCTCATAAACCCTCTCATAAGCATTCTCATCAAGAATAGCATGAGCATAGCATCACATAAGCATAGTAGCATTTCAAGTGTGATTTTATGTGCTTAATTTACATGAATTAAATAGGATAAAAATGGTATGCTTGCTTCCAAAATTCTTGGGATGACCAAAGTAGGTTGAAATATGTTTTAGAAGAATTAAGAACAATTTTGTGAAAATTTTGGAGCTATAAAATTTGAGAAATGGATTTTATACACAAAAAGCCCAAAATGAATTTATTTCAAAACCTAGAACTAGTTTGAGTTGCAATTCAAATTTTATTTGGAATTTGGAAGTTCAGCTTAAGCCAAAGTTGTAGATCTTTTTATGTGTGACAATTTTTGTTCTGGGGCAAAACCTGAAAAAGAATTTAAAGGGGTCAAAACGAGCTTGGAAAAATATTTGGAAAAAGAAATTCAAAAAAATGGGAAAGGGGAAGGGGGGCGCTAGCAGGCTGCGGCCTCGCTTCTAGCCCGCAAGCCGAAGCCAGCCCAGCCCGCCTGTGCGTCACCCCCTCCCCACGCTAGCACCGCGTCCACGCACGCGGACGGCCACGCAGGGACGGCGTGGCACGCCGGCAGCGTTCGGCCACCGCGTGGCGCGCATGTGCCGGGGTGGACGCATCCTGGTCGGCCACCAGGTGCGCCTGCCTGCTTCCCCGCTCCCAGACGCGCTCCTCCACTCGCTCTCTCGCTCTCTGTTGAGGATATCAGTAAGGGGTAGCCCAACTGATGTGCATAACGAGAATATCCGTACGCCAGTCGAGGCCTTCAACTCGACGCCCTACCCCGTCATACGCGCGGTCCTCGACGACCATAGCCTCGAATACGGAAAGAGTGTCCTAGAAATCAACCAGGGCTCGAGTGCCGGCTACCGTCGAATACGGAAACAGGCTCGAAAGAATCGGGAGGCGTCGAGCGCAAGGACGCCGTCCGCCGCCTGACGCGGGCACAGGAACCAGGGCATTTAATGCGCCTGCCACATTCCCACCTAACCCGTCGGTCACGGGAAGCATGATAGGGAATAGGCATCCATCCCGTCCTTCTTTTTGCAGCCTTCCCCACCAAATAAGCCAGAGCATGGTAGGTTGCAGGGAATGGGTCGAGATGTCTAATCAAGACTCCCCTCGAGACGCCCAAGGTCAGCGCTCTAGCTATCCAGGCGTTATACGGCACCAGACCCTCGAGTATGCATGTTTCCTTCCTAAGGAAGGGTTGGGTGTGTAACACCCCCAGTGTTATGGTTGCATTAATCATGTGCATAGCATGAGCATCATCATCTACTCAAAGCATATCATGATCATCATCTATCTTGAGCCTTGTCATTCTATGCAAAAAGGTGATCTAAATTGC
>Ga0182004_10003130_pt1 | contig 13077 bp, 9 predicted proteins | sample Sormic07211540_1_FD_120479 | JGI IMG/M metagenome (GOLD analysis project Ga0182004, IMG submission 120479) | Endophyte microbial communities from Sorghum bicolor roots, Mead, Nebraska, USA - 072115-40_1 MetaG | ecosystem: Host-associated > Plants > Roots > Unclassified | place: USA: Nebraska... | reverse complement strand
GCCGATTTCTGCAGGGACGCCACGCGCGCCGTCGAGTCCGTCGCCGAGAGGCGCCGCGTCCCGATCATCGCCGGCGGATCCAACAGGTACCTCGAGGCGCTGCTGGACGGCGGGGAAGAGCCTGCAGCTGCAGCTGCTGGTGGTGGTGGCTTTCGCAGGCGCTACCAGTGCTGCTTCGTCTGGGTGGACATCGACCTGGCCGTGCTGGACCGCTACATAGGCAGCCGCGTGGACTGCATGCTGGAGCAGGGGCTCGTCAGCGAGGTGCGGCCCTTCTTTCGGCACCACGACGGTGACTACTCCAGGGGCATCCGGAGGGCCATCGGCGTGCCGGAGATGGACGGATACTTCCGGGCGGAGGCCGCGGGTGCTCTCGACGGCGACGACGAGCTGCGAGCGCGGCTCCTCGCTGCCGCCGTTGACGAGATCAAGGCCAACACGTGCGTGCTGGCACGCCGTCAGATGGACAAGATCCACCGGCTCCACGGCCTCCGCGGGTGGAGCATCCACCGCCTCGATGTCACAGAGGTGCTTCGGATCAAGGTCGGGGACGGCGCCAGGAACCCAAACGCACAGCGCGTCGCGTGGGAGACGGACGTCGTGAGCCCCGCGGCGAGGATCGTGGGAAGGTTTCTGGCGCCGGTTAATGTCGTCGTTGAGGGAGCTTGGGACAACGGCAAGGATCGTTTCTTCTTGATGACGCCCAAAGAAGTGGTGGCCGTGCCAGGCGTTTGCACGGCGACAGAGTGGTTCGGCCAGCAGCCGCTGGACATGGCGGTGATGTCTCCAAGCCGCGGCTTTGTTGGACTGGGGGCAGCGGCGGCGGCTGTTTAATTAAGCTGTGATGATGATGAACTGATCTCCTGATGATCTCCGAGTGGACTACATTCATTTATTTCTTTCAGCCAAAAATAAGTCGTTGCGTTGTACTTGCATTGCATCCGATTTAATTTAGTGGAAGATCTAGGAACAAATATATATAGGGAAGACTGAAACATAGCTAGCAGGGTACCAGAACAGTAAAAATTCATTCATATCTCATACTTTGAAACATTGTAATCTAGCGGATCAAATTCACCAAACCATATTTTTCAAAACATGATCTCCATTCAACATTTTGCCGCCATTTACTGTAACATCCAAAAATTTACAACTTTTGAAATAGGTGAATAATGATTTAATTTTGTATATTTGTGCTCATGGAATATAGGGAAAATAATAATATTCATTAAATTAAAATTCATTATAGGATTTAGCAACATGATTGTGCATTCATTTTTTGGGGCATTTGTTTTATTGTATTGTGTGGATTTAATTAATGTTCAAGGTAAGTCAAACTGATTTTAAAATGATTTTCAAATTTGTTTTGAAATGGCTTTGAAATAAAAAGAAACAAAAAAGAAAAGACAAAACCCCTCCCTCTCTCTATTCTGGCCCGAAGGCCCGCTCCACCTCCCACCCCGCACGGCCTGCTTCTAGCCCAAGCCAGCGCGCCCATCCCATTCCCCCTCAGCGTGGGCCAAGCCGCAGGCCAAGCCATGCTCTTCTTCTCGGCCCAGGCGCGTCTCTCCCCTCTCTCTTGGCCTATTTCGCAGGACGGCCCAAGCGCGCAGCGCCCTTCCCCACTCCTTCTTCCCCTTTCTCTGACCAGTCGGGCCCGCGCATCAGCCGTCTTCTTCCTCCCAACCGTAACCAAGCCGGACTCCAACAGGGCATCCAAAACCACACGATCTCGATTCTTGCGGGATTCACCGCGTGGGAGCAAACCGAGCTACCCTATAGGGCTCCACGACCCCCTCTGCATCTTTCTTTCCATCCATGCGCTATTTTCTAGCCCTAATTCCACCTCTGAGTTGCCGTACGAATCTTGCCGTAAGCAGAGGAATAGCCGCCGCCGTGGTCCTCGCTCCGAGGTGCTTAAGGGTCGTACGCAACCACGTGCCGAGCTTCGCGTCGCTCCGGAGAAGCTGCCGACCCCTTCTCCTCGCTCTCTTTTGGCTTTCGCAGAGTTCTATTCAGTGCCAAACCCAAGCAGGACACCGAGCTCCGCCCCGCTGAGTCGACCGCCCACCCCGAGAGCTCTCCGCTGCGAAATAGGCGTCTAGGTGAGTTCGCCTTAACTTAAGCTTTGTCCCGGTGATTTTCTTTCCCTTTTTGGTGCCTAGAATCGCGTTAACCATGAACTCCGGTGAGGTTTCGGCCTTTTTCGGCCATGGCACCGCCGCCTAGGCCGCCGGCAGTCAGCAGGACTCCCCCTCGTTTTGTCCCGATCTAATCCGAGCCATCCGCGCGAGATCCAACGCCTCACGGTGGCCGATACCCTTTGGGCCTGGATTTTTTTTAAAGAGCCCCTGTGTTTTCTAGGTTTCAAACCCGCGGTCCAAAACGTATAGAAAAGATTACGCTTTGCTGTTTTGGAAAGCGTATTCCGTTCCGACTTGTTTCAAAATATGTTTTCAGTAATTACAAAATTGCCACTAGATTTGTTTTGGCCATAAAATATTTATTTTAATTCCGTTTTGACACGTTCAAAATGCGTTAGATTCGTATTTGAAAGATCGACATGTTAGTAACTTTATTTTCTCAGTTTGAAACTTTTTATTTTCGCAGCAGCATTTAATTAATTATTTTTCTAAATAAAATTTTAGAAAATTCATAACTTCATCGTTTTAACTCCGATTTTCGTGATCTTTACGTCTGTGAGATCGTAGCAGTGTGTAGAATCATTTTATAAACTTTTCATACTGTTTTTATATGATTGGTGTACTGTTTTAATTGTAGCCTTGTTTGCTTCATGTATGTTGTCTCCGATTGTTTGTGTGTTAGTGATCGATGATCGAGTTTAGATGGAGAGCAATTTTTGGTGATCAAGATCAGAGCTTTGGCAACCAGTAAAGACCAGCAGAACCAAAAGGATAAGCAAGAGCAAATGGATCAAGGCAAGTATAACTTGGGACCATCCTTGTTACCTATACACTTTTAATACAAATATCATATGCATGTGTTCACCTTGACAACCTTAGAAAAATCATAGATGATTATTATCTTGTATTCCTTGATGCCTATTTGGATATGCATTTAGGTAGTGCTTGCTACTGCTTGATTATAATTCATGATATTGTAACATGAATATTTGGATATACAATAAACAATAAAATAAGCTTTCTAGCAACTTTAACATAAAGGGTGGAAAGAACTCTAGCTTTTGCTAGACTGATCTTGACCCTCCATAAGGACTTATCCCTTGGCAAAAGCTGGGACAACTCGTACAAACCATGAGGGCTATATGGCTCTGGCTTTAGCTCGGTATGAAGATCTTATCTAGCTTGTTAGAGGTTACCCGAAAGGGCGCTAGAGGGGCTTGCTGTTTTGGGTATAGTGTGGCCTCTGTCCTTATGTGTATAGGCTGCGAGTCATTATGCCATTTGGAAGGGGGGCTCTATATCTGCACGCCCAGGAATCCTTGCGGCCCTAACTTGTTAGATGAACTTTTGAAAGGCTTCATAGTGATCCCTACTGACCTCCCTTGGAAGGGGGTTAAGAGACTTGCAACCTCGGGTGAAAGGGTAAATCACGACTCATGAGTAAAGATGTACAACGTCTGTAGAGTTTCAAATCTGGTATACTAGCCATGCCCACGGATACGGGCGGTCCGGAAAACTGATAGAATAGATGGACACTGATGAACATGATTAATGATGATAAATGATGGCTTATTATGTTGTTTATATGTGTTATTCTTAATTCTTGTATACATTGATCATGTGGTTATGGGATTTAATTATGCTACCTTGACATTTGCTATCTGAACATAAACATGCTATCTACATATAAAAGCTAAATGCAGTCAAACCAGTGTCCGCTTATTGAGCCTCATGAACCTCTGGTTATACTTGTTGAGTACGATATGTGCTCACTCTTGCTATTTTCCCCACACTTCAGGAGATGCTTTAGGCTTGTAATCAACCAGTCAGTTGGATCCTGTAGAGAGGAGTTAATACCCAAAGTTTGGAGTTGTCTATCCGTTGTTTGCTATCAAAGGTTATATCTTTTATACTAAGTACATTATATATCTTTGCATTGTCTATTGATATTACCCCTTATTTGTAGCTATATGTGAGATTTGACTTCTAAAACTCATATATGGTGCATATCTGATTTTTTCCTTAAAATCGGGTATTACAAAGTGGTATCAAAGCAATGCTGGCTATAGGATGCAAGCCTAGTTAGAAATTAGTCGTCTTAAGGTTTTGGAAATTGTTATAACACCCTTCCTCCATAAACCTTGGTATTTTTTATATACAATATCTCTATCCTTGCTATTTGTCTCTACCTTGTTGCTTATTTTAAAAGTCCTTGTTTTCACCTTCACCCCTTGAGTTGGTATGCTTTTAGAACCTTCCCTTATCATCTTCTTGTGTCTTTTGAAGAGGAGTTTTAGGATCTCTACCCTTACTATGAAGAGAACGATAGTATCGCAAGTTGAGTGAAGTGTGAACCTTCAATGCTTAATTGGTTTGTTATTATGTTTATGCTTGATTTGGATCTTTATAATGAGTGTAATAATTTTGTGGGATTTCTCCACAATATCATTTAGTTTATAGGCCTAAGGCATAAGGAGTAATGACATAAGTAGTTGGGTTTGGTTATATCCTGTTTCTATCCCTTACTGATTTCTGGAGCAGTTGTGTATCTCAAGTTCTGATCGTGCAAAGTTTATCAAATTTTTCTGGGAACAACTAGACTTGAAGATCTTTCTCTGACCGTAAGAATTACCCTCATAGCTATTATGGTTTGGAAGTTACAAAAATCACAAAATGATACAGTTGTGCTGTCAGAAAACTGGACCAGTTTCGGTTACTTACTATTTGAGACAGATATACCTATAGAAATTGGAAAAGTATTCTATAGAAACGTTTTAGACAATTTGCTAAGCTTTCCAACAGTATAAGCTGGAACTTATTTGGATAAGTAGAACCTGAGATATGATATTTACAATTGGATGTTTCTGTACTGTTTCAAAATTTGAACAGATCCGGTAATTTCCTATTTTCAGATAACATAACGTTAGAACCTGGGAAAAAAGTTGTATACAAAAGTTGTAGAGGATTTCCTAAGATTTTCAAAAATGTAAGGACCATCTCCAGATGAGTTAAGTAGCTCGAGATATAACTTCTGGAATTTACTGCACCTTTGCTGAGACATTGTCAGGGTGGATATTAAGTTGGTTGTTTTACCTAAGCTTAAAGACAGAACCTAAGGAGGTCTTCTACATGAAAGTTGTAGGGAATTTCATAAGTTTTCTAATGGTATAAGCTACAACTCTATTGGATTAACAGAATAAGAGTTACGTCTATTCTACTACGCTAGTGTTTTCATATCACGAGAAAATTTCAGGATACCTGTTTATTCTCTTGCACATAAGATCTTTGGGATGTCAAAAGTTCTTAATGTTAGTTAACTTGTCTGGAAAATATGCAAGCTACCTTTCTTGTGTCCCCTAGTTGACCCATTTTAAGGGGGATAGCCTAATTAAAGGAGTTACAATGAGAAGGATTGGCTAATGTTGGATCATATGTGAGGATCACAAGTGTTCGGTGAATTTGGTTTTGTTTCAGGATATCATCTCATTTAGAGAATATCAATGGAGGTATATGTCATTGCTGATGCTCATAGATTAAGAGTTGTGTATGGGGATCAGATGACACCAAAGTTTACAAAGCTATATGTACGATGTGAGAGTGAAGCAACTTAACCGTGATAAAAGTACTGATAATTGGAACTTAGTGGTGAAACTAACCTTGGATCAAGAGACTCGGTACAACGAATATAAAAGACTATGATGTGTAGCGTCCAAAAAGGATAGGAGAACTAGTCCCCAGTGTCCCCCAATCAACCTCGTCTTAAGGGGTGTAGTACCCTGATGTCACTAGATGATGCAAATTTAATATATCTTGGAGTGATAATTGTCTTCTGAGATATCTTATGGTTATGACAATCTTGCCTTTAAAGAAAGATGCTATGAGTATGATAAAGCTGAGTACTATAAAAATAATAATATTGAAGAGCAAGTTGACAGTGAATCAAATCAAAATCCACAACGACGGAAGCGTAAAAGGAAAGCCCGTAAGAAGCCTGCTCACGGGAGTAAAGAGCAGCGAAATTATATCAATGGAAAACTGAGCAATGTGGATAGGAACAACATTCAAGGAGCCACCAAAGTGGTGGGAGGCTATATTCAGGTGGACTCAATGCTAGTTTTTGCTCTGTTTGACCGAAGTGCTTCGCATTCTTTCATTTCCGCCGACTTGGTAAAGGCGATCGAACGGGTGAAGTGTCCAACCAGGAAGCCTTTGCTAGTTCGAATTCCAGGGGGAGAGATACAGGCAGATTAGGTTTGCTCGAATATCAATCTGGTCATAAGAAAGGAAAACTTCACAATAAACCTCATTGTGTTAGAGTCACTCGACATTCCCTTGGTTCTTGGTAATGGATGGTTATGTGCACACAAAGGAGTGATCTATGCTACCTAGTGGAAAATTTTCTTAACCGCACCATCAGGGAAAAGAATTGAGCATCAAGGTGGTCCACTCCTGCCTGAGGAGGCATATCCCTGCTAAGTTATCATGTCCTTGAGTTTTATAAGTCAAAAGTTGGTAGTCAAGGTGGACTTTGATCAATTACGAATAATAGACATTTTATGGAAGTGTGATCCCCAGACATAAGTGTTTGCATTTGGAATGTGAGTCGTGAAGTTGAAATAGTGATCAATATCTTTTTCCTATTTCTCTTTTGGAATCCGTGTCTTTTCCGAATCTCGAGGACGAGATTCATTTTAAGGGGGGTAGATTTGTAACACGCAAAAATTTACAACTTTTGAAATAGGTGAAAAATGATTTAATTTTGTATGTTTGTGCTCATGGAATATAGAGAAAATAATAATATTCATTAAATTAAAATTCATTATAGATTTAGCACATGATTGTGTATTAATTTTTGGGGCATTTGTTTTATTGTATTGTGTGTATTTAATTAAAGTTCAAGGTAAGTCAAACTGATTTTAAAATGATTTTCAAATTTGTTTTGAAATGGCTTTGAAATAAAAAGAAACAAAAAAGAAAAGACAAAACCCCTCCCTCTCTCTATTCTAGCCGGAAGGCACGCTCCACCTCCCACCCCGCACGGCCTGCTTCTGGCCCAAGCCAGCGTGCCCATCCCATTCCCCTTCAGTGTGGGCCAAGCCGCAGGCCGAGCCCAGATCTTCTTCTTGGCCCAGGCACGTCTCTCCTCTCTCTCTTGGCCCATTTTGCAGGACGGCCCAAGCGCGCAGGAGCAGGATGGCTCGGGCCTACCCTAGGATTGACTAAGGGGGCAGGGCTGCAAGAAGAATAGGGGATGAACAGTTGATCAAGATGAAACTAACTAAAGAACTGTATTGATCAAAATACCTGTCTAGACGCCTGCGCTGAGCAGAGTTCAAGTCCTTAGAAGAGGAAGGCGACGCCAGACGCTTGCCTCCATTGTCTGCCATTGATTGGAAGCTTAGGGTTTTTAGGAGAGAAGGCAGGAGGCTTAGGGATTGAAAGGATGAAGATGCAAGTCTGATTCTGTGACTTTTACTCTTGGAGCTCTGGTATTATTTATAATGGGGTAAGTCAAAGGTGAAGCGGTGTGCAGTTAATTCTCTGAAGAAAGTGGATCGGTTATCGCAAAGACAGTTCCTAGAATTTGGGGTGAGTGGATCGGCTAAAGTTAAAATGTCTTCGTGATCCTAGGGATGGGATTCTATTTTACTTGGATTCAGTTAAACAGATAAGATTTTAATATAAGTATATAATTACTGAAAGGAAAAAGGAATCTATGTACATAAAAGTTAAGTCTATGAATTACAGGGTAATAGAGTGCAGAAAGTATTCGAATTACATGTTCAGAGCAGACTTAATGGAATTTAAAGATGAAAGCCTGATGTTATCTATTTCGGCTATGTTTGTTGATCTTCTTCAGTTGATCCAGGAATCTTGGCTTTCTTGTCTTGCTTAATTTTGCCAAGCTTAGCCTTCAAGATTGCCATGTTCTTTTTCTGATCAGCTAAAGATGCAGGGATCTGAGATAAAGCTTCTTCCTTCTGTTTGATGGCATCTTCAACAGTCTTCAGCTGAGCTAATAGTTGTGTCCTTTCTTCATTGAGAGCAGCCAGATCTTTATTGATTTTAGCAAAGGATTCTCTGAGAAGATTGATTGTTTTCTTAACTGATAGGATTTCTTGGATGCATTGGTCTTCAGTAGTAGCTGAGTTTTTCTGAGCTTCTCAAGCAGCTAATCTGGATTGGGCATTGAAGAATTTAGGGCCATTAGCTTCCAAGAATGCAGCTGGCTGAATTACTTCTTTCAAAAAAGAAGGGGGATCATTCTTGATTTGGTTGAAGTTTTCTCTAATAGATCCTACATCCTGAATCAAGGTTGAAATATCTAGCTCCAGATGGTTAATTAGTCTTTGCAATTGAGCTTTGATGTGATCAGGTATGGTGGGAGGTGTATCTTCTAAGATTAGGATTGGTTCTTCATCAAGATATTCCTCTAAAGAGAATGACAGATCAGGTGAAGAAACTTGTTCCTCTATCAAGGTAAACAGATTAGTGTTTATCAGAAGATATTAGAAAACAAGAAGATAAGTGGCTAAACATACCTGTTCCACTGAAACCATGGTAGAGCTAGGAATAGCCGATGAAGTACTTCAAGAAGTTGAAGGTCTGGATTCATGGAAATAAGTTAATATAAGTAAAAAGGTTTATCCTATTGGCTATTATATGAGATGTTACCTAAAGAAACTTCTAGAATATTGCCTAGGTTGGGGATAGCATCATGATCACTGCTGGTGAAAGATAAATCCTCTGAAGGGTGAGGAAGTTCAAGTCCCTTTTCAATAGCAGATTCTTGAGCAACGTCCTAAAAAGTCAAGAGTTAGCTGATGCACGGGTATGTTGTATAACTGGGAAATCAGTAGAAAGGGTACCTCAGTAGCTACATTGGCTAAAGACTTGAGTTGTTTTGAAGATGCAACTTTGGTCTTCTTTGAAGTTTTCTTTTGAGAAGCACCTGGTTGCTTTCTTTTTAGTGTAGCAATCGGCTGATCATCAGGCAAGTTTGATGTTGGCTTCTTCATCAAAGTTTTCAATGAAGGTGCATCCTTGTCCAGTCTTGGGTCAGGACACCATATATCATAATTCACCAGTGGAGGGGTCAAGCCAACAAGATCCTGTAGGCAATTAAAATGAAAGCATATTTAAGGGTATCCTGAGAATATGAAATTATGAAAATGTGATGTATAAAATCATACCTCAAGTGCAGTCTAGAAGTCTGGGTCTAAGAGGGAGTAGTAAGTGGATACTGGTGCATTAAAGATATGCTGGCTCCACTCTTGCCACTAATGATCAAAAGCTATGGAAGTAAAAGGAGCACATTCCCATCCACTGATAGCTTCTAGCAGCAAAGATTGCTCAAAGTCAAGGATCTTATTATACTCTATCCCAGTGGTAACAGTTTCTCTCGGCTTCACCTTATCAACAAAGAATAGGGTTGGGGGCAATTGACCAAAGCCCATTTGTCTAGGTACTATTGAAGGGCAAAACAATTCATAGGAAGTTGGATGTTTTTCTCAGCCATGCCTAACTTCAACAGGTAGAAGACTTGGCCTAACCAGATGGCTTAGAATTTTAAGCTCCTCAGGATCACTATAAATAGTTTGGAATCTGAATGATGCTGGAAGTTCAAATTCTAGGATGTCAGAGTAAACTAACCACTCTAGAGATGCTTTTGGGGAACCCTTGTAGAAAAGCATGAAGAAGTCAGTAATTAATCCATCAGCAGTGATTGCCCATGCTACCTCACCAAAGGACATACATCGGCGAAATTTCTGACTTCTTGGAAGTTGTTCTTCTTGTTCTTCTGAATATTCCAAGGAGGGGAAAGATAGGCTGATCAGCTCTAGAGCTACTAACTTATGCAAGTGTAAGTTGAGCCATAACTACAATAACCACCAGGGGCCTGTGATTGTTGAAATAGTCTCATTCAGCATCAGATGCTGAGAGACTCTGTTCAGCAAATTGTAAAGTGCTCCAAGAAGAATCTTGCCAAGTGGAATTTCAGAGTTGCCTGATATTTTCTCTGTCGGGGTTAGAAAAGGCTTGTCCACAGAAAATATTTCTGTCCAACCACATGTTTAGAAAGGCTGTATGCTCTCTATCAGACACAGATCCGCTGTCAGTCCTGTGATTGATAATATATTGGGACCAACCCCCAGTTTTTGTGCTATCAAGCATAGCAGTGGGTTTCACCAGCAGACTGTTGAGGCCTGTCAACATATGAACATTGACTAATGTTGGGGACATTGGGTCTTGTTTGAAGAGAAAGGCATTATAGGTATTGGACCAGAAGAAACATGCAGTTTTGAGCATAGGTTCATTTTTCTTGATGTCAGAGAGGGACAAGGAGATGTATTGGTCCGAGTTCCTAGTTGTCCAATCTACTCTCTTCTTGGCTGCTACTTTGATCAGCCAGTTCCTCTAGCCTAGGATGATTGAGGGCCAATTCCTTAAAGAAGTCATTTTGTCCCAAAGACCTAGATGCATATTGGATTCCTTGAAAGGAACTCTGTTAGTCTCGGCAATAATTACTGTGCAGGGATCTAGATCACCCATTGGACCCAGGAAAATCTTGTGCAGATTGCCATCAAGTGGGATGAATACTTGGCCTTGGAGATCCTAAATAAAAGAAAACAGTAAGGGTAAGCTAACAGAGTAAGAAAATTCAGAGGAGCGAAGGGAGAAGGCATACCTCTCGGATGTTGTCAATGGACACCATTGGAGCAAAACTCGCCGAGTTGAAGGAGTTGGTTTATTAGGGTTTAATCGTGTGGAAATTTGATGGATTATGTGGGTTTCGAATTTTCGACTGAGGATGCTTGGAGGGAAACCCTAGTTTTTAAGACCGATGAACGGAGAAGATAGAGGAGGAAACGGAATAATCAATATGTATGTATCGGTTTTGAGTGGTAGTTTTTGAATAAAACTAATTTTATCCCAAAATTGGGGGGCATGTGTTCATCCCAAGTTTTGGTAAGTCAGAAAACTGCCAGTGGGCTTGCTTTGCAGAAGGAGGGGCGATCGGATGAGTGGATCGACTAAACCAGAGGCGCAATGAAATTAGTCGATCGGAAGGGTGTCGGAACAAGGCAAGACGAAGGAGATGTGTCGGGTTCGATTAGGAAAGGGAAAGTTAGAGTCCAGGTTACCTTTTTAAGAGAAAAGTCATATTAGGACATGAGACTAGAATTCTAGACTATAAATATTGGGAAACCGATCCTTATAAAAGTATACACAATCATAATATAAACCCTTTTCATATTCGGCCACCAACCTTAGGAGTATAGTAGAAGTAGATCTTGATGAGACCTTCAACAAATCGAGCTACATCGATGGATTTCGACCTTCGGTTTGCTTGTAAGTATTGTCATGGTTCATGTTTAGTTTGTCATGGCTACATCATTCGAACTCATGTCAAGCTCGAATTTGAACTAGTTATCGATTTGAATCATATTTGTAAGGCTGCATTGCTTCAATCTCTTATAAATAATGGTTCAAATTAGTTATCGGCTCTATTAAACTGGCAATTTAATAGATTCATCAAGTTATCAATATTGTTTGAAGCTTAATGTTTTATTTATCATAACAATATTCTGCCCAATCAAGATTCAATGGGTTAATTCAAAATCTATATCTAAACGCTTGTTATACACCCTAAGCTAATAATGATTATCAAGCAAAATTAAGATAATTAACCCGTTGATCTTGATTGTCACATGTTGTGCGTTCGGGATATTTATATTTGTTATGATTAATTTGGTAACAAAAATCGAATCTAATTATAACGAAGTAAATAGATCATGTTTGTGCTTCATGGACACTGTATCCGCTAAATAGTCGATCCAGTCAAGCTTAAACGAATAGCGCGCGTGCATGAACCCGCTTGTGCAATAAATGAACTAGTAATCTGTGTTGAATTTTTTGAAGCCCGCTGGCCTTTAGACCAGGTGAATATTGATTCAACACAATTATGAAAGTAATTTATTAGGACCGTATGCCTTTGGACCAGTCTTAATAAAGTTGTCGTTTGTTTAATGGATAAAAGGATAATATACGTAAGCTATCTCTTATTCACACGCGTAAGCTATCTCTTATTCACACGCATCGTATCGGCTAAATAGCCAATCTGAATATCTTTACTCATGAGATGCAAATGTTTGATAAGAATTTAAGTGTTTTATATTAGTTATTGTTTTGCATTATCGTCAATAATTGACTTTCTAGTAATTTCCTTTGTTCAACGGCTTTTTAAGGCCATATATCTCGAAACTGTCTCGCAATAACCGGTAGGTTCCATAATTTGACATTTGTACTTCTACTTTGTCAATTTTAGGTCAAATTTACTGGCACGCCCGGAATCAATTCACCAAGCTCGTATATTTGTGGCTCAGAAGCTCTAGGATTTCAGCTCCTACACTCTCTCTAAGAGTAGGCCAGGGCGTTCGGTACTACCGAACCGATCGGTTCGTGTCACACCCTGGCTTTTAAAATAAGACCAGAGTCGTCATATGTGTGCCCAGGAAGTCCACACATATAAGAAAAGAATAGAATTATCAGAATCAATGTTATATATAGCGGAAAACATATTTATAATAACACTTACAAAACATCAGAGTTCGCGGAAACAGTAGCTAGAACTTCTTAGGCTCCATTCTTCTCAGGGACGGTTGACTAGGGGCTCCGTACGCCAAGCACTTCTGATATACTTCTGGAAAACTTCATGACATCTTTATCCTTCTTCTGAGTGGCACTTTACTACACACTGGGGTGTGGGGGAAAATAGCAAGGGTGAGTTCATGTCGAACTCAGCAAGCACAGATGGAAAGTAATGACATGCAAGGCTTAAAACAAGGTAAAGCTAACTTGGTTTGACTGCGGTAGCATTTTAGTTGATCACTTTTAATTATGACTATTATTAGAATAACCTATTACTATT
>Ga0182004_10003129_pt1 | contig 13078 bp, 9 predicted proteins | sample Sormic07211540_1_FD_120479 | JGI IMG/M metagenome (GOLD analysis project Ga0182004, IMG submission 120479) | Endophyte microbial communities from Sorghum bicolor roots, Mead, Nebraska, USA - 072115-40_1 MetaG | ecosystem: Host-associated > Plants > Roots > Unclassified | place: USA: Nebraska... | reverse complement strand
TTTCTTTTCTAATTTATTCTCTTCTCTCGTATCCTCTCAACACAGCCTCTGTCCCATTAAAAGTGTCGTTTTTGACTTTTTATTCTTCTTATTTGACCATTCGTCTTATTCAAAATTTGTTATAAATATTATTTATTTTGTTATGACATGTTTAGTCAATAAAAATATTTTAACCATGTTTTATTTATTTTACTATTTGCATAAAAATTGAATAAGACGAACGGTCAAACAATAAAATCTAAAAGTAAAAGACGACACTTTTGATGGCACAGAGGGAATAGATTTGCATATGGGATGATTGACATCTGCTGCAAATCAGAGCAATCAAAGAAAGGTAGGTGCTCTTATATCATCAGAAAGGGATAGCAACTTGTAGCCGGTGATACAATGTGTATTTATACAGAAAACAAAAAGGCAAAGCCAAGTCTGCACTTTTAAGATTAATAGTGAATTGAGTGACATTCTGTATAATTAAGCCTGTATTTCTAAAAAATGCCAGAAAAGAATGCAGCAAAGTTCATATAAGATGACATAAATTGGACATGGAACATTGTACTTCTACCCATGTTTGGCAACACTTTTTTAGCACGAATTACTACAGCAACTCCAATTCCAGCAACCTCTCTTTACTCAGTCCTCTTATTATGCAGTATAAAATTATTATTTTTTTGCCATGAATCATATGACACAGAAAAGACAAACTGAACAACAATAAGCATGCCAACGCCAGGTTCTAAACCTCTTGACAGGTTTCATGCAGAGAAACAAAGGTCTACGTTCTGAATCTGTTTTCTTAACTGAGCAGGTTTTGATGAATATATGGTTTTGACCTGTGGATTGTTGCCTAGAAAAAAGAACATGGATTTGGAGCTCTACCTAGCATCAACATCATTCTGTGTACACTTTGAACAAAGCTGTTGGGCGCCTGTTTCTAGCAAAGAGAAAAAACAAGAATAGTAAACCTCAAACATACGCTGGAGAGGACAACAGCCGCACAGTGGAGACGAAGGAGCAGTTCGTGGTGGCGACGACGCATCCGATGGCGTCGATGACGGCGCTGGTGCACGGCGAGGGCGAATCTGTTCGTGGAGGCGGCGACGTGTCTAGTGGGTGAAGGCCGAAGATTTCAGTTCGCAGTTTGCCGCAGTACGGCCGTGGCTCCTCCCCGCCCAGCACGACCGCGGCACAGCCACGGTGGCGTCGATGAAGTGTGGATTGGACACTTCAAAGAAGAGCTCCCGGCTGAGAAAGAGAAGAAAAAGAGGGTGGGTGGGAGAAGAGAACAAAAACTCAAGTAGAGAGAGAAAGCAGTGGCTCTGTTCTGTCTGTGTGAGTGTGTGGGGAAGAGAGAGAGAGAGGGAAGCCATTGTTGCAGTTTCAGAGGAAGGGATGGAGGGAGGGAGGAAGGAGCGGGCCGAGGAAAAGTTGGTGAGTGAAACTTACCACCCACTGTTGCAGCTGCTCCCACTTCCCCACTGGCTCAAAGCCTGTCGTTTTCTCTGATCCTCCGGCCCTCTGCCTGTCTGCATGTGCTCTCTCCACTGTTCAAAAGCTTGCCCTACCTCAGCGTGCTCGCTTTTGCTTTTACAATACCCGGTTGCTGCTGCTGCTGCTCGCAGGAGTGCTGATGCTGCACGAGGAGAGAGTGGGCAAGCCGTCGGAGGAGAGAGCACGTTGAAGAGGGACCTTGAAGTGCTGTTGACGTCCCTCTTCTGGCTTTTTAGGGGTAGAGATACAGTTGTGGGACCCGCGTTTCAATAGGTATTTAGAGAGATACGTTAGGGTACCCCGAACTCAATATTCACAAAAATAATATTAGGCTACTGAAAGTCCTATGTTTGATTTTGGTAATTGAGACAAATGTTGTTTATACTAGATCTACACCGGGGTGGTGTGAGTAAGGCTTGGAGATGGACGGAAGGTGGCTATAGTTGGAGCAAGCTCATACTTGAAAAACAAGAAAGTAAAAAAGAACAAAATCATATGATGATCAAGGCATTTATATGCTAGGGATTTTGTTTTGCCGGCCAAGACGTAATAGAGTGTGTGGTTGGGTCTACTGATCCTATCTCACTTAGATTTGTTATGGTGGAACATATCCACTTAATATATAAGTTTTTAACTTTATATAGGTGCTTATATTTTTCTAGACTTATTCTTAAATTTAATGATACTATTCTCTCTACTTATAAGCCAAAGGCAAAGTATTCCAAATTCAAGGGAAGTTTATATTGTCATAGTTGGTTGGGTTACCTTGCATGGTCTAAGAATGGATAGTAACGCTATCCTATATTCTCATCCATCACTGCGAGAATTCTAGACGAAGCATCAAAAGAATGGCTTTTGTGGAGGCCGACCGAGTGAATTATGTGCCTAAAAGGCAACTACTAGAGAAACTCTGGAATCTATTCATGTCGTCTTTAGGAACAACAACAACCTACTCGTGGCATTTGCACACTGTCTTCACTGATCAAGTGGAATCTGGGATATATGTGAGACTGAACGAAGTGACAGGTTCCCGATATAAAGTGAGCTTATCAAAAGAAGAAGTAGAATAGCTTTCGTTCCAAGCATTTTCAGAACTAACTGGCAACATGATGTTAATTAATATGGTGATTAAAAGGGAGCTAACTAGCTAAGCTTTGGATGGTAGTACAAAAGCTATTTAAGAAGACAATGAAAAGGGGAACTTCATCTACGAGTTAAATTTTAAAAATAAAAAGATAAAGATGGCGACCTGATGACAATATTCTCTCTTGCTCCCTTGCAAATTACAATGAGCTCCCTAGGTCCCAGACTCCTGGCATGATAATTATATTTCAAAGCAAACCAAATTTACAAATTTTAATCAACAATTACTCAAATTACGTACAAGTTTAGGACATGAGACTCTTGCATCAATAGACTTGTTTATATTTAAAGTATCTCTGAATTATATTAATTGTTTAGCAGATAGTCACATATTGTAAAAGAGATCAGTGGTCAAAATCTATTTTATATTTTGCACCCATGAACATTGTAAGTTCGTTACATTGGTAATGAAATTCGAACTTTATTTTTTATATACATTTTTTTAAAAAAAATACACATCATTTTACGACAGAGAATAGTAGTTAGCAAGGCAAACCAAACTACTAGTTGTAGTTTGCCCGCATTGATGTTGTGTGTAACGCTTCTTGATTACTACCTACTACTATTAAGAGCAAGTATTATAGCAGGTTGTAAGTTAGCTAAATGCTGAGGTGAAAAAGAGAGAAGAGGAGAGAGAGTAAAAGCGGGCTGTAAGCTTACAGCCGGCTCAGACACAAAAACTAAGAAAGTCTGTGAGACAGCCATATGGGTCATGTATTAATAGTGATGAGCTAACCATTATATGATTAGGCTGTAAGAAGGCTATAAAGAAATCTTACACCCAGCACTGACTGTATTATAATATTGCTCTAAATATTCTAACAGCATTGAGACCGTGCCACATTAAAATTGAGCTTTGATGAAGCAAAGTACATCTTAAGATATGACCCAATAATGTGTCTTATATTATATTGACGCGCCATTATATCTCCTGTCGATTCTAGCTAGGGAGTGGAGGGGAGATCGATAGACATGACCTTGTGTGCTCCAAGAGCGTACACTATTACCACGCATTAGGCGTGAGAAGAAGTATGCTATGCGATTGTACATGATTTATCAACTACCCTCCTGACTCTTCTTTTGTACTAAATGATCAAGGAAAAACTGACACTCCATTTTTCCATTCCAATCTTCCTGGAAACAGCTTAATAATCCAATAGTGTGTCAGGATTTCAGAGTGGTTAGCTCCTGGATCCTGGTCCATCTGTATTATTGTGACGCTGTTGTTGCTTTGCCTTTGCTTACATGTTCTACTTCAGCAGTATTTTTCAGCGAACAAACAGTGTTCCTCTATTTGTTTGCTGAAATTTCTGTGGAGTACTACGTTGCCAAGTGTTTTATCTAAAATTTCACAATTTGTGAATGAAAGAATAAAAGGTTGAAAACTGCAAAATTTTGTAATCAGTAGATGCGTGTTTATCATGATGAAAAAGTAGAGTCAGTAGGAGTGCTAGAGGCTTCTCTTCTCTGGCAGCAGCCAGAGAGGCATGAAAGCAACTCCTCTTCAGCAGCGCGCTGATCTTTTCTCTCTAGCTTGTTGCCTCCTCTACCCACAATAGAAAAACCATAACAATCTAGCACCCTACTTTTGTACAAAAAGAAAGGCAGGTGATTTTGTTAGGAACTAGTAAATGTTTCTTCCTTATTAGCCTTTTCCTAGTCGATTGAACGTAGCATCAATATGGAGAGCGACACTTATTCGCGCAACGTGTAATTGTTGAACAATTTTCAATCGGTTTGGTCTAAATGACCTACTCCCTTCTTTTATGCGCGCTACCATGTTCGAAACAATATTTTTCTCTAATAACAAATCAACATCAGCCGCACGGATCAATTGATGAGAAAAATCCGAGATTTATCACTGTCTCCCGAATGGCAAACTTTTGACCCTTGCAACTTTGCGTCACATAAACATTTTCTGTGCATGTTTCAGTTACTCAGTAGCCTTTCTACTATCGCTTGGCTGTACCTCAATTTACTGTAATTAAGCTCTCTCTCTCTCTCTCTCTCTCTCTCTCTAGATATCGAAATATCACAAGTAAACAACCCTGTCAAGTATCTTTTTTTCTCGAATATACAACCCTGTCAAGTAACTTTTTTTCTCGAATATGCAATAGAATTGTGTATTATATTAAGGAGGAGCAAGAAGTTTTAGAATACAAGAGATCGGCCTGTGGCCGAGTCATGCCAAGTATCCTTATCAAAAAAGGAGAAAGAAAAACAAAACCCTGCCAGACATGTCATGTGCACAGCATATCGAGTATTGACTTTCTGCATATCGAGTACCTACTTTCTAGTTCCAGTAGCACACGACACCGTTTGATAATCTTTTTATCTTATATGCATGCAATCAAGATGATAACACAATTATGTCTCGCGGTCATGAAACAGAGAGCCATCTCAACTCCCTTCAGAACCGTGAGGCTCCTTCCAGAATCAATGCAAGATCAATCACTACCAAGAAGCACGTGATTTGATTATATGCATATAGAACATGAGTTCAATAGTCAGGTTGTCCACATTTAAAATGTATTAACTAAAATGTCTTTCCCGGCATCCGAATTCTGAAACACTCAGCGGCATGAAAATTAACCCACACCGGTGGATCTTAGGCTTTGGATGCAGCTATTGGGTATGCTAAGGAGCCTTAGAGAAATTAAATCTATAGGATCAATTTCACTATTTCCCTGAAATTTCCATATGAAACAGGCCCAACGACAACAGTTCAGTAAAAACATAGTTGGGGCTTGTGGATGTAACCCAGCTAAAAGGGCCAGCAAAATTTTCCCCTTGATTCAGATTGTCAAAATTGGCCGGTGTGCAAGAAGTGTTACAAAACAAGAAATAATTACATTAACTGATTTCAGGAATTTGTAGCTTTCAGCTATTTTCCATTAGCCGCATTTGCGCTCTTGTGGAAAGGCCAGAGGCTAACCAACCTTTCAAGCACTCCTCCTGCCCCTTTGGAGAAGTAGCCTAAGGCTTGTGGAGGGGCAGCAGGGGGGAAGTCCTCTGGGGGCATGGCAAATGGTCGCACCATTTTCTCAAACTTGTCCATCGTCAGGCAGGACCCAACTTCCTGTAGTCTCTCAGGTCCCATTATGGGCAAAGTGTGCTCCTGAAGCAAGGAACTTTCACTGGTTTTGTCCTGGACCCAACACACATTCAGTTAGTAAACTCAAGTGATTCTACATGGAAGCAAGCGATTTTATATCAACAATGTGAATACGAGGGGGCATCACCTCTAGGGGACTGAGATCGGCACCACGACTGAATGTCATTTCAATCCTGAACCTCTTCTCATCTTCCAAAGGAACCTGCAAACATGAAAATTTGTTAAGTAGATTGATATGATTGAGCAACTGATACTTGTAAACTGACTGTTTGGCATCGCCTACATTTCAACTGTAACCATGAAAAATAGATGACCTGCCCGTGGTCGCGAAATAAATTCTTATAATTGTAATTACTATTGGGTTTCTTACAAAACTCTACCGGTGACAAGATACTGATGATATCAGATACCTAGGACTATTGACAAGCTGCAAGCCTCCATAGTAACAGCTAGTTTCGCACATTATACATCCCCTCAAATGTATTTGGTACAAGGAATTTGATTCACTAGTGAAAATAGGACACTTGAGTATACAAGATAGCTTCCTCAAGAAAGGGAGCCGATTCTTAGTCTACTACAAAATGGACTTGAAGCTCAAAACCTTTCAAAATTACCCATGTCGCATGAAATGGAAATATATACGACCACTATACCAGAAAGGTGAAGTATTGTTCAGAGACCAGATAAAGATGATGAAAAGATCCATACCTCTGTGTTTTCAAACATTCTAAGCACAATATTACTCATGTAATCAAGCTCCCTAGTTCTATGTAGACGGTCCAAAGCACTCTGGCAGACAAGGCTTTCCTCTCCTTGTAGACTTTCGTCCAAATTGCAGTAACGAAGAACATTCATCAAGGAGTGTATATGAGATTCCTGGTGCAGAAAATGTATGATGTCACTAATAATTCCAAAAGCGATCCCTACTGAATTCCCCCTCAAAAAAATAATTCCAAAAGGATGATAACAACAAAGAAGTGCTCCAGCATACCGATGTGAAGTAAAGTCTTGTGCGGACATGACGCTCAGGTGTCCTTACATTGGCATACCTGCACCAAAGTATTTTAGCAACATAAAATTTACATGTAAATTAGCAAATAAAAATTGAATTTCATCAAAATCAGAACAAGAACACACTTGGGATCTAGTCGGTATTTAGTTTCTCTATCATCTTCATCTTCTTGGTCTAATGACTTCTCGCTCGTAGAGCTAGATCTTCTTCCATCCTCATTTCTAACTTGAATCTTTTGCTGGTGCTCTGCTTCTTTTGTTGGTAGGAATTGAGCTTCGTCTTCAACAAATTTTGAATCGGCAACACTGATAGCTTCTTCACGAGTGTTGCGTAGATCAATTAGGATTTTTCCCAATAAACGGCGCGCTATCTAGTCAATACATTATATACAAAAAGGATATGAGCACGGTTAAGAGAGAAACATTAAGAGAAACAGAAACAATGAGAAAACTTTTTAAATTGCCCCCAAAATTGATTAACAGAGATCATATGGCATTGCTTGTACCAGAGTTACTGATAGTTCTTGTACTCTAGACAAATAAAAACACAGCTCAGATCAGTAATGTCACCCGAGCACTAACCAAGGTTAAAAAGGTTGCAAGCTCATGGGTGAGTTTTTTTTGGCAAACACCACACCAATCAAATAACCATGCTTAGTCAACTATGTGATGGAACAAAAAGTTATGATAGGGGGGTGTGAGAAATGGCAAAAATTTTGAAGATCAAATAAGGATAATTAAACACTTGTACTTCACAACTTGTGCTTCTCCATATCTAAAGAGCATGATACCCCCTCCTTTCCCCAATCAGGATGCACCTTAGTGGCAATTTCATTGCACTTTGGTGAGCCATTTTTACTCAAAGCTGGAAAGAGCTATCAAGAAAACCAATTATATCGCTAACATGCAGTTTCATAGATAAATAAAAATATTTGAAACTCAAAAGACTACAGATTTCCGAAAGTATCAAGAATTCCAAGTGACCATGTAATAATTAACTGAACATGAGTCACATGATGGCATGGCATGCATAAAATTGCTTATGACATCTAAACTATGAACAAACCTTTGAGCCGATTTTCAGTTTTTGCTTTGGGTTGATCCCATACTCATTTGGAATAACACCATCAGCAAGTATCTAGAAGAATATCAGTGTGTCAGATAACAAATAATTAAAGAAACACTACAAAGAAATGTCCAAGAGAACATGGAATGTATAACACATTAGCTTGAATTTGTTTTTCTTATCTAACAGCACTCTTATGTTAATTGTTTTATTTAACATTGAACACAACTAAAGTTAGGAATATAACCCACTTTTGTGGCACATACGAGTCTGTATGAAAAATGAATATATCACCAAAACTTCAATTTTATATCTACTCAGTCGATTGTACCAAGAGAATATGGCTTTGGACTGAAGTTCCATACCATTACATGTTTCATCAACTGGGGTCTCTTTTAAAATGCATGATTAGTCAACATAACATTGCGATGATTCAAGGGAGACAGCTACTTGGGAGTTGTTACTTCACAATTACAGATGCTATTAGCTTTTTTTCTGATCAGAGATGCTATTAGCTTTAATGTATAATCAAGAAGCAGCTTATAGAAGAACACAAATGTAGGTTGCTTACTTGAGCAACTTTGAATAGCTCTTCCAAACCCTTAAGATCGAGATGAGCATTATGCAAAAGGTCATACCTGCAATTTACTCCATTAGTTTAGGAGTTATATGCCAATGGAATTGTATTACAATAATTATGGAAATGTTCATAATTTTTTTAAGAAAGACATTATATCAAAAAAACATGAATGGTAACACATCATATTTTACATTATTTAGATTTGTACACATCTTTTCTATGTTTTTTTAATTTAATTTTTTAATAGTTTAATGGTGTATTACACATTTAGACACCCAATAGATCCAACAAGAATGGACACAATGGAAAACAATTAGTATTTTGCACATTTCTAAACCATGCATTGTTTGAAGATCACTCACTTGCAGGAATCATATACATCTGGGATCTGTGTAATGTCAAAACGGCTGCATTATGAAACAAAGCACCATGAGTGACTTGAACAAAAGAAGTAGAATAAAAACACTATATTGATTTCTAAACATCCAGAGGTTAAACACTTTACTCCTTTCTTTCATTGTATAAATCCCTCTCAAGTTTTCTCCATCTGGCAAACATCAAGAGGAAGCTTTCACTACCACAAGGCAACCCGGCAGCAATACGAGCCACATCAATAGTTGTCTTCCCAAGAGCTTTTGCTTGGTCATATTTTGAAAATGTGCTCGTCAATGCAAGTCTTTCATCTTCACCTTCAGCAAGTAGCTTGACTTGTGAAGTCACTTCTTTAGTCAACTTAACCTGGTTACAGTGTAACAAGGGAAAAAGAACCATATAGTCATTATCCATGAGTAGAACATTATGCAGCTACAAAATACGTACTACCAAATATTAAAATTGTCCCTACACTTGTTTTGATTTGAGATATCAGCTAAATACCCAATAAAATTATTCACATGGATAAACTGTTGACAGAACTTTCAGCATGCCACCATCATGACAAATGTAGCCATTCAAACAAGAGAGAGAAAATGTGAAATTTCATCAGAATACAACCAAATCAACAATTAGATGATCGGCACATGTACCAGCTTTTGCTAATTCTGTAGAAAATGTGCAAGTATGTGGATCTCTCTTATATAAAAGTACTTTACCATCTTAGGCAGGAATTGGGAAGCATTTGCAGGCAATCCTGCACCATCAACCATCCATGGAAATTCCACTGGCCCTTCTGCGTTCTTTGTTTTTGCACTTGAAATAATAATCTCATGCAATCTAGCCTGAAAGATTAGTTCATTTAACCTCTGGTAAGAATTGATGATGAAAAACATCAAATATGATACATACATCATACATGCACTGTTTCAAAAAAAAAGGCCACATAGGTATCACCCTACAGTCTAGCTCCCATTTTCCACCTAGATTATTTAAATGACCACATAGACACTAGGAGGCACCCCACCAAACAGTGTGTTCTCACCTGGACCGAATCTCCAGTTCTCCACCTAGGGGTTAGACAGATATATGGACTGTAATAATCCCACCCAACAAGTGCCTAGTGATTTTAAAATTATGTATACATGAGACAAGCAAAGGGAGCGTGGGACGACCTTATCACTAAGTAAAACTTAGAATGTTCCCTAACAAATTTTAATAAGAAACTGACTTTCTCATTATTGGGTTGCATGCACCAACCAGTTCAACCCAAAAGCTTAAGCTGATGGGAAGAGGTGGGCAATTCACTTATAATCCAACACTCCCCCTCATGTGGAGGCTCCCTCAGACGTGGAATAGGAGCGAGCAGCAATTATTTTATTTAATTGCGCTAACCAGGATTCGAACTCGAGACCTCTGGCTTTGATACCATATTGAGTTGCATACACCAACCAGTTCAACCCAAAAGCTTAAGCTGATGGGGAGAGGTGGGCAATTCACTTATATTCCAACACTCATAAGAATTCCAGAGTCTGAAATAGTTCTGAAAAGTTCAAGGGGTGATAGTTCAGGAATACGTAGCGGCTAGATTCAGCATGTATGGGTATGATTCAATCTGATCTTGTGATCATTGTGTCATAGTGGTTTATACAAGCTAAATACCTAGTACACATTGTCATCTCAAGGGAAAATTCAAAACTATATCAAAGAACATAATGCGATTTGTCTTTATTCAAAAATAGATTTTTGTTTCAATCCTATGAACTTTTTAACAAAATATGGAAAGGCATAGCATGCTTATCAAATTATAAAAGCAAACCTTAGCTTCATCCATCTCGGTGCTTGCATCTTCCAGTCCATCTAGCATAGATGAGTCTTTACTTACTAGAGATACCTGAAGAAGTATAAAGTGAGTGCGTTTTTTTTTAAATGGTAGACTGCCCTTCCAAATACTAGCTCTTCTAGATCATAAGCAACCAACCAGTATGGGAGTCAACTGCCCTTCCAAATCAAGAAGGCCTTTTGCAAATGCTGCTGCAGACATCTGAAAAGTACACCATGAACATGTGAATTAGGAATATCAGTTGATTGCCAGGAAATTATTGCAGTTAGACATGCATGAGCTGCAGAATCATAGATTCAGCAGTGAGTGGGTTGGGAAAGGGGAGAGGGGGGTGGGTCTCTAGTCTTTTTTCAAATATAAGGGGTGTTATTTAACTGATATTTGCCCTCATTTATGTTCCCTCTTCCTTCCACATGGAGCAAACCTTAACAAAACTTTCCCATGCATTACAAGACATTACCACAGGGATATCATGGTAATTTCAAGTTTGTAGCCTACATCCATGCCTAGTCCACACATGCAACATAAAAACTTGTAGGCAATTAAGATCATTGCTTTCATTAATTACCATGTGGGACAACTTGAAGGGTTGTATTTTTCCATTAGTTGTACAACTCCAGTGATATAAGCACACAAAAGATTATTGTGTATTTTACCCGGTACAGCCTAAATGAGATGACTTTCCTAAACAGAATCATTGCTGTGACAAAAAGTAGTCATTCCTAAGACCACATGCAATTTCTTATGAAACCTAGTGTTCCAAATTTGCCGAAGTAGGTTAGGTGTAATTTTATGAAAGAGTGACAGAGTTTGTATATGTATGTAGCATAATGTACAATAGTAATACAATTCATAGTGGTACTTTGGCCATTCATGTGGGAAAAGAACAAAGATCAAAACTAGCTAGAAGTGTAGTGCGATGGCCAAGCCACCAAGGTTCCAAGGAAAACATATCCATAGGGGCTATAAATTGGGGAAAGGCATACATGTGACTAAACGTACCTGTACACGACCTTCGTCTGAGCTGTATATTTTTAAATCATGTCTGTAAGTGCTATGCAGACGAAGCAAACCAGTTCCTTCACCTATATTTGATTTGACATACCAGATAGTCAAGAGAAAACATCTTCAAGTAGGCACATACTTCAATATAAAAACTACAGATTGTCAAACGTGCAAGAAACAAATCAAGTTTCTAGGGAGAACACAATTTAGTGAAGTATTAAAGATAAGTTGAAGCGAAGTGAAAATCACAAGCATCGCACTTATCATCCTTGAGTTCAAGCAACACTGGAAGGGAAACAGACTTCTAATAGATGCAAAATTGGGGAAAAATGAGAGATTCTAAAAGCAGTTTACATACACTAAAGGTCCCTAAATATCAAATCCTTGGACTTAGACATTAGGTGATAGAGGTTTTCAAAACGCTGTAAAGATCTAAAGTGAAAACGGAATTATCATGTTCCTTCTGTCAGCTTTGGGCCATAATGAGACATGTCTAGTCTCCAATGTATCAATTATATATGCCATGCAAGTATATCTAAACCTCTTGCCACATTGACAAAATACACAATTAACACAAGTACAAGGACCGAAGTGACACCACGTTTAAGATGAAGAACCCAACAGGCACTTTTCAAGTTTAAGGGGGGTGGGACCCAAGTAGCTTCAAAGTCAGTTTCTCTGGAGCACAAGTTCCTCTTGAGAAAGCATTAAAGCAAGCCATCCAACATAGAGATAAGATAAGCACAAGAATGTAGTAAAATAAATAATATCATTAAAATTCTGCTGTTTTACTTCTTTCACAAGATGATAGGCAGCAAGAATGTGAACAACCTGGGTATATGTTATTTCTGAAAAACCTTCCCAACTCCTCTGCCTGAATGAAAACATATAAAAAGAATCATTAAAGTAGATATATGTTTTGTTTTGTCGCAGCCAAATTCAGAAAGTCATCCACTGCACATAAGATATTTCGAAAATAACAGAGAATGACAATTGACGAACAGTCTAATTCAGTAATTCCTGGATATATGCACTGTTAATATATTCTAAATTATCCCCTTGATTCAATGGATTGCACAGGTTTTGACAGCAAGAAATGCAAGAAACAAAATGCAAGTGGCATGATGTAAGTGCCAGTTGTTATCTGGATCTGGATCACTATGGTACAGTATACTACAACGTTTGCCTGCACATCTGGTATCTACAAAACAAGAAATTACTGATCGGTAACTGGTATGGCATGGAAAGAAGGAAAAATCTGTCATGGTTAATTGATTATGCACTATATCACTGCTGGCTAGCTTCCCTCCCCTACGCCACCATGGGAAAGTGTCTCTGGCCTCACCGCAGCCCCTGACCAACAACCCTCAGATCTGGCACGGACAACCCCCCCCCCCCCCCCCCCCCCCCCCCCCCCCCTCACCCCCACCCACCACCTACCCCCCCCCACCCCCC